>ERZ869991.258-NODE-258-length-18204-cov-10.077840_pt1 | contig 18204 bp, 15 predicted proteins | sample MGYA00520862_ERZ869991 | MGnify/ENA primary metagenome ERZ869991 (study PRJEB32232, sample SAMN07284978) | human gut metagenome | biome: human-associated habitat; material: feces | host: Homo sapiens | place: Tanzania | collected 2014-08-11 ...
ATTATGAACGCAATTCACACAGACAATGCGCCTGCAGCTATCGGTCCATATAGCCAGGCTATCGAAGTAAACGGTTTCGTATTTGCATCAGGTCAGATTCCTATCGACCCTGCAACAGGCAATTTCGTAGAGGGTGGCATCAAGGAGCAGACCCGTCAGAGTCTTACCAATGCCCAGAACATCCTGAAGGCTGCCGGTACTGACCTCTCTCATGTAGTAAAGACTACAGTTTATCTGAACAGCATGGATGATTTCGCTGCCATGAACGAGGTTTATGCAGAGTTCTTCAGCCAGCCATACCCAGCACGTTCTGCTGTAGCAGTAGAGAAGTTGCCAAAGGGCGCACTCGTTGAAGTAGAGGTTCTGGCTGCTAAGTAAAAGAAATCGGTAGTATAACTCCTGGAGTTTATGCTACCGTTTTTTTGTCTGCCACATACATGCCTATCAGGATGCAAGTGGCACCTATCAGAAAATAAGGAGTGATTTTCTCATCCAATATCCATGAAGCAAAGATCATGGTAGTGATCGGATTGAAATATACCCAGTTGGTGGCCTTTACCGTACCCAACTTGGAAAGGCACCAGTTCCATGTGAGAAAACAGATCATGGAAGCCAAGCAACCTAAAAACAACAGGTTGCCTATCACCTGAGGTTTGGCAAAGACATCGCAAGAAGGGAATCCCGGTATAATCAGATAATAAGGCAATATCGTCAATACTCCATAGAAGAATACCTTGCGGGTGATAAAGGCGGCACTATACTTTTCCGTCACCGATTTCATCATCAGGGAATAGATAGCCCAGCACATACATGCCGTAAACGCCAGAGCATCGCCTACGGGGGAGAGATGAAGCACAAAGCGACCATTCAAAACCACGATGATCATACCCATAAAAGCCAAAAGCGAACCGAGTATCTGTATCAGGTTGATGCGGGCGGAATCCCGATATACCAACCTTACCAGCAAGGTAGCAAAAAGCGGACAGGAACATACGATAAGGGATGTATTGGTGGTGGTGGTGAAATTCATCGCTTCATTCTCACTGAAGAAATAGAGTGATCCTCCCGTGATGCCTAATAACATCATCTTCGCTTCGTCCTTCCATGAGTCGGCAAAGATGCGACGGTGGTTGAATGCCAGCATCAGAACGTATGCGATGGAAAAGCGCATGGTAAAAATCTGGGCTGGAGAAAGTCCGTTCAGCATCAGCACCTTGGTTGATACAAAAGTGGTTCCCCATATTGCTACGGTGAGGAATGCTACGAGATGATAAAAGAGGTTGCTGTTTCTATTCATACTTACATCTATTCTTTCTTTTGCCGCACATTTTTATATCTGTACACTTATACGTCTATCCCTTTTTGCGACAGTTCTTCTGTGACAGTTCATTTTTTATGACTGCAAAAGTAAGGCTTTTCAATGAAGTACACAAATTTTTTCAAATATTTATTTTGGAGGAACAAATAATTATATGTACTTTTGCACCTAAAATAACAAATGATGATACTACATCCCTTCCATATATCCTCTACAGGAACTGACTTTCCCGAAAAGATGAACAATCCTTTCGACTACGAACCGCACCCTCTTTGCATACAGATATGCAAGGAGTTGCAGACCTATCTTGAGAACAAGAAGGAATGGCGCGAGGAAATCGACCGGGGAAAAATGTTCGGCATACTCATCGTTGAAGGCGGATACTTGGCTGCCTATAGCGGTCAGATAGGAGGCAGAAGCGACTGGGATGACTTCGTACCTGCCGTTTTCGACTACCTACAGCCTGATGGATATTTCAAGACCCATGAGGCGGAAATTACCCACATCAACGAAAGTATCCTGCGACTGGAAAAGGATGAACGGATGCAGAAAGCCCAGACACTCATCGCAGACCTGCTTGCCCAGCGCCAACAAGCCATAGCCGCTTTTCAGGAAAAAATGAAAGAAAAGAAGGCCCAAAGGGATCTCCGACGAAAACAGGGCAATCTCTCTGCCGAAGAGGAACAGGCGATGACCAAAGAAAGCCAATTCATGAAGGCCGAACTGCGCCGACTCAAGAAATCACTTGCCGAGAAGACAACATTAGAGACGGAATACGAAGACTATCAGAACAATATTTCCAGACTTAAGCAACTGCGCAAGCAACTCTCTGATGCCCTGCAGCAATGGCTATTTGCACAATTCAGAATGCTCAATGCCGAAGGAGAAGAAAAAGATCTGTTGGAAATATTCAGAGATACTGCATTGGAAGACCAGCCGAACCTGTCACTCCTCTCCAAAAGAGCTGCACTGAAGATGGTTCCTCCTGCCGGAAGCGGAGAATGCTGCGAACCCAAACTGCTCCAGTATGCTTTCAGACATCATCTGAAACCCCTGCAGATGGCGATGTTCTGGTGGGGCGAAAGTCCGAAAGAGGAAGTCAGACACCACCTGCAGTTCTATCCAGCCTGCAATGGTAAGTGCAAACCGATACTCCGCTGGATGCTACCGGAAGTCAACACGATGCTTAATCATGCATCTCAACCACTTACCCTGGAGACACTCTATGAAGACCGGGAACTTGCCGTTATCTGCAAACCTGCCGGAATGCTCTCCGTACCAGGAAAAGAACCAGGCATCACTTCCGTCTATTCCATCATGCGAAGAAAATACCCGGAGGCTACGGGTCCTTTGATTGTACACCGGCTGGACATGGCGACAAGCGGACTCATGGTGATTGCCAAAACAGAGTTTGCCTACCATCGGCTGCAGGAACAATTCGCAAGTCATCAGATACAGAAGAAATACGTAGCCATCGTATGTGCGAAAGAAGGAAGCATCTTGCCAGAAGGCATCCTCTCTCTCCCTCTGATGCCCGACTATCTCGACCGTCCACGCCAGATTGTAAATCATGAACAGGGAAAGGAAGCGATTACGGAATACAAAGTTCTTGGAAACGCAGGAAACGATACTTTTGGTAACAAAGAAAACGAAGGAAACAACCAGCATCTCCGCCTCGCTCTCTATCCCCAAACGGGACGTACCCACCAACTCCGTGTACATTGTGCTCACCGGGAAGGACTGAATGCCCCTATCCTTGGCGACCCTCTCTATGGCTGCGAGAAGGCACCCCGCCTCTACCTCCATGCCGAATCTATCAGGTTTACACATCCTTTATCAGGAAAGGAAATATTCATAGAACGGAAAGCAGACTTCTGACAAATCTGAAATAGGAAGAAGTACGGTGCCTAATATCATACAAGAAAAAATCCTGAAAAAAGAATCCCTTAGTGTTCTTCTTGCTGAAACACTAAGGGATTTATTTTTTCTCGTATGAATGTATAAAAAAAGCACCTTCATTATGAAGATGCCATTCATTTTAACAATTTAGTTGGGATACCCGGACTCGAACCAGGAATGACAGGACCAGAATCTGTAGTGTTACCATTACACCATATCCCAATGTACAGGTTGATGATTGATGACAATGATGAAGAAGTTGGGATACCCGGACTCGAACCAGGAATGACAGGACCAGAATCTGTAGTGTTACCATTACACCATATCCCAATATCTTAGCAATCATTATAAGCATTAATCATAATTGCGAGTGCAAAGGTACTACTTTTTTCTGAATTACCAAAAAAATCAGCGTCTTTTTTCTAAAAAATCTCAATTTTTATCGTTTTTCGGGGTTTTTCCATGTATTTAGCGTATCTTTGCAAGGCTTTTATAAAGAAAAAACATAAACGAGACAATTAATAGATAATCATCAATGAATACAACAAAACAATTAGTAGAGACAATTAAAGAAGGAATACAGGAAAAAAAAGGTAGTAAAATTGTGATTGCCGACCTGACGCACATCGATGGTACTATCGCAAAGTACTTCGTCATCTGTCAGGGCAACTCTCCATCACAGGTGGAAGCTATCGCTGAATCTGTAGGCGATTTCTGCAGAAAAAATCTGGGAGAAAAACCTGCAAATGTTGCGGGATTGGGAAATGACCAGTGGGTTGCTATCGACTTCGTGGATGTACTTGTGCATATCTTCCAACCAGAAGTTAGACAATTCTATGATCTGGAGCACCTCTGGGAAGACGCCAACCTGACTGAGATTCCTGACCTCGACTAATCAGCAGAACAACTTCCTTTATCCGGAGTTGGTATATATATATAATTGAAGTTGATATATATAATTAAGGTATAAATATAATAAGGTGTAAGACTACCATACTATAGTTTTATACACGATATAGGATTCATATAATATCAGAAGATATGGAACAAGGAAACAGAATGAACAATCATGGCGGCGGAAAACCGCCAAAGATGCCTCGGTTCAACATGAGCTGGCTTTACGTCATCATCCTCATCAGTTTGATAGTCGTCTTTCTGAATGGTGGTGGTGATGCATTAGGTGGAAGTGCAAGCAAAAAGGCTACTTACACTGAATTCAAGGAGTACATCGAAAAGGGATACGTACTGAGCGTTACTGCCAATAAGAACGACGGCAACCTGAAAGTGTACGTTGCCCCAAATCATATCAGAGATGTATATCATACCAGTGCGAAGAACGTAGGACCTGCTCCTTATGTTGAAGTACAGTATGGTTCGATAGACGAAGTTGACAAATATCTCGACAACATGGTGAAGGCAAAGAAAATCAAGTCTTACAACTATGTCAACGAGAAAGGCAACGACTTCATCAGCCTCCTGATCAACTTTGCCCCACTCATCATCTTCTTCCTCCTCATCTGGTGGGTATCAGGAAGAATGGGCGGTGGCATGGGCGGCTCTGGCGGCGGCATCTTCAATGTCGGCAAGAGCAAAGCACGCATGTATGAAAAGGGAAATACATTAGGTATTACCTTCAAGGACGTGGCCGGACAGGAAGGTGCCAAACAGGAAGTGGAGGAAATCGTGGAGTTCCTCAAAAACCCACAGAAATATACCGACCTGGGTGGTAAGATTCCTAAGGGAGCACTCCTCGTGGGTCCTCCGGGAACAGGTAAGACGCTCCTGGCAAAGGCTGTAGCCGGTGAAGCGGGTGTACCATTCTTCTCTATGAGCGGTTCCGACTTCGTTGAAATGTTTGTGGGTGTCGGTGCATCCCGTGTTCGCGACCTCTTCAGACAGGCTAAGGAAAAGGCGCCAAGCATTATCTTCATCGATGAGATTGATGCTGTGGGTCGTGCCCGCAGCAAGAACCCTGCCATGGGCGGTAACGATGAACGTGAGAATACCCTGAATGCCCTCCTGACAGAGATGGACGGCTTCGGTACCAACAGTGGTGTCATCATCCTTGCTGCTACCAACCGTGTTGATATGCTGGATAGTGCCCTGCTCCGTGCCGGTCGTTTCGACCGTGAAATCCACGTTGATCTGCCTGGCTTGAACGAGCGTAAGGCCATCTTCCAGGTTCATCTCAAACCTATCAAGATAGACGATACAGTAGATATCGACCTCCTGGCTCGTCAGACTCCAGGATTCTCAGGTGCAGATATCGCCAATGTTTGTAATGAAGCAGCCCTCATCGCTGCACGCCACGACAAGAAGGCTGTATGCAAGCAGGACTTCCTTGATGCTGTCGATCGTATCGTAGGTGGACTGGAGAAGAAGACCAAGGTGATGACTGCAGATGAAAAGCGCAGCATCGCATTGCATGAGGCTGGTCATGCTACAATCTCATGGTTCTGCCAGTATGCCAACCCGCTCATCAAGGTTACCATCGTACCTCGCGGACAGGCTTTGGGTGCTGCATGGTACTTGCCTGAGGAGAGACAGATTACCACCAAGGAGCAGATGCTCGACGAGATGTGCTCGCTGATGGGTGGACGTGCAGCAGAGGAACTGTTTACAGGACATATCTCTTCTGGTGCGATGAACGATCTGGAGCGTGCTACCAAGAGTGCATACGGCATGGTGGCTTACCTCGGTATGAGTAAGACATTACCAAACATCTGCTACTACAATCAGAGCGAATACTCTTTCCAGCGCCCATACTCTGAAACAACAGCAAGAGAAATCGATGAGGAGGTACTCAAGATGGTGAACGAGCAATATACCCGTGCCAAGAACATCCTGATGGAACACAAGGAAGGTCACAATGCGCTGGCAGAACTCCTGATACAGAAAGAGGTCATCATGGCAGAAGACGTAGAAAAAATCTTCGGCAAGCGCCCTTGGATGAGCCGTTCTCAGGAAATCATGGAGGACGAACAGCCTAAGATCGACGACACCGTCAAGGAACTTCCAGAGGTACAAGCTGCTATCAAGGAGCATGAGGAAAACAACAAGAATGCTGAAGAAAAGCAGGACGATAGTCGTGCCGAAGACAAGCAGGACAAAAGTCATGCCGAAGACAAGCAGGACGATAATAATTAATACCAAAAGTCATGACAGACAAACAAAAGAACCTTATCATCAGAACCATCACCGGCGTACTCTTCGTCGGTTGTATGGTCTCATGTTTCCTGCAACCGAGAGCAATGGTACTCCTCTTCGCTCTGATCACTGGTCTGAGTATCTGGGAATACTGCGGGTTAGTCAACAATGAGATAGAAGACGTTTGCGTCAACCGTTTCATTTCTACCGTAGCAGGTGTATATTTCTTCCTTGCCGTAGCGGGATTCCGTACGGGTGTTACAGGCTATAATTTCGTGGTCTTCATCCCATACATCTTCACGATTGTATATCTCTTCATCTATGAGTTATATACAGGCAATAAGAATGCTGTTGGTGACTGGGCTTACACGATGCTTTCACAGATGTACATCGCTCTCCCATTCTCGCTCATCAACGTATTGGCATTTGAAGTATCAGCAGAAGACGGACAGATACATTACGACATGCTCTTACCGCTGAGTGTATTCATCTTCCTCTGGACAAATGATACAGGTGCCTATTGCAGTGGCTCTCTTTTCGGAAAACACAAGCTCTTCCCTCGTATCAGCCCTGCCAAGAGTTGGGAAGGAAGTATCGGCGGAGGTGTCTTCGTACTGATTGCTGCAGCCATCGTAGGTTACTTTGCCAATTCAGGAGAAGCCCTGCATACCTTGAACATCCCTGAGTGGATGGGATTAGGTTTGGTAGTCGCTGTATTTGGTACATGGGGCGACTTGGTTGAGAGCCTCTTCAAGCGCACCATCGGTGTGAAAGACAGTGGAAATATTCTTCCAGGACACGGAGGTATGCTCGACCGTTTCGATTCTTCACTCATGGCAATTCCTGCCGCAGTGATTTATCTCTACACCCTCCAACTGTTCGGATAAAACAATCCGTCCATCGGATAAGTCAATCCTATAAGTTCAGCAAACAAGAAACATTTTATACTATCAGGACGTGCTTCGCAAAGAAGTACGTCCTGTTTTGTTTTATACAAGCAAAAAGATATTACACTACCGATTCCCGTCCAGGCAAGCAAAAACAACTGCATAGGCAGGGATAATTTTCTGCGTGGGCAAGCAAAAATTCTTGCCTGGGCAGGGAAAAATAAAAGTGGGGTAAGGGGAATGTTTTGAAAGACACCTCTTACCCCACTTCCGTTAGGATATAAAATATGATAAAAACTGGTCAGACCTATTCTGAGACTGGAGGATTCTGACGAGAATTTTCCTCACTCATTTCCTGAGCTTTCCTCATTTGTTCTTCAGCAATTCGCAATTGTTTCTCTGCCTTTATACGGGCACGCTCTGCTTCTTCCTGGGCTTTAATCCTTGCACGTTCTGCCTCCTGTTCTGCCTTGATTCTTGCACGCTCAGCAGCCGCTTTAGCCTCAGCCTCAGCCCTTTCCTTTGCCAGACGAATCAATTCCTCTCGATGCTTCTTGATCAGGTCATACATGATGGTAGCAGCCTGATCTGGAGCTATGCGATTACCTAATTTCTCACGAACCTCCTGATAACCTGCTAACATTTTTTCTCTACCAGGCATTCCTGGAAGAATCTGGTAGAGCTGGTCGGCAATACCATCCACCGTAAAGCGGTCGGCAAACATCTCCTTCACGATTTCCTTATTGGCCACTAAATTGACCAATGAGATATACTTCACCTTGAGGATATGATTGAAAGCCCAACGTATCAGTTTAGGAAGCGGTGTCTCGTAGCAGACAACCTGCGGAACATCAAAAAGAGCCGTCTCTAATGTGGCAGTACCACTGGTTACTAATGCTACCTTACTTTGAGCCAAAAGCGGATAAGTCTTGTTCTTGACCAACCTGACAGGAGTTCCCTCAATGAATTTCTGATAATATTCATCATCAACAGAAGGAGCACCAGCCAAGACTATCTGATAATCCTCAAAACGCTCAGCCACCTCTATCATGGCTGGCAAATTATCCTTGATTTCCTGCAGACGACTACCAGCCAACAGAGCTATAATAGGCTTCCTTGTGTCCAGATTATTCTCAATACAGAACTCAGCGTATGTCTGATGATAATCCGCTCTGAACTCATTCACCTCCTGTGCCGTAGGATTGCCTACATAATGAATCGGATACTTGTGTTTTTTCTCAAAGAAATCAACCTCAAAAGGCAAGATGGAAAAGAGTTCGGCTATATCCCTCTTGATACTGCGGATACGCCATTCCTTCCATGCCCATATCTTAGGAGATATATAATAGTAAGCAGGTATCAAAGTGTTCTTTTTCAGAAACTTAGCAATATTCAGATTAAAACCCGGATAATCTACAAGAATCACCACATCAGGTTTCCATTCTACAATATCCTGCTTGCATTTTTTCATATTGGCAAAGATGGTACGCAGATGCAGGAGAACCGGCACAAAACCCATATATGCCAGTTCCTTATAATGCTTGACACGGGTTCCACCTTCAGCAGCCATCAAGTCACCACCGAAGAACCGAAACTCAGCCAATTCATCCACTTTTTTCAACGAGCGCATCAATCTGCTGGCATGCAAATCACCACTTGCCTCGCCTACTATCAAATAATACTTCATATCTTAGCGTGAGAAGTTTATAAAATCCTTGAGTGAAGGTTTAAATCTTGAAACTATTCAGTAATTCATAGTCTGTCACATCTATCTTGGTAGGTGTGATGGAGATATATCCATGATTCAGAGCCCACTGGTCGGTATCAGTAGCCTCCGGCTCATCATTGCGATATTCTCCCACCATCCAATAGTAATCGTAGCCACGCGGATGATGACGCTTTTCCACCTCATGAATCCAAGAACCACGAGTCATACGACACATTTTAAAGCCCTTGAAAGGCGGATTCGCAGGGAAATTCACATTCAGACAGGTATCTATAGGCAAACCTTCCGCAAGCACTTTCTTCACAATAGCGACAACCCCATCCTTCAACGGAGTAAGATCGGCATTCTCATCGTAATTGCAACTACTGAAGGCCACAGAAGGAATACGCTTCATGCACCCCTCCTTGGCAACACCCATCGTACCGGAATAATGATTGTTGACACTGGAATTATCACCATGGTTGATGCCACTCAGAATCAAGTCTGGAGTACGCCCAGGGAGCAATTGATCTAATGCCAACTTCACACAGTCAACAGGCGTACCGCTGCATGACCATACTTCCACATCCTCTCCCATATTCTTGCGGCGTTTCAGTCGCAATGGTTCTGTGGCAGAAAAGGCACAGGCATATCCCGACCGGGCACTTTCAGGAGCCACAACCAGCACGTCGCACCAGCCTTTGAGGAAGCCGACGAGCGTTTTGATACCATTGGCATGATAGCCATCATCATTCGAAATTAAAACTAAAGGTTTCTTATTTTCCATAAAATTTCCTTTCTTTTGGGTGCAAAAGTAATAAAAAAACTATAAAGTAACGTATTTCTCGCATAAAATATGTATCTTTGCATCGATTTTCACTATTATAACATATAGAAAATGGGAAAAATTATCGCATTAGCTAATCAAAAAGGTGGTGTAGGAAAGACTACAACTACTATCAATCTGGCTGCATCGCTGGCCACATTGGAGAAGACAGTCCTCGTTGTTGACGCTGACCCTCAGGCAAACGCCTCCAGCGGTTTGGGTGTCGATATCAAGGAGGTGGACTGCTCGCTCTACGAATGTATCATCGACCATGCCGATGTCCGCGATGCGATATATACCACAGATATTGACGGTTTGGACATTATCCCAAGCCATATCGACCTGGTGGGTGCTGAAATAGAAATGCTCAACCTTAAGAACCGTGAGAAAGTAATCAAGACCTTGCTGGAACCTATCCGCGATGATTATGATTATATCCTCATCGACTGTTCTCCTTCACTGGGACTCATCACTGTCAACTCGCTTACCGCAGCCGACAGCGTCATCATCCCTGTGCAGTGCGAATATTTCGCTCTTGAAGGTATCAGCAAACTGCTCAACACCATCAAGATTATCAAGAGTAAGCTGAATCCGAAACTGGAAATCGAAGGATTCCTGCTCACCATGTATGACAGCCGTCTCCGCCTTGCCAACCAGATCTATGACGAGGTAAAACGACACTTCCAGGAACTGGTGTTCAAGAGTGTCATCCAGCGCAACGTGAAGTTGAGCGAAAGTCCAAGTCACGGTCTCCCTGTCATCCTCTACGATGCAGAGTCAAACGGTGCCAAGAACCATCTGGCACTGGCAAAAGAGATCATCAACAAGAATAGTTAACAAGTAAAGACAAGAGAATTCTTCACTCTTCACTTAAAAACAACATAATGGCAGTACATAAGAAATACAATAACGGAACGAAAAGCAATGCCTTGGGTCGTGGACTCGATGCATTGATATCAACAGAAGGCGTTCGCACTCAGGGCAGCAGCACCATCAATGAGATAGCGCTCGACCAGATAGAAGCGAACCCCAACCAACCTCGCCGTGAGTTTGACGAGGAAGCCTTGCACGAACTGGCTGAAAGCATCAAGGCTATCGGTATCATCCAGCCCATCACCCTGAGACAGGTATCGGAAAACAGATTCCAGATTATCGCCGGTGAGCGCCGATGGAGAGCTTCCCAACTGGCTGGTCTCCTGGCTATCCCTGCCTACATCCGCACCATCAGCGATGAGAACGTGATGGAAATGGCTTTGGTGGAGAATATCCAGCGCCAGGACCTCAATGCCATCGAAATCGCCCTTGCCTATGAGCATCTCCTGGAAAACGAGGGAATGACACAAGAGAAGATTTCCGAGCGCGTGGGCAAGAGTAGAGCAGCCATTGCCAACTACCTCCGCCTGCTGAAACTGCCTGCTCAGGTACAGATGGCATTACAGAAGAAGGAAATCGACATGGGACACTGCCGTGCACTGCTTGCACTTGACAGTCCGTCGCTACAAATCAAACTCTTCAAGGAAATCCAGAAAAACGGTTACTCGGTTAGAAAGGTAGAAGAAATGGTGCAGCACCTGAAAAACGGTGAGGACATCGAGAGTGGCAAGAAGACGATCACATCCAAGTCACAGGTACCAGAGGAGTTTACGATGCTGAAAGACCGTCTTTCTAAATTCCTCAACACCAAAGTACAGTTCACCTGTTCACCAAAGGGCAAGGGAAAAATCAGCATTCCTTTCGCCAACGAGGAAGAATTGGAGCGCATCATGAGCGTTTTCGACCAATTAAACCAAAACAAAAATTAAGAAAGTGAATTTCAAGTTATCACATATCTGCATCATGGCACTGCTATGGCTGGGCACAACACAGGCGATGGCACAAAAGGACTCACTCGCCGTAGAAAGCCTGAGCCTGGAGGATTCGATTACCATCGACAGTGCCTCCCTGAGCAAAGCCCTCGCCCCTAAAGCGCTGAGAAAGAAGCGCAACTGGGCCACCTGGAGACCAGACACCAAGCGTGCCATGTGGCTTGCTCTCGTATTGCCGGGTGCAGGACAGATTTACAACAGGAAATACTGGAAGCTGCCTATCATCTACGGCGGCTTCGTGGGATGTGCCTATGCCATGAGCTGGAACAACCAGATGTATCATGACTACTCACAGGCATATCTGGACATCATGGACGATGACCCCAACACACAGAGCTACAACCAGTTCTTGCACTTGGGAGCCCAAATAGATGCCAGCAACATAGAGCGATATAAGGAAATCTTCCGCAAACGCAAAGACCGCTATCGCAGATGGAGAGACATGAGTATGTTTGTGATGATAGGCGTATATGCCTTCTCCGTCATTGATGCATACGTGGATGCTTCCCTCTCTGAATTTGACATCTCAGACGACCTGTCGCTCAGAGTAGAGCCTACGGTAATCAACAACAATCAGAGAACCCGCAACCCATTGCGTTCTTCTACGCTTGGCCTGCAATGTTCTCTCACATTCTAAAGAAAACCTTCCTGCCTCTTCAGGAAAAGGGAAATACCCATTCCGAAAAAGGGAAAAACATTACGGGAAGAAACTATATACATTATTATATATATAAGAAAATCGAAAAAGCAAAATAGACCATTATATCAGAATGAAGAAAGTAATCATATTTGCAGCTATATTGCTTAGCTGTTCTACCGGAATGCAAGCGCAAACCGAAAACGGTGACAACGATGATGTGATCACCGTAACAGACAAAGACGGAAAAGCAGAAGAAATCGAAATTCCTACAGGTTTGGAGGACAATCTCGACAGCCTGCTCCATCTCTACAATGCTCAGACATATATGATGCCGGATACAGCATGCAACTACAAGGATGAAAACCGAACATACCCTAAAGAGGTATATATCGACCGTCTGAAGAGACTCCCTACCATCATAGAGATGCCATACAATGAGGTGGTACAGAAATTCATCGACCGCTATAGCGGCAAGTTACGCCGCTCTGTCAGCTTTATGTTGGGAGCCAGCAATTTCTACATGCCTATCTTCGAGGAGGCTTTGGAGGCATACAACCTGCCTTTGGAATTGAAATATCTGCCAGTCATTGAATCAGCGCTCAATCCGAAGGCTGTTTCAAGAGTAGGTGCCACAGGCCTCTGGCAGTTTATGCTGGCCACAGGCAAGCGCTACGGACTGGAAGTAAACTCATTGGTAGATGAGCGCCGCGACCCGGTGAAAGCATCTTATGCTGCAGCCCACTACCTGAGTGATCTCTATAAGATCTTCGATGACTGGGGATTGGTAATCGCTGCCTACAACTGCGGTCCAAGCAAGGTAAACCAGGCCATCCACCGTGCCAAGGGTTCCGCTGACTACTGGAGCATCTATCCATACCTCCCAAAGGAGACCCGTGGATATGTACCAGCATTCATCGCAGCCAACTATATCATGAACTACTACTGCGAGCATAATATCTGTCCGATGGTCACAGAGTTGCCAGCCAAAACTGACACCGTAGTAGTAAACAGAGATCTTCACTTAGAGCAGATTGCACAGGTATTGAATATCAATATCGAACATCTGCGCAACCTCAACCCAGAATACCGCCGCGACATCGTCAACGGACTCAACAAGCCTAAGACCGTACGTCTGCCAGAATCACTCGTGGGAGCATTCATCGACAATGAAGACTCTATCTACAACTTCAAGACCGATGAACTGCTGTTGAAGCGCGATGTAGTGGATGTCAAGGAAGATACACCATCTGTAGGCCGCAACCACAGTTATAGCCGTAGCAGATCTTCTTACAGTTCAAGAAGCAGAAGCTCTTACAGCAGAAAGAGCAAGAAATCAAAAAAGAGAAAGACAACTCGCAGCAAGAGTGTAACCATCAAGAATGGCGACACCTTATCAGAAATAGCAGCACGCAATCACACGACCGTGAAGAAACTTCGCAAACTGAATGGTATTTCTGGTAACACAATACGTGCCGGCAAGAAGATCAAGGTGAAGTAAAACACCTTGATTTGCCGACAGACGACACATACTGATTCATCAACTAAAAATTTCAGCAGGAGGGTAAAACCATGAACGATCAGAACTTGAAGGAACTGGAAAGAGAGCAGGCAGACAACAAGCTCATCAATGATGCTTTCCAGCATTTGATAGACACATACGTGGCTTCACGCCACCGCAAGAAAGTAGATATCGTAACGAAAGCTTTCAACTTTGCACGACAAGCTCACAAAGGAGTACGACGACTCTCTGGTGAGCCATATATCATGCACCCTATCGCCGTGGCTCAAATCGCCTGCGAAGAAATGGGATTAGGCTCTACCAGTATCTGTGCAGCCCTGCTCCATGACGTGGTGGAAGATACTGACTATACAGTAGAAGACATCACCAATATCTTCGGTGCTAAAATAGCACAGATTGTAGATGGACTGACCAAGATCAGCGGTGGTATCTTTGGAGATAAGGCTTCTGCGCAGGCAGAAAACTTCAAGAAACTCCTGCTCACCATGAGCGATGATATCCGTGTCATCCTCATCAAGATCTGCGACCGTCTGCACAACATGCGTACCCTCGCTTCCCAACCGGCAAACAAACAATACAAGATTGCCGGAGAAACGCTCTACATCTATGCTCCATTAGCTAACCGACTGGGACTGAACAAGATCAAGACGGAATTGGAGAATCTCAGTTTCAAATACGACCACCCGCAGGAATATGCCAACATAGAGCATAAACTTGCAGATACAGAAGCACAGCGTGACAATCTCTTTGCACAGTTTACCGCCCCTATCCGTGAAGAACTCGATAAGTTGGGCGTAGAATACAAGATCAAAGCCCGTGTAAAGAGCCCTTATTCCATCTGGAACAAGATGCAGAACAAGCATGTCTCGTTCGACGAAATCTACGATATTCTGGCAGTCCGCATCATCTTTACCCCTAAAGTAAGGGCAAACGAGGTGAACGAATGCTTCAATATCTATGTAGCCATCAGCAAGATATACAAGAGTCATCCAGACCGTCTGCGCGACTGGCTCAACCATCCGAAAGCAAATGGCTATCAGGCGCTCCACGTCACCCTGATGAGTAAGCAAGGACGCTGGATAGAAGTACAGATTCGCTCAGACCGCATGGACGAAGTGGCTGAACAGGGATTTGCCGCACACTGGAAATACAAAGAGGGAGAAAACGAATATACAGAGGATGAAAACGAGTTGAATGACTGGCTCGGCACCATCAAGGAAATATTGGATGATCCACAACCGGATGCCATGGACTTCTTGGATGCCATCAAACTCAACCTCTTTGCATCAGAAATCTTCGTCTTCACGCCTAAGGGAGAAATCAAGACCATGCCAGCCGACTGTACTGCACTCGACTTCGCTTTCCAGATCCATACCTTCTTGGGAAGCCATTGTATCGGTGCTAAGGTCAATCATAAACTGGTTCCGCTCAGCCATAAGTTGCAAAGTGGCGACCAGGTGGAAATTCTGACCAGTAAGAGCCAGCATGTACAACCAGCATGGATCAACTTTGTCAGCACAGCCAAGGCAAAGAGCAAGATACAGGCCATTCTGAGACGAGACAACCGTGAGATACAGAAGAAAGGTGAGGAAGTACTCAGCGAGTGGCTCCAGAAGAATGCGATGGAGACAACAACGTCTATCGTAGATAAACTTTGCGACTTCCATAACATCCAGAAACATGAGAACTTCTTCCTGGCTTTAGGCAACCACACTATCATCTTAGGAGAAAAGGATCTCGACGAACTGCAGGGTAAGAACAAGAAGGAGAAACAGTCCAGCAGCTGGCGCAACTATATCCCATTCCTCGGCAGCAAGAGCAAGGAAAAGAAGCCGGAAGCCGGCACAGAGAAAAAGGAAGAACTCTTCATTGTGGGCAAGGACTTCAACAAGAAGAAACCGTTGATCATCACAGAAGAAAACATCAACCAGTTTATCTTCCCTACCTGTTGCCACGCCATCCCTGGAGATGACATCATGGGATTCATCGACAACAAGAACCGCATAGAGATACACAAACGTGCCTGCCAGATAGCAGCCAAATTGAAATCCAGCTATGGCAACCGCATCGTTGATGCCAAATGGGACATGCACAAGCAGCTGCTCTTTGATGCAACCATCGAGATACAGGGCATCGACCGCAAGGGCATGTTGCTTGATGTAAGCAAGGTTATCAGCGACCAGTTGGGTGTCAATATCCACAAACTTACCATCAGCAGCGACAATGGTATCTTCGACGGTACCATCGAACTTCGTGTCCACGATAGAGATGAGGTTAAGAAGATTACCGACATGCTCAAGAATATCGAGGACTTGCAGGATGTGCAGAGAATATTATAATTCTATATAAATCTACTGTAAACAATGAAAAAGGTATTATTAGCAATGATGCTATTCTTGGCGGCATGGCCAGTGCTTGCCGCCAACAAGTATGACAACCCGGATACCCTGGTAGTATCCCGAGATGGAACAGGTGAATTCCGCACCATCGACGAAGCCATTGAAGTCTGCAGAGCCTTCATGGACTATACCAAGGTCATCTATGTAAAAAAAGGAGTGTATAAGGAAAAGCTCATTATCCCATCGTGGCTCACCAACATCACCATCTGCGGTGAAGACCGTGACAACACCATCATTACCTGGGATGACCATGCCAACATCAAGATGCCTGTAGGCGGTCTGGATTCAGAAGCAGCCGTGAAAGGTAAGCCGATGGGCACCTTCCGCACCTATACCCTCAAGGTTCAGGGAAGCTACATCACGCTCAAGGATATCACCATTGAGAATAATGCAGCCAAGTTAGGACAGGCAGTAACCCTGCATACAGAAGGCGACCATATCCTGGTACAAAACTGCCGTTTATTAGGCAATCAGGATACTGTCTATACTGGCGTAGGTGGCACAAGAGTAGCTTTCTACGACTGCTATATCGAGGGAACAACTGATTTCATCTTCGGTCCAAGTATTGCCTGGTTCCAGAATTGCGAAATCCACAGCAAGGCAAACAGCTATATCACAGCAGCCTCTACCCCAGCAGGTCAGAAGTACGGCTATGTTTTCTACAAGTGCAGACTGACAGCCGACAAGGATGTGGATAAAGTATATTTAGGTCGTCCTTGGCGTCCATTTGCAGCCACCATTTTCATGGATTGTGAGTTGGGCAAACATATCCGCCCAGAAGGATGGCACAACTGGAATAATGCCAAGAACGAAGAAACTGCCCGCTATGCGGAATATGGCAACAAAGGCGAAGGAGCCTCAACCAAGAACCGTGTAAAATGGAGCAAGCAACTCTCCAAGAAAGAAGCAGCCAAAGTAACGCTTCTTGATGCATTCGGAGAAGATTGCTGGTAATAAAGCTTCACCCTCCATAGAAGCAGTACTTCATAGCAAAAGAAGCTATACTTCACTCCCTTATGAAGTATAGCTTCTTTTTTGTTTGTCCTAAACTAACATATCGATTTGCTTTTTCAAGTCTTTCAACTGATCTCTCACGCTAATCAAAGTATCCAAGACTTCCGATGATTTATCAGCACCGGAACGGTTTTGCTGGAGATATTTCCGGGCAGCAGCTATTTTGAATCCCTTCACTTTGATCAGCGAATAGATCACCTTAATCTGCTCAATATCCTTCTCTGTATATTGACGCACCTTATTGGCAGTAACCTTCGGTTTGATAAAGGTAAACTCCTTCTCCCAATAACGCAGAGTAGATTCATTCACCCCTATCATTTCAGCTACTTCTTTGATGGAGTAGTATAATTTCACCGGTTTATCTGTATTTAATGCCATATTTTACCCACTTAAATTTCAAAAATAATTAATTTAGTTGCAAAATTAAACAATTCTTCTTATCTTTGCAAAGTTTTTGGGGAGAAAATGCCCTAAAGGGCAAAAATAATTCAAAGAGAGGATGTCGCATCCCCTCTTCCAAACAGGAACATTCTCCTCCATCAAACAGGAAATTGAAATTAAAGATAAATATAAAATAGATATGATGACAGCTAATGAAGTGCGCGAATCCTTCAAGAAATTCTTCGAAGGAAAAGGCCACAAAATTGTTCCATCAGCACCTATGGTTATCAAGGATGACCCTACGCTGATGTTTACAAACGCTGGTATGAACCAGTGGAAAGACATCATCCTCGGTACGAAAGACCCAGGCAAGGATGTACGTCGTGTTGATACTCAGAAATGTCTCCGTGTAAGCGGTAAGCACAACGACCTCGAAGAGGTTGGTCACGATACTTACCACCACACCATGTTCGAGATGCTCGGCAACTGGAGTTTCGGTGATTACTTCAAGGAGGGTGCCATTGATTTGGCATGGGAGTATCTTACTGAAGTTTTGAAGCTCAACCCTGCCGATCTCTACGTTACCGTATTCGAGGGTAGCAAG
>ERZ869991.260-NODE-260-length-18197-cov-4.869040_pt1 | contig 18197 bp, 17 predicted proteins | sample MGYA00520862_ERZ869991 | MGnify/ENA primary metagenome ERZ869991 (study PRJEB32232, sample SAMN07284978) | human gut metagenome | biome: human-associated habitat; material: feces | host: Homo sapiens | place: Tanzania | collected 2014-08-11 ...
GATATGGTAAAAAATGCAGCTAACACCAAATAGCTAACTGGCGGGCGGAACATAATTAACGTCTCTAAGCTAAAAAAACTACGAACCAACAAGCACGAAGTAACAGGCAAAAGTACTGCTCCAACAAGCGTTAGCTATTTTGGTTCAGCTTTATCTTTTGTTGGCGTATTTTTAATTTTGACAGTCTGGCTGCTTCTATTGGGAGTATAAGTTGGGCGCGGTAAATTACCGGAGCGTTTATTATCGCCAATTCCGCTTGGATGTTTGGCTGTATGAACCTTGCCGCTGTTTTCATCTACTTCGCCTGGTTTGACGGGCGGGCCACCGGGAGTACCGGGAGCTGCAGCTTGATGCGGGTGATAGTTGGGAGTACCTTGAGGCTCTACTGTAGGCATACCGCTTGGATTGGCCGACTTTAAGCCTTCTGTTGGACGCATGGTGGTAAGGAATCTAGTGTAGATAGACAGCGCTTGAGTAAAATTATCTGTCGGCGCTGAGAGCATAACTATATAAGTTTCCTGTTGCTTTTGAGTGCGCACACAAGCGATACTTATTGTATATTCGGACGGATCAGCGCTTCTAATAACTTCAGATGTTTGCTGAAAAACTCGCATAGAAGCTGTATTGTAAAAGCGCTCACTCACCGGTTCGGAACTAATAAAACTGGGAATATTAGCTAAATTTTGTAAAGCAAATTCGGAAGCTAGTCTTTCAATGGGAATTTCCCAACCACCGTAAGGAGAAACAATTATATGAGCCTGAAGAGCTTCCGGAGAGGAAAAATCAAAATAAAGCTGTCCGCTATTAGGATCGACTAAAACGTCGAGCAACCAATCTTTGGGATGTTTAGCCATATATCTAGCTGAAAGCATATATTTTTGAAAATTAGCTTGTTTGGAAGAAAGCTGCTTTTCATAAGCTTTATCTATTTTCTTTACCAAAGATTCAGCAAAACTACGCTTAGTTAAATTGGGAAAAGCTGCTGAAACAGCGCCGTTAGTTTGTTGTGAATTGCCATTTAATGTAATTTGCTGACTTGGTACATGAATCAAAGTATAAATAGTAACAGCGATCATGATTAAGCAAGCCGCAGCTACACTTAAAGCGCCCCAATTTAATTTTTTCATAGATAAATTCCTTAATTTTCCCATCAACAGGCAGTTTCTTCCACTATCGATTATGCCTTTCCTTGTCTTAAACTTATCAAGGCGTTGTTATATGGAAAATCTAAAACTCAATTTGCAAAGTAGCCAATCATTGTATAAATATTTAGTACATATACTTAACTTTTTCTTTGTTTCTAATAAATGATAATCAAATATCTAAACTCCCGAAAAATTAGTATTTAATTTATCTTCTAATTGATAAAATTTTGTGCAGGATAATACATAAAATCATGCAATTGCTTCCAACATGTCAAATAACGATATTTCTTCTAATGCCATTACTGATAAAACAACTTCCGATTCAGAAAAATGCTGTGCGGAACATGAACATCACCACGAAGATGAAGAACATGAACATAATCATGAGCACGGAACTTGCGAGCATGAGCATAATCATGACCACAAGCATGAGCATGAACATCATGATCATATGCATGGTCTATTTCATCACAACCACAATCACTTTGAAACTAACAATTTAGATGACAGTATCCGTAAGGTACTTTATATTAGTATCGCCATAAATTTAATTTATGTGGCTGTAGAAGCTTTTTGTGGCTTTAAATTTAACTCCTTAGGTTTGCTTTCCGACGCAGGACACAATCTCAGTGACGTCTTTAGCTTGGGGTTATCTCTAATCGCGGCTATTTTGGCTGGAGTACATACTAAGGCCAATTTTACTTACGGTTTGAGAAAATCGACTATTCTTATTTCTTTAATTAACGCTGTCATTTTAATTGTTGCTGTTTTAGGTATCATTTATGAGAGTATCCGGCGTTTCAGTCACCCTGAGCCTATCCAAGGAGTTATGGTCTCCTATGTGGCAGCTATAGGTATCTTGATCAATGGTTTGACCGTTTATTTACTCAACAAAAATCGCAGTGATGATTTAAATGTAGCCGGCGCATTCTGGCATATGATGGCCGATACTTTGGTATCCATAGGTGTACTGGTTTCCGGTATTATTATTTACTTTACCAATTTATATATAATCGACACTATTATAAGTTTAATTGTGGCGGTTATTATTATTGTCTCTTCTTGGGATTTTTTGTGCGACAGCTTAAAAATTGCTGTAGATGGTGTACCTAGCAGTATCAATTTAGATGAAGTTATCCAAAAATGTTTAAAAGTTGAGGGCGTAAAAAGCATTCATCATATACACATTTGGGCTGTTAGTACCAGATTAAATGCTCTCACTGCTCATATTGTTGTTGATCATAAAGTTGATGGACATTTTGTTAAAAGTCAACTTAGAAAAGTGCTTGCTCAATTGGGAATTGAACATGCTACTTTAGAGCTGGAAGATGCTAACGAAGAGTGTACGGCCAATGAAGCTTGTTGTCATAGTTAATAGCTAAACTATATCTATTTCCCAGACACAGAAAAAAATAAAGACCTGCAGTACATTATACGGCAGGTCTTTGTTGTGTAAATAAACTAATCGTGTTCAGCTAAAAAAGTAAAAATATCTTGCCAAGCACATTCAGTTTCGCGCCGTTCGGCTTGAGTTACTCCGTTTTTAAGATATGGTGCATATACTAAAAAACCGTGTAAACAATTAGGATATTCTTTGTATTGATAAGAGGCACCGCGCTCTTTTAAAGTTTGGGCTAAAATTCGGCCTTGTTGGGGAGGAGTAATGTTATCTTGGCCGCCTTGTAATATCAGTATGGGAACTTGCAATTTCTCTGCAGCAGTTAAACCGTGACGAATACTGAAAGATTGAGGGCGAGCTTGAGGGCCGTCGCCGTAAGTTCTTTTGGTAATAGGATCTTTACCTAACTTGCCAGCTTTTTTTAAATAGTCCCACCAAGAGTAAATATCGGCTACTCCATAGGCAAAAATTACACCTTTAATTTCTCCTGGAGCTAAACGCGAAGCAGCCAAAAGACTTATCAAAGCACCGTGTGAAGCGCCCATGAGGTAAACGCTATCTGTTTTTACAACTGAGCGCAGTAAGGGCAGAACATTGATTACGTCATCAACTTCGCCTTTAGCTATTTCTATTTGACCTTCGGAGCCATCTTCGCCGCGATAACTTGGAGAAAAGACGGCAAACCCTTGAGAGGCTAGACGCAAACTTGAGAGCTCGTGATATTTAGAAATACCTGAAATGCCGTCATGGTTAAAAATAATTAAAGCTTTGGGAGTAGCGGATTTTTTGGCAACATAGAGTTTGCCTTTTACTTTTAACTTGCCTGAAGGGTAAGTCCATTCCTGAATATTTATGCTTTGCTTAGAAGGCAAAGTGCGAATAGAGACTTTTTCTAAAGCTTCAGAAGTTGCGGTGGCAGCTTGGCTTTGAGCTAATAAAGTTGCGTGGATCTTTTTTTCTGTTGAAGTAAAAGAATGATCGTCTGCTAAAGCTGGGCTTGTGCCTATTAAGCAAGAAACCAAAAGTAGGGTACCGCAATTAAAACGAAAAAATTTTGATAAACAACTTTTCATAAACAAATTTTTTCTTGGCTATAGCTAGTCTACCTGCCCATGCCACAGATGGGGAGCTAAAAAGGGATTATTATCAAGGCAGGGAATGCAGGAACGCTTATTTTTTAGAAAGGTAGGCGGATAATACAATATGCCTAGTTTCTTATCTCTGCATTATTACATTCCTTATTATATAACCGCTCTTGTTATTTTAGCTGTAATTTATTATTCATACGCAACTACTAACGGAGCTCATCGCTTTGGTATGCACGTTGGCAGACGTTTGGGCGAAGCCGTTTTTATTGCTATTGCCGGTTTCTTGCTTCCCAACGTAAAATTTGGCAGCGTGCCCGGTTTGAATTTAGTTTGGTCTGATCTCAACCTCTATCAATTAGCGATTGTATGGGGCGTTGTTGGTTTAGTTGTCTCTTCGGTTGCTTGGTTCTTCAAACATGATTTTAATGATCATAGCAGTAAATTATATGTCGGCCAGGCTGATAACGAAGTGCGTCGCACTGTAAATGTGGTAGTAACTCATGAAGTTGTCACTCGCGAAGACGACGAAAAGAAAGCTGCCGAAGCTAAAGAAGACAAGAAATAAACTTTTTGTATAGATAGGCTCAGAGAAGTGCATATACTTATAACTAACGATGATGGTATCGATGCTCCCGGCATCAAAGCTTTAGCTGCCGAGTTTGCTGCCATTAAAGATGTAAAAATAACTGTAGTAGCTCCCCATTTACAGCGCAGTGCTTCCAGCCATTCGCTTACATTTCACGATCCTTTGCGCATTTATAGGCAATGGGAAGAAGGTAACGTGCGTTGGTTTGCAGCCAGTGGTACTCCTACCGATTGTGTCATGTTAGGCTTATACAAGATATGCGGTGAAAAGCCGGATTTCTTGCTTACTGGCATCAATCGCGGAGCTAATATGGGCTACGATATTTCTTATTCGGCTACAGTATCTTCCGCTTTGGAAGGTATCGTTATGAAAGTGCCTTCTCTGGCCGTATCTTTGGTGGGACGCAATCCTCAGCGTTACGATATGGCTGCTCGCTGGGCTCATCGCTTATTTGACAAATGGCAAGCTTCCGAAATTAGCGTTCCTCATCACTCGATTTTGAGCATGAATGTTCCTGACATTCCCGAAGACGAGATCAAGGGCTTGCTCTTTACTCGCCAAGGTAGGAGCATCTATCACCAAGATGTTAAACAATTTACCGATCCTTGGGGTGGAGAATATTATTGGATCCATGGTGAACTTCCTCAAGGAGAGCTTGATGAAGGCACCGATTTTAAAGCTATACACGATGGTTACGTTTCGGTTACTCCTATACAAATGAGCTTTACCGACAATGAAACTTTAGCGCATTTGCGAAATACCGAATTAAAATTCTAATTTTAGTGAGGAGCTATGGCCTACGCAGAAGAGCAAGATCAGATAACAGGTTTGCCTTTTTTGTCTTCGCTTTACGATCGTATTGCTAAGACTATACGTAAGGGGCAGGCTGTAGGTTTTGTATTTTTTGACATAAGGCAATTTCGCGTCTTGGTGAAAAAACAGGGCAGCAAAAAAGCCAAGTCGATTATGGCTGCTTTAGGTAAAGAACTTAAGGAAAAATATCGCACTATTTGTCGTGAAGATGATATTTTGGCCATTTCCGATAAAGACGAAGATTGTTTCGTTTTGTTGCTTTTGGCTGCTCCTCGTATTTTGCCAAATTTGACTGAGGCTTCTGTAAAAAAAGCTTCGCAGCGCATTCTTAAATTTTTTAATGCATCTGCTGGAGAGATAGCTTCTCAATTCAACTTAGACGTTAGTTTGGAATTTCACAGCGGTTATAGTTTGATTCCTGCTGATCCGGAAGCTCCCGTTGAACGCTTAGTGCTGGAAGCTCAGCGCGAAGCTTATCGCAGAAGTGAATTGAGTGATATTTTGGTAAATTTTCTTTCCAATATTACTCACGAGTTGCGCACTCCGCTCACTTGTATAAAAGGATATACGGAAACTCTTCTTGACGGTGCTCTGGAAGATAAAGAATTGGCTTATCAGTGGTTACGTATTATAAGTCAAGAAGCCAACCGCTTAGAAAAGCTAATTAGCGATTTAGCCGATATATCTATGATTGAAGCTCAACAATTTGAGTTTCAGCGTGAGGCTGTCGATCTAGCTTCTTTGGTACGCCACGCTATTGATGTATTGCATATAAGCGCCGTCAAGCATGCAATTGAAATAAGTTTTACTTGCCCAAAAGATTTGCCCCTAATGATGTTGGATCCGGGACGAATCAGTCAAGTTATATTAAACTTATTGGATAATGCTATAAAATATTCGGCTGGTCACTCTACAGTTGAAGTTATTATAAAGCAGCCCAGCGCTTCTGTTGTAGAATTGGAAGTGCACGATCACGGTCCCGGCATTCCGGAAAGTAAATTGCCCTACATTTTTGAGCGCTTCTATCGAGGAGGTACCGACCGTGATGTTTATGGCCGCGGTTTGGGATTGGCTATAGTAAAATGTATAGCTGAAGCTCACGGTGGACAAGTATCGGTACATTCTGTAGTAGGCCAAGGCAGCGTTTTTACTCTTTCTTTGCCTATAATAAAAGCCGATTGATTATTTTTTAGCAAAGCTAGGATTTCAGACTATTTCAGGAGTTTTTTATGCGTACTTATCAGCTTTTGGGTGTCAAGTTTCATGCCATTACTACAGATGAAGCTCTGCAGATTATGGAAAGTTACTTAGAAGAAGATAAGCCCCATTTAGTTGTTACAGTAGGGCCGGAAATGATCATGCGCGCTCAACAAGATGAAGAGTTTAAGCGTATAGTTAACGAAGCAGATTTAGTTGTGGCTGATGGTAATGGCGTTCTTTGGGCTGCTTCTCGCTGTGGTATCAAAGTTCCGGAAAGAATCGCTGGAGTAGAGCTTATAGAAAAATTTGCTGAATTGTTATCCAAGCGTCAATCTAAGGCTGGCCTTTATCTTTTGGGAGCTGCCCCTGGAGTGGCCGAAAAAGCCGGAGAGAAATTGAAAGAGCGCTATAAAGATTTACCTTTGGTAGGAATACATGATGGCTTTTTCAAGGACGAAGCCAAAGTTGTGGAAGAAATAAAAGCCAGCGACGCCAAAGTTATTTATGCGGCTTTAGGTTCTCCCAAACAAGAGAAATTTATATGTCAACACAGTAGGGAAGCTGGGCTTAGAGTTGGTGTAGGCGTAGGGGGAAGTTTTGATGTCATTTCCGGTTTAAAAAAGAGAGCGCCGCAAATTTTTATTAAATTGCGTTTAGAATGGTTGTATAGAGCGTTGGCAGAACCAAGTCGCTGGCGTAGAATATTAGCTGTACCTAAATTTATGTGGCTGGTTATGAAACAAGGTCGGGGGGCTGTCACAGAATGGAAAGAAAAAGAGTCCTAACTATAAAAGATCGTCCCTGGTGGGAGCGTGCTCTAGATTATTTATATACACCCAATTGCCCCGGATGCGGAGAGTTGCCCGTTTATGGCTTGTGTTCTGCGTGTCTAGAGCAAATAAAACCGCTGCGTTTACAACTTCATTCCGGATTAGTTGTTTATAGCGGCGGTTTTTATGAGGGCAGTTTAAAAAAAGCTATTTTAGCTTTAAAAAAGTCGGAACAGACTTATCTATATTACGCACTTGCACGTTTACTTTTGCGAGCTTTACCTACAAAATTTATACAACGTCCTTTTTATTGTCTGTCTGTACCAGCTAACGCTGAGCGTTTGCGCCGTCGCGGCTTTTATGTTCCTCATCTTTTTATAAAAGAATTATTGCGTCAAATTTCTCTTTGGCAAGAAGGAAACTGCTGGCTGACAGCTTCGCGCAATTTTCAAGTACAAAAACTTTTAGGACGACGCGAACGCTTTCAAAATGTAGAAAATGGTTATATGGCTAATTCTTCGGCGCAAGGTAGATCTATTATTTTAGTTGACGATGTACTTACTACTGGCGCCACTCTTACAGAGGCAACCTTAGCCTTATCGCAAAGTGGAAGCAAAGAAATTTACGCTTTAACAGCGGCTGTCTCGCCCCATCTTCGAAGAACTGATATAGTTTTTGAAGAACTTATTCCTAATACGATAAAAATAAGCAATCAATAAAAAACTGTTTTTGTTTAGTCAATTAAGGTAATAAATTACTGTCTAAATGATCATCAATAATAGGAGCTGTTACCATGATATAAGTAATTTTGTGCTCTTGCACTCCAAAATGGACGCCTTGTTCCCAATAATGGAGCGTGTAACGCTGCCCGAGATCGCTTAAAGATTCGGATACTCTTTGTCCCTTGGTTTCAGCTTCATAATTATCACCAAATACTCGCAAAGCGTTCTCTATATCAGAGCCTACTTTTATTTGCTTGCATATGTCTGCATGTTTATCGTTGATAATACCCAATACAAAATTGGGATTAGTTACAAAAATTGAAGTTACTCTATTTTTACTTACAGAAACGTTAAGTTTGTATTTGTTGAATAAATACAAGATGCTGCCGTCTTGCGGTCTAATAGAAGCTTCTCCTAAAGTAGGTTCCAAAACAGAAGCGGACATGTTTAATGTGATAAAACCGGCCCGGTATCCGGGAACAATGCGATTATCGTAAGGGCCAGGATTGGCAAAAGCTGTCTGCTGGGGATAAACGCCATTTGACCACAGCAAAATGGCGACCATCAGCCCCAATACCATAGTAATAGCCATAAAAAGGACTAATATGGCAGGAACGCGTGTTAAAGTTGATTTAGACATTGTAACGAAAAATTGTTTTTTGCCCTGATAGAGCAATAAAGCGAAGGCATGTTAGGTAGAGTTGAACAACTGAACTTAGGACTAATGTGGACATAAGCAGCATTAACTGCACCTTTTTACATTGTGATATAAAGTTTGCCAAGCGTCAAGGGGGTGCAAGTGAGAGGAAGTGTCGAAAGACTATTAGATTGCAAATTAAATGAGGATAGAGCGATATGAAGACAAAAAATACATCTGATATGGGAAAAAATCTGGGAGCGGCTATCTATTGTCAAACTCCGGATAGTGTTAAAAGGGTCTTAATTTTGGGAGCAGGTCAGGCAGCTATGCAAGTAGCTGATATTTTGCTCCATGATCGTTCTTGTCAGCTAATTGGTTTCTTGGATGATAATCCCGATATGCAAGGGCAGTCTATTTTCGGATTTCCTGTTTTAGGAGGTTTTGCCAAATTAGAAGAACTTTGGCAAAAAAAAGTTTTTGACGCTTCTATAGTTGGAGTTGGCCTCAATGTAAAAGTACGCCACGCTTGTTACGAACGTCTCAAAGCTTTGAATATTCCTTTAGTAAATGCTATTGATCCCACTGTGCGTATTAATAGGCAAGTCACTTTAGGCAAGGGTATTGTATTGTGCAGTTTTGTGCATTTGGGAGTTTGTGCCCATTTAGAAGATAATTGTTTTATTGGCGCCCATTGCAGTATAGATCACCATTGCCATTTGGGAAAAACCGTCTTTATGGGCCCAGGATGCTTACTTTCTGGTACAGTTTCTGTAGGTGATAAAACTGTTTTCGGCGATGGCGTCTTAGTACAGTTGGGCTTAAATATTGGAGAAGGATGTCGCGTGGCTTCCGGAGCTATCGTTATTCACGATGTTCCGGCTTTTCACAGTTTAAAACATAAACTTAATATGGAACTTAAGCCCATAGATTAAGCGAAAATCAGATAAAGCAAAAGTGCAATTTCAGCGGTTCAGTGAATGGCCGCTGATTTTTTTTAGATTGACACTATACCAAGCTGCCAGCCACAGCCCCAGAATAGAGCCTATAATTAGAAGACCGCTGCTAAGCCAGGGATCTGGCAATTGTAATGGGGGAAGTTTAAAAAAATTATTTAAACATATATTAGTCCAACCCGAAAGCGGTAAGGCGATAAGAAAGCCCAAAGCCGGCCAAAAACGACGTCTAATATGCCACTTTACAGCAACAGCAAATGACAAAGTGAAAGCTACAGGCAAAGCTAGCCAGTGAGCTCCTGGAGCTAAAGGCGCCAGCATAACAAAAGAGCCACAAGCTGTCCAAAGCACTACGAGGAAACCGCGTCTCTCTTCGCGACGCAATTCAGCTACACTAAAGAGGCGATTTGGTTCGGCATGGGGATCTTTTAAACTTGTCAGTAAGTCGTCGCCCAGTTTATCTCCCCAATACCAACAGAGCATAGAAGGGATTGGCAATAGCGATTGCCAGAGCCATTGCGAAGGAGCCAAAATATGCATAGCTCCTACTGCCGTAAAGGCTGAGCCTACCATAAGCAATTCCCAACCAGGGATCTTTTGTTGAAGTATAGCTCCACCTATGGCTCCGGTAATAACGGCAGCTACGGGAGCCCGCCAATCGTCGGCCGGAGCCCAAGCAAACACGAAACCAAAAATAAATAAGGTTGTAAAGTACGCTGTAAGTGAACGCACCAGCAAAGAAATGCTGCACCGAGTCAACATAAAGAAAAGCTTTTGAGTTTATATAGGTAAAACCTTCTCTCCGGTCGGGAAGGAAAAAAAGTGCAGATTAAATAAAACCACACCTCAAATCAAAGGAGTATAGTTTAATATAGTGACCGATTTATCTGAGAGTCAAATTATTAAGATTGAAGGCGGCGACCAAGGCCCTAGCATGGATTTGGAGAGAATAAAGCAAGTTCTGCCTCACCGCGATCCTTTTTTGCTTGTTGACGAGGTCTCTTATTATGATGGCCTCAATTATGCTCGCGGTTTAAAAAAATTAACTGGCGAAGAATATTTCTTCAAGCACCATTTCGACGGCCAACCTGAATTACCCAAGCCCATTTTGGTTGAAATTATGGCTCAACTGGGAGCTGCTTGTGTTCTCAATCACCCTGATTATGAAGGCAAGTTGATCTTATTTGCCACTATCGAAGATTGCGCTTTTGGCAAAGCCCCTGTGCCTGGTGATACCTTAGATTTGCGTGTCGAAACCCGTGGTATGCGTCGCGGAGTAGGTAAAATGAGAGCTCAGTGCTTGGTAAATGGTGAACTTAGAGCCGATGGTATTCTTATGTTTGCTATTGCCGATCGCAATTAGCTACGATTTTTTATATATATTTTTTTGTTAATAAATTTGCCGATTGAATTGCAAAATTCGTCTTCGATATTTTGTAATATTCTATCGGCATTTTCCGGTGCAGTCTCTTATAAATATTTTTTATGGTTTTAGAGCCAGACTGCATATATAAAAATAGTGCGGCTGTAGGCCGGAGAAAAGATGGACAATAATGTCTGGTTGGAAAGATTCTTTATTAAATTTAGGCATAGCTTCTGACTTAGCTAATATTGCTGCTGAAGGCATGGAAGCTACTGCGGGATTACGAGAACAAATTAGGCAAAACGCCTCTGTGAATCAGTGGAAAGTCTTGCAAGTTTTGCAAGAAGTTGGCCTCATGGAGGGACATTTTTTCCCTACCACCGGTTATGGCTTTAGCGATAGTGGCCGTGATGTTTTGGACGAAGCTATTGCCAAAATTTTCCGTGCTCAGTCTGGCGCTATGCGTTTACAATTCGTTTCCGGTACCCACGCTTTAGCCGCTGCTCTTTTTGGTACTTTGAAGCCAGGAGATGAATTGCTCAGCATTACTGGATTGCCTTATGATACTATGCATCCAGTTATAGGTATTGGTGAAGCTAAGCGCGGCTCTTTAGCCTACTGGGGAGTAAATTACCGTCAAGTTGATTTGTTGGCTGATGGCCATATCGATTTGGAAGGCGTCAAAAAGAGCTTAAATGAAAAAACAGCTATGGTGCTGTTGCAACGCTCCAGAGGTTATGCTTGGCGTCCTTCTTTATCTCTTTCAGAGATGAAAAAGGCCATAGACTTAGTACATAGCTTAGCGCCCCAAGTTAAAGTTATGGTAGACAATTGCTACGGTGAGTTAGTTGACACGGTTGAACCTACTGAAATCGGCGCCAACGTTGTGGCAGGCTCTCTCATTAAAAACTTAGGTGGAGCTATTTCTCCTTGCGGAGGCTATATTGCTGGAGACAGCGATTGTGTTGAAGGAGCTATGGAGCGTCTGACAGCTCCCGGCATCGGCCCCGACGAAGGGCCCACTTTAGGCTACAATCGCTTATTAGCTCAAGGGCTTTTTATGGCTCCTATTGTGGTTGGAGCCGCTTTGGAAGGAGCTGTTTGGGGAGCCTGGGTAATGGAACGTTGCGGTTTAGAAGTCTTCCCCAAATGGAACGATCCGCGTAGCGACATTATACAAGCTGTGCGTGTTGGCTCTGAAGAAGGGCAGAAAGCTTTTTGCTTAGGTATTCAAAAATCCGGCCCTGTCGATCATAGTGCCTGTCCTATTCCTTTGCAGCAGCCAGGTTATGACGATCCCGTCATTATGGCCGGAGGCACCTTTATTCAGGGCTCTTCTATTGAGCTTTCTGCCGACTGCCCCGTGCGAGCTCCTTATGGTTGCTATATGCAAGGCGGTGTAAGTTTTGCTCATGTACAAATTGGTGTACTTAGAGCCTTGCAAGAGATGAAAAATCGCTCCCTTTTGTAAAATTCACCTTTCCGTTCAACCTGTTAGAGCTGTTTTTCAGATAAAAAATAGCTCTGCAGGTTGAATTTTTTCAGCATCTATTGAGTTTGTACAACAAGACAAACTCTAGACAGAGGTTATCATGCAGGATTCCCATCTTATTGGTGTCTTCGATTCAGGAGTCGGAGGCTTGACTGTTGCTGAGCAAATTGCTAAAGAGCTTCCCGGCGTACCTTTTATATTTTTTGGTGACACTCAGCATGTTCCTTACGGCAATCGCAGTGCTTCCGAAGTTGTAAGTTTAATTGATTTAGTATGCCACCACTTAATTGATAGTGGAGCTAAAGTTTTGGTGATGGCTTGTAATACTTCGTCAGCTTTAGCTTTCGATCATGTGGCTGCTTGGTCGCCGGTTCCTATTATCGGTATTATCGATGAAGCAGCTAAAGCGGCTGTAAAGGCTACTCGTAACGGTCGTATAGGCGTAATGGCCAATCCGCTGACCGCAGCTAGTGGTGCCTACGAAAAAGCTTGCGCTCAAGCTTATGCAAGTGCTTCTTCAGAAGAAAAAATAGCTATTCCGACAATTGGCGTTACGCCTGTAGGTTGCCCTAAATTGGTGCCGCTGATAGAAAAAGGCTTAGTCAGCGGACCTGAGGCTCATGAAGCGGTGCGCGAATATTTGCGCCCATTGCAGGAAGCCGGTGTAGATACTTTAATTTTGGGGTGCACTCACTATCCTTTTGTACGCCCGGTAATTGAGGAATTGGCCGGTTCAAACTTAAAAATAATCGATCCAGCTCGCTATGTTGTCAAGCGTTTGCGCGAGCTTGGTTTTGATTGTAGCCCTTCGGCGGTTGTAGCTTCCCGTCTCTACCAAGCTAGTGGAAGTGCAGCCGATTTTGCCAAAATAGGCAGTCAGCTTTTGGGGCACGTTATAGGCCCTGTGGAAAGAGTTGAGCTCTCCCAAAAATAAGCAGCAAAAAGAACGGAATTTGTAAAAAATATGCCAGAACAGATCACTCTTCTTCAGTCTTTGATTTTAGGTGTGGTGGAGGGCGTCACTGAGTTTTTGCCCATCTCTTCCACCGGCCACCTTTTGGTTTGCTCGCAACTTATAGGCGCAGCCAATACTTCCGGCACCTTTGAAATTGTTATTCAATTAGGGGCCATCATTGCTGTGGTGATTTATTATTGGAAACGCTTGTGGGAAAAGGCAGCCCAATTATTTTCCGGTGATAAAAAAGCCCTTGATTGGCGCCAAGAAGGTTCCGCTTGTCACTTTTGGGTTAGCCTTTTTCTGGCTTTTTTGCCTGCAGCCGTCGTTGGTTTGTTAGTTCATGACTGGATTGATATCCTTTTAGGTGACGGTCGTTTGCAAGCTTATGTAATAGCGGCAACTCTTTTTATTGGTGGTATTATTCTCTTAGTTGTCGACCGTGAGCCTTCCGATAAAGATAAACAAACTGAAACTAAAACTTCCGACGAAATTGCTAACGCCGCCGACGGTATCAAAACTGAAGAGCGAGCTCTTACTTATAAACAAGCTCTGTGGATTGGTGTAGCTCAGTGCTTTTCTCTTATTCCTGGCGTCTCTCGCTCCGGATCCACTATTGTCGGCGGTCTTCTGGTGGGCTTAAATCGCTCCCAAGCTACTGACTTTTCCTTCTTCTTATCTATTCCCACTCTGGGTGCAGCTACCATTTATACTTTAGTACGCAATTATCAAAAAGTTGTGGAAATAGGTGGCTTGGGAGCCCTTTCTGTGGGCACGATTGTCTCTTTTATTACTGCTTTTGCCGCTATAGGTTGGCTTTTGCGCTACGTCTCTTCCAACAATTTCAAAGGTTTCGCCTATTATCGTATGGTTGCTGGAATAGTTATTGCTCTTTGGGCTGTGTTTTGCGCCGCCTAATTTGGCGAGCTATTTTGAAGCTCTTGCCCAAAAAGTTTATGGCTGAATATTGATATAATGGCCGCCGAAACGTTCTTCGTCTGCGTTTAGGCGGCTTTTTTGTAAATACTGTCGAATGTAGCTATTTTGAGCAATTTATTTATTGCTAAGGCCAAGGGCCGGAAAGAATGGGACTATCTCCATGGATATGCTTAGTAATTATCGAAATTTATCTACCCCCAGAATTGTCGGTTTAATGTCTGGCACTTCAATAGACGCTATAGATGCTGTATTGGTAGAAATGCACGATAATCGGCCGCAATTTGTTCGTATGAGCTCTTTGCCTTTGCCAGATCTGGTGAGAAGCCGCTTGTTAGATATTTGTCGCAACAGAGCCGATACAGAAGAAATAACCAGAATGCACTGGCTTATGGGAGAATTGCTGGCTAAGGCCGTTTTGCATCTTCAGGAAGAATGTCGCCAAGAGGGAGAAGATCCTCACATCGATTTGGTAGCTTCTCACGGTCAAACTGTGTGCCACTTACCTCAAGCGGCCGATTATTTGGGTTTTCCGGTGAGAGCCACTTTGCAAATAGGCGAAGGGGCTGTTATTGCTGAGCGTACCGGTATTATTACCGTTTGTGATTTTCGCCCTCAGGATCTGGCTGTCGGTGGCCAGGGAGCTCCTTTGGTTCCTTTTGCCGATCGCATCCTTTTTCACTCTTCTTCTTGCAACCGCATTGCTTTAAATATTGGAGGAATGTCCAACATTACTTATATTCCCACAGAGGGAGAGTGTTTAGCCTGTGATTGTGGCCCTGGCAATGCTGTATGTGATCGCTTAGCGGAAATATATTTGCACCAGCCTTGCGACTTAGATGGCAAGTATGCTTTAAGCGGCAAAGTTATTCCCGAGTTATTAGAGCAACTATTGCAACATCCTTATTTTAATTTGCCCGCTCCAAAATCTACCGGTCGTGAAGAATTTGGCGCTCCTTTAGCCGATCGTTTAGCCGATCAAGCGCGGCAAAAAGGTTGGCCTAGCGCCGATGTTATGTGTACGGCTGCTGCTTTGACCGCTCAAGCTATAGCTTTGCATATATTGCGTTTTGCTGGTTCGTCGCTGTGTCAGGTACTTACTGGCGGCGGAGGAGTACACAATCTAGCTATTATGAAGCAATTGCGCGAATGTTTGCCAAATTCAGTGAGTTTTGTAAATATGGAAACGTTTGGAGTGCCCACTCAAGCTAGAGAAGCTATGGCTTTTGCTCTGTTCGCTCATTGTACTATGCTTAGTAAGAGCAGCAATTTGCCTTTAGCTACTGGAGCTGCTCGCCACTGTTGTTTGGGGAAAATTGTATTACCTTAAGCTGGTCATTCTGTTATATAGTCGTTATAGAGATTGACTAACGCACAAAGTGAGCTTGCGGAAAAAGGGGGAAGCATTTTAGCTTTAAGCGAAGTCGCGAGGCGCGACAGGTCATATTGCCGGCCAACAGGTGCCGAGTTTTTATAGGAGCATTTCTCAGAAGTGCAAATTATTCTATCCCACTCCCGGACTAATTTTAACGCTTTGGCTTCACTGGTTTTGGCCAGACGCTTATATCCGGAAGGCAAGATCTACCTTGTGGGCAAAGCTGAGCCTAAGACTCGCGAATTTATTGTGCAAAATAGCAAGTTCTTGGATCTTGCAGAAGAAGAGGATTACCACAACGAACCTGTCGAGCTGGTTGTTTTAGTAGGTGTGCGCGAGCCGCATCGCTTGGGCAAATTTTCCGACTTAGTCACTCAACCTTATATTCCGGTTCATATTTACGATAACCATAAAGCCACTCACCAATCTATTATGGGCGATTTAGAGTCTATCGAAGAGAATGGCTCTACGGTTACGGTTTTATTGCACGAGTTGCAAAAGAAAAATATCAGCTTATCGGCAGCCGAAGCTACTTTATGCCTTCTCGGACTTTACGAAGAGACAGGCTCTTTAACTTATAGTAGCACTACCTATGAAGATATTTTGGCGGCAGCTTATATGGTCAAACAATGGGGAAGTTTGGAAGCTGTCTCTTTGCTGGGACAGCGCCGTCTGACTGCCGAGCAAAAACTTTTGGTAGAAAAGTTGCTTGGCTCCATCCAATATTGGCAAGTAGCTGGCCGCCAATGTATGTTTGTTTCTGCCCAAACTGATGAGCATTTGGACGATCTTTCTTCCGTAGCCGATCAAATTATGGAAGTGGAAAATCCGGAAGTGCTTTTCTGCGTGATCAATATGGCCAAGCGCTCCTATATTGTGGCTAGAAGTTTACCCGCTTCTTTAGATGTATTTGCTGTTTTGCGTGAACTAGGTGGAGCCGGTCATTCCACCTCAGCTTTTGCTTGCGTTAAACTCCATGAGTTAGATAAATTAATTGAAGAAATAAAGAGCATTGCCGAATCGCGAGCTCCGCGAGTTGTTACAGCTAAAGATATGATGAGTTCTCCTGTGGAAGGACTCAATTTAGAAGAGCATTTAACTGTAGCTCAGGCTGCCGAAAAATTACAAAAGATGAGCCATTCTGCGGTATGCGCCTGCCGCGATCAACGCTTTGTAGGTATGCTTTCCAGAGCTGACATCGATAAAGCTTTGGGGCACGGTTTGCAACATGAGCCTGTAGAAACTTACGTCAATCAGGATTGTACTACCGTAGAGCCAAGCACAACTATGGCTGATGTGCGCCGTATTCTGACAGAAAATGCTCTAGGGTGCGCTCCTGTTTTGGATAAAGGGCGCTTGATAGGTATCGTTAGCAAAAGTGATATTTTACGGGCTTTAAATAATTTTGTCGGAGACAATTTTGTCGGCGGTGGCAACAATTTAGTACCAGTTGAATTTGTGCGTTTAAAAGCCGAAACCCTCACTTTATTGAAACGTTGTGGTGAAATCGGCGCCGAAGTTGGCTTAAAAATTTTTGCTGTGGGCGGCTTTGTACGCGATATGTTACTCCATATTGCCAATAACGATATAGATTTAGTGGCTGAGGGTGACGGTATCGCTTTTGCCAAAGTGTTGGCCCAGCAATTACATGGTATATGCAAAGTCCATGAAACTTTTGCCACCGCTCAAGTTTGTTTACCAGATGGCTTAAAATTAGATGTAGTTACAGCTCGCACCGAAACTTACACACGTCCGGCCGCTTTGCCTGATGTGCAAGGCAGTACGCTTAAACAGGATCTTTTCCGCCGTGATTTCAGCATAAATGCTATGGCTTTGCAACTTGATCCAGATAATTTTGGGCAGCTTATCGACTTCTTCGGAGCTCGCTCTGACTTGGAAAAAGGCACAGTGCGCATTTTGCACAATTTGTCTTTTGTTGACGATCCGACTCGCATTTTCCGTGCCATCAAATTTGAGCAACGTTATGGTTTCCATATGGATCGAAATACTGTCCATTTGTTGCGTTCAGCTGTAAATATGGGACTAGTCAAAATGGTAAGTCCCGAGCGTTTGGGCAACGAGCTTTGGCAAATTTTACAAGAGCCCTCGCCGCGCAATAGTTTAATACGTATGGATGAATTGCAAGTTTTACAAACTTTGGACAGCCGCTTGGAGTTAAGCGAAACGGCGCGAGCCCATTTGGAAAATGGAGAAATTTTAGTGCGTGAATATCGCGATTTGCTCCTCCACGAAGAGGCCAGCTTGCCGCTGCTCTATTTAAACATTTTGCTACTCGATTCGCTGCCTCCGGAAGATATTGCCAAGTTTATCAAAACTTACGCACTTTTCCCCGGCAGCGCTCACAAACTTCTGATTTTAACTAAAGACAAAATAGAGCAGTTGCTGGCCACCTTGGGGTCGCCCGAAATCGGCAATGCTGCCATATTTAAAAGCTTGTGCAAATATTCTTTAGAAGGTGTAATTTGTCTGGCTGCCCACAGTGACGACTCTTTAGTAAAAAAACGCATTGCCGATTACGTGCGCTTTTTGCGCTTTGTCGAGCCTCCTTTAAAAGGAGCCGACCTAATTGCTATGGGCTATAAACCCGGCCCACAATTTGCGCAAATCTTAAAATGGGCCTTGCAAGAGCGCCTTGAAGGTCGGCTCAATTCTGCTGCGGAGGCTCGACAAGCTGTGGCGGCCGCCTTCCCACTGTAAAAAGTGAGTGCTTTTTTAGCAGAGCTTTTACCACTCTAGCTA
>ERZ869991.261-NODE-261-length-18164-cov-5.680599_pt1 | contig 18164 bp, 19 predicted proteins | sample MGYA00520862_ERZ869991 | MGnify/ENA primary metagenome ERZ869991 (study PRJEB32232, sample SAMN07284978) | human gut metagenome | biome: human-associated habitat; material: feces | host: Homo sapiens | place: Tanzania | collected 2014-08-11 ...
CGGTATTGCAATGGGCATTATGTTTGCATCTATGCCTGGTGGAGCTGTTGTTGGTACTGCTATGGCTAGTGCATATGGTGGTTTTGGCGGTTTCCTCACTACAAAACAGATTATGAACGTAATTGATGATTATAAGCGAACTGGAAAACTCAATTATGGGTCTTCCAATGCGGTACTCATTACTTATGATGCATATCTGGCTGATTTGGAGAAGAAATTTGCTAGAATGGCTAGCGAACTTGGTTAAACAAAAAGCATAAAATAATCCCGCTACATCTGTTATGGTAGAAGTACAGATGTAGCGGGATTTATTTTACTTTGAAACGGATTTTGTTAATTAGATTGGTTGATAAACGGATTTTAGTTTTTTGAAATTGCATTTGTTAGTTGTCAATTTCATAAGAAATCGAAATCACCATTATCATTAGCTCGGTATCTTCTAATGATAATAGGGAAGTGCGAGCAATCCTTCACACATCCATCTAGGACTCCAGACAATACTAACACTTCGCTTCTCATTCTGATAATGATATAATCGATCTGCGATCATATAGGTCTCCTGAATATATCAGATTACCAGAACGATTCTATCATAAAGGACTTATAAAGTTATCGTCTACGGCCATTTAGGTCTCTGAATCACTCCATATTGCCTAATGATGCCATAATAAATAGTTGAGCTGATGCAGTATTATCTACCAACATCAGCTCAACAAAACGTTTGCGAAAACGTCATGGACGCCAATGCGGTAATTACATACCAGCCAGCTTGTCATCCACCTTCTGCAGAAGCTCAACGCGCTCCTCTGCAGTGATAGAGCCATTCATCTCAGCTTCGTAGATCTTGCAGCGCATAGCATCTGCCTTCTCTTCGACTGTATCAACGGGCTCAGTCTCTTCCACGGTCATATCGCTGTCAGTGTCTTCTTCCAGGCAAGCCAGCATCAGATCCTTGGTAACGTCGTCAATCTCGCCGGTTCTAGCGGCTTCGAAGATAGCGTTCTTGATTTTCATAAGATGATATCTCCTTTCAGATATTTTTAGGATAACGTACAGGATGTATTCCTATACATAATATCACGAGATTAATATAATGTAACTTCCCTCCAAAAAAACATTCCCTTAAGCTTACCAGAGATTACATAGTAAAGGAGTGATCATAACTGTGAAGTATTCATTGCTGGATCAAATTGCAATGGAGAGTGAGTATAACTCCATGCGTTTGAATCACTTCATGCAGTGTAATATCGATAATTTTGCTTTTGAAGCGGCAGACATTTACAATGATGCTGACTCAGGAGTTATTACAGAGCATGATGCTAGCATTCTTTATGAGAATGCTTTTACTGATATTATTGATAAGCTGGTTGCCTTTATCCAGAAGATTATTGATAATATTGCAAAATTCTTCAATGAGCTGAGGATTCGGATCTTCGGTAGTCAGAAAGAAAAAGATAAGCTCAAGAAAATCAAAGAAGCAGCTAAGGCTGCAAAAAATAAAGGTCTCAAGGGTAACATGATTACGAAGAAAGTAAAGATCTTTAAGATCAAGCGTAATCGGAAAGCTCTTGATGCATATATCAAAGAGATGAGCCAGCTTGAACGTCGGATGCTGAATCTGAAATATCAGGCTGCTCAAGATTCTGATAAGCTTAATGCGCACATTGGTGCGACCAATACTACAGCAACAACTATGATCGAGTATGCCGAGATTCAGAAGAAAATTGATGAATGCAATCGGAAGTACGATAAGATCGTAAATGCTAATGCTGAAGTAGTTGAGCTTGCTATGAATGATGCTATTAGATTCTCCGACAAAGATCTTGACTCTATTGGTCTTGATCTGGATGCAATCAAGAAAGGATCTGACAAAGTTCTTGCTCGGTTTAAGTCCGACGCCAAGGGAGTTAAATCGAAACAGCAGGCGAATCTTATCCAGAAAGCAGTTCAGAGCATCGAAACTCGTGTTCGTAAGATCATGAAAGATGGCGGTGAGTATCAGACAAAGAACTCAACTGCTTTGTTCGCATTGTTTGCTGGTGCTGGTATTATTGCAACTGGTGCAGGCCTGGCATCTAAGGTTGGTATTGAGATCAACCCTGTTAAGATGGTTAAAGGTGCTGTCGATAAACGAATTGATGCAAAAACCACTGGTGAATTCAATGATATTGTCGACGATGCTGTGAATGCATCTTTTGGTACTATCGGAGAAGATCAACTTAACGCGTCGAATTCTAAGGCAATTGGTTCTGCAGCTCTTGCTGTTGTATTTAAGACATGGGTTACAAGTAATTTCCCTGCTGGTGCAACTATTGGCAATGGTGATGCAAAGAAGTATTTGTCTCTGTTCGTCGATACAAGCAAAGTCACACATCCGTATCAGCTTCCTTATTGCTTGGATAACTTCAATTCACTGGTTGATAGTGCATTCCCTGATGATCAGCGTGATAAACTTACTCAGAGTATTATCCAATACATGAGTAGAAATCCTGAGAAGTTTAAATCAAATCTTCTCACACTTGCCAAGAATAAAGGTTCTCTCAGCAATGCTGATGTTAAGAAGTTCATTGACGATTACGTTAAGAATGTAGTTGGTGTCGAAGATATTTCTTCCTATGCATCTGAGCAGAAATCTTACCGTATCAAAAAGAAATAAATAATACCCCGCTTAAGCGGGGGGGGGGTGAATATTATGATCAAAGAATCTATCTTGTCAGCAATGTCTTCTGACATTATTACTGTGCATGAAGCTGCATCTCTCCTTGATATCTATGAACGCGGTGGACTCACAATGGATTCAAAATATCGCATGGATGTCTATGAGTATTTTAAGAATGCTGCAGTTGATAAGCCGTGGGTTAAATTTGAAGATTATGAGCATAGCGCTCTTGGCAGGAAGAGTAATTCGAATACCAAGTACGACGAAAGCACTGAAGCTGAAGCTAAGAAGTTTATTTCTAGCTGCGATGCAGTTCGTAAGAAGTTGATTTCTCAGAAAAAGAAATTGATTGCAAAAGCAAAATCTGATCCGAACGCTTTCGTTGATAATATCAATCTCACTGAAGATGATTTCAAATCAGATCTTCCTGATGATGCTACTTTCAGTGGCGATTGCGATCAGACTATCAAGCTTTCTATTTATGCTGCAGAAACATTTGGTACTCTTCTTTTGAAGATTAGTGCTTCTGGCTGTGAGAAGCTTACAAAGAAGTGTGCTGATTATGCACGATCCTGCATGTATGACGTTGACGATATGTGCTATGTCATTCTTGAGTTTATTCGTGCTGGTGAAAAGGCGTTGCCTGATCCTGACAAAAATACATGGCGTAATAACAAAGAACCTGAATATAAATTCGAGTTCTAAATAAAAAATAAAGAGAACGAGATAATCCAATACGGATATCTCGTTCTCTTTACAGCTCATAGGTCTGGAGCTTGATTTTATCTTTTTGTACACCACAGTCTTTCTCAAGGAGGTTGTAGTGTATATAGATTCCTTTTGTCAAAGGAAGATATGGAGTTAAGGTATTTCTCAGATAATTGATGTCAGTGCCTTCGGATCCATCATTATCAGCATATATGTGATAAACCACATTACTGCCAATGAATCCTTTATGCATCATTTCTTTCATCATATTACCGTAGAACTTACCACAGGTTGCTACATTCAAAGTATTCTCTTTGATTTGATCCAGTCCATATGCAATTCCCATGCAGTCAAATACACCTTCAGAAATATTGATTCTTATCTCATCTTCTGTGTAAAGATCAACTGCTGAAGATATTGCATAATATGGTCTTGCCATATTTTCACTTTGAAGCAGAGAATATTTGAACCATCTGATTTTTGCATCTGGGTCTAAGTTACGGAATAATATCTGAGTTCCTGTACTAGTTACAAATCCAACGAAACTACTTTCCAGATATCTTGCTACTTCTGGTTTTGTAGTAATCGTATGGATATCGTTCTTCGCTAAGAATGCTCTCAGTGAAGTAATTACTTTGCAATCTTCTAATTCCTGCTCACTAAACTTTCGTCCAAGTCTTTCTTCGATATACTCGATTTTTCTTCTATCATATTCCTTAGGAAGTTCATAGTTGAATATGATAGCAGGTCGATCTGGATTCATACTTGAATTCTTATCAGAAGTCTTGGCTACTTTACTAGCACCATCCAATAACTCCTGATCGGTGATATCAAGCATCTCAATCGTTTCTTTGTCGAGAATACCTTTAGCAGGACAACGGAAGCAATTGTATAAAATTGGTAAATTATCATTTGGTGAAATTCGGATATAAAAATGCCCTGTATTCTGGTTCTTCACGGAGTCACCACAATACGGGCATCTAGTTCTTATATTAACATCACTCACTTTCTGAGTGAAGATAGGTCGTTCCATTAACTGCTTAATTAATTCTATTTTGAATTCTCTATTAGTCATATCATCACTTCCAATACCAAAATGCGTCTCTTAGTAGTCTGTCATGATTTTGATAGGAAAAAAGAAACCCGGCGTAGCACGTATTTGCACTACGCCGGGTTATTATTTACAGAAGATCGTCAGGATCAGATTCATCGACGGTATCATCATCGTTATCGTCATGATGATCAAGACCGAGAGGATCAAGCATTTTACTTGCGGTGGGAATGTAAGCATCCTCACCGACAACAGCAGAAGTCGTCGGACCGCTCAGAGCTTCTTCCTCTTCGGGAGTGAAGTCATCCTCGTCACGATCGGTCAGAGGTTCACGGGTTGAGAAGTTGGATCCGGGAATGACCAGATCACCTTCGATATCATCGTCATCGTCGAGGCCGACGTCCTCACTGGAGACAACAGTGGAAGCTTTTGTGATTTCATCCTGAAGTTCCTTAGGAGCCTGTTTAATGAGATCATCGACACTGTAGTTGGCAATGCCATAGATTGTATTCTTGGCCCACTTTTCCAATCCGTTATTAATGGTCTTGCTCACATTGGCAACATCATCTTTGAACTTCTTGATACCGTCGTCCATTTTATTCAGAGAACTGATAATGAAATCGGCATCACGGTAACACTGGTCTTCGTCAAGCTCATGAGTTTCAGTCTGGAGAGCATCATCCACCTCACCAAGCCAATTGGCCAGATGGCGGATGAGCTTAAGCTTCTGCTGATGAAGATCTTCGTGATACAGATCGAGGATTGTCTCAGTTGCTTCAGCAGTTGCATCACTCAAAGTCTTATTAACGCCGTCGAACTCTACCACATTGGAATATTTATTTGCCATCTCCATATCTTCAAAGATGGTACCCTTGATATCGGTCATACTCTGGCCGGGAGCATGAATGCCAAAACTCATGCAACCAGAAACCTGGTTGTTGAGCTTACGGAGAAGCTTCGGAGTGTAGTAACGGACAGCGTCCCAACGAGTGCCGGACAAGACTGCGGTAACCTTATTACCATTGACATAGGTTTTCAACATAATAGTTCCTCCTTAGTTATTCTTCAGATTATTCTTAAGCGGCTCGCCAGATTCAGGATCTTCCACATTTTCGATGTAGACCTTATCGGTGTAGCTGCTGTAGACGATGTCATGCTTTAACGGGAACTGAGTATCAACTCCAGTATCATAGATACGGATTTCGTATCCGGTACCGAGAAGCTCGTTCCACGTATTGAAGTTCTTGATGCTCATTTTGGTCGGACCCATCAGAGCTGCTTTGATGTTAGGCAGAGTATACTTTTCAGTAGTCTGTGCCTTCAGTGTGTTGATATTGCGACCTTTAGCCGCAATGAGTTTCTTGATCAGTTTCTTCAGACCATCATCGTCATCATTGATCATGGGAGCAAATGATGCTGCTGAAGAATTCAGAGCATACAGATCTTTCTCGGAATAGAGAACTTCACCATCGGAAGTTTCTTTCACGATCTGTACAGGCTCCATGTATCTGGTTCTGCTGAGGTGGAAGCCGTTCATGATCTCTTCGTTCGTAGAAGGATACTTAACGACTTCACCATCTTCAATGGTCATGTACGGGATCCCGGGATACTTCGGAGTACCCGTAGAAGTGTAAATGAATATGTATCCAGTCTTTTCTTCTACGTAACCTTTCTCGTTTACGTAGTATCTACTCTCAATCGTTTCAGGGTCATTTTTGATATAACCCCAAACCGAGTACACATCCTTCCGATTAGGAAGGTACCGAGGGAACTTGATCTCTTCGTCATGCTTAGCCATACTTTTGTCCTCCTTGAATTACAGCTGATTGATATATGCCTTGAATCTTTGCATATTCAGGACTTCATCCGCGTTGCCATTCCGAAGTTTTCTGATTGCCTTTTTGACCGTCTTCACATCTTTCTTATACTGCTTCCTTGAGAGATGTTTGATAATGAAATATCGTTTCATCATCTTCAGATAGCTTTCAAGATCGTCTGCGATTTGGTCATAATACTTCTGGTAGTCTTTTGCCATTCAAGATCACCTCCTAAAATTTTATAAGCATGCGGAATTAAATTTAATGTCGCTTGCTTATTACAAATATATAATATATAAACAAAAATTTCATGGACATACTTTGATTACCTATACTTTGTGCTCTCCTTACTTTTATACAGGAACGAACCGATATCTGAGTAATTAAAACCCAGATATCGGTTCGTTTCATTTTTCATATGAAAAACTTTGGTGTACAAATTACTTCTTCTTATGGAAGAACTTATTTGCGATCTTGGACAGAATGCCAGACTTGGACTGACGAGCGCGCTTCAGGTAATCCTTCACCTTACGGTTAGCCTGGTTGTTATACTTAACGCGCAGCTTAGCCTTCAGAACGCGCTCCATCTTATAGACCAGATTCAGCTTCTTCCACAGAGGATCGTGATGCTCCATAGCGCAAGCACGGACAGCAACTTCCTTCAGCTGAGCCTTACGAGCATTCTTATCGAACTTGACGATCGTACGCTCGGTCATGAAGCCTTCGTTGACCATCGTATCGAAATCCTCGGAATTCACAAACTCCTCGAACTCTTCGTCAGTCATACTCTCTTTCAGCAGCATGGGAGTCAGGACAGCAGTCATGACATCATCAACATGTTGATCCTGCTCAGGAGACAGCGGAGGCGGTTCCTGCATTTCTGTATCAGAAGAAGTCATTGCCTTGACGGTAGCATCACCGGCAACGGGAGAAGTCACAGGCGGCTCAACTGCAGCAGCAGGATTAGGATCGGTGCAGAACGGATCTGCGGGATCACAAACGCTACCACCATCGCAGTCAAAGCCTTCCAGAGTATATGCATCTGCGGAATCCAGGGAGGACTGCAGAGGCTTAGACATCAGTTCAGAAAACTTGGACATGTGTTAACTCATCCTTTCTTTAATAGTGTGAAGACCTTAGAGTCATTACACTAATGTTTTTATAGTAGTCTTTACGGCACTACTGATTATTCAGATTGTCTCTTACTTTACCTTAAAATTGGCAAGTTCTTAACGAAAGGACTGGTTTTATGATTAGATTAAATGATGCCACACTTGAGCGAAGTGAATTCCTTGAGCTGTGGAAAGAAGAAATGACTCTCAATATGCGTCGTATGAATCCTGATTGGGATGAAGATGATATTGAGAAAGTCTTAGATAAAATGCTTCTGGAACAGATGATGATTCCAGATGTTGAATTGGATAATAATTATACAGCCGAGCATAAAGAAGCTTCTGCTTTAAGTGTGCTTGACTGGGTATTAAAACGTGAGCCTATCGTAGCAGGCAATGCTACATTTTACAAGAATCAATTGGAGGCTATTAACCCAGTTGCAGACATGGTTAATGGCTTCCTTATTGAACGTAAAGCAGTCAAGAAAAAGATGTTTCAGATTGAAGATGATCAGTCTGATGAATATAAAGATCTTGACCGTTTGCAAGGTAACGTGAAGCGTCTGGCAAACTCTTATTATGGCGCTTCCGGTATGCCGAAGTCTGCATTCTATTCCAGATGGTCTGGACCTGCAACTACAGGTACAGCTCAGTCTGTTATTTCCACTACGGAAACTCTGTTTGAGGGTTATCTCGTTGACAACTACAAGTTCATTGATGATAACGAATGTTATCATTTCATCAATGAGATTCTCAAGCAAGATTATAAGATTCCGAAGTGGATCAAACGAGTATCTGCTAAAGAACTGACAGAGAGACTCCTCGGTATGTTTTACGAGGATACTTATCAGGACGAATGGGCAGACGCAGTAGCAGATATGGTCGATAATCTCAGTGAAGATGATCGTGCTCGTATCTATTACAAGAATAACTTCCTCGAGTTTACTCGAGTACATGAAAAGGTTCTTGATCTATATGATGATCTTTTCGCAGCGGTTAAGAATCTTCCTTATGCCGAAACGGTCGATGAAATCCCTGAGAAATATCAACCGATGTTTACCAAGGGCAAAGATCATGATCGTGTAAAAGCATATAATGAATTCGTGAACGTCCAGTATTTTCTGAACCCGAATTCACCTCCGGAAACTATTCAAGACATTCTGAATGAACTGAAAGATCTCTATATGAAGTTCGTCTATATTCCATTTATGTCTGTGGATAGAATTCATCGTCTGAAATACTTTATGCGGAAAACCGTTTGTATCGTCGATACGGACTCTAATATCCTGAACGTCGATGCTTGGGTTAATTTCTGCAACGAGTATATTCTTAAGAATTCTTCCTATGGAAGAAGCGCCGAGAATAATAAGTTCATTTGCGTAAATACGCTGACTTATTATATTACCGCAGCAGTTTCTCATACTCTGAATGAGTACGGACTTCATTCTTATATTCCGGATGATTACCGTCCCATTTTCAATATGAAGAATGAGTTCTATTTCCAGAAGCTGGTTGTTGGCAAGAAAAAGAAGCGTTACATTTCTGCAATCAAACTGCGTGAGGGTAACATGTTCCATCCATATAAGCAGGATACTAAGGGCTTTGATTACATGAAAGCTGGTACTGCTGAACTGGCTAAGAATCGATTTGATAAGATCGTCAAGAAGTATATCCTTGAATCTGAGGTACCGGATGTCTCTGGCATCTTGGGTGAACTGCAAGCATTTGAGAATGATATTAGCGAGTCTCTCCATAGAGGTGAGCTCACTTATCTGTCCCTTGCTTCTGCTAAGGAAAAAGGAGCTTATGCAAATCCGTATTCTCAGCAAGCATTCCGTGGAGCAATTGCTTGGAATGCTCTTTACCCTGCGGATGCAATTGAGTATCCGTCTAAGGTTAGCATTCTGAAGCTTACCACATTTACTGAGCATGACTTAAAGGATTTGGATAAAACTTATCCTGAAGTTTATGAGTGTCTCATGAAGAATGTCTTCCATTCTCCTGATAGAGAGATTGCAAAGAAAGGCTTACAGATTCTGGCTATTCCCTCCGGTCATACAATTCCGGAATGGTGTCAGCCGTTTATTGATGTCCAAACTGTTATCGGTAATATCATGGCACCCTTTAAGGGAGTTCTTGATATCTTTGGCATCAATAACTCTACGGTTGGTAAAACCTATAGTGCAGTTTCTGTTAACCGTAAGACTTCTAAATTCTCCAATATAGTTAGATTCTGATGATAACTATTAGCTATTTAATATAAAGAAAGGATTGGCACATTATGAGTGATTATGGCTATACCCCGAATGAAATCTCTTCCGAGGAGTTTCTGTCTGAAGCTCCTTTGGATTTAATCCGAGAGAGTATCAAAACACAATTCTCTGACCCAATCGAATATAATAAGAAAGACTATATTGCGTCTTTCATCAACATGTACAAATACTCTGAAGCCAATGCAAGCGCATTCGAAGATGAGGATACGGATAGTATCCATTATCTTCGTGATAACTTCTATGGCTTTATGCTTGCTATGTTTGAAAAGAAGCTAGGCGTTGGAATCGATAATTTCGATGAAATGAGTATGGACGATCAGGATGAAATTGTCCATTACGTCTATCGCTTCTTCCTGAGCAATTGCAAGAAAAACTTCACTAATATCGTGATGAATCATATCGATGAGAATCACGATGAATATGCTACTATTGCAGATGATGAAGAGGATGTTACTAAGAACTCCATGAAACGTTATGTGGATGATCCTGCCGATGTTTACGTTCTGAGTCATCTGCGTGAGATCATTCAGGAATCTCTGAATGCTGATATGGATGTCGATGAGTTCTTCGACAGCTGTGATAATTCCGAGAGTCCCTGTCTTGAAACTGCGTTTGTGCGTCAGAAGTATAATGACTTTACTCTGACTGGTAATTTCGTTCCCAGGTATTTTGATCTTACTGATTACAAGGATTTCTTCGTAGAGATTGAATCCAAAGTAAGACATAAGATTTTAAAGAAATACAATAAAAAGAAGGACTGATTTATTTGTCATATCCGAGATTACATGTACGTAAATTCGAGACCACAACACTTGAAAACACATTTTAAAAGGAGACAACTATTATGGCTTACAACAACAATAATCGTCGTAGCGTATCTACTAACATTAAGACTCTTTATGGTGACACTGCATCGATGAGTCTGTCTTACTGGAATGATATGATTTCCATTAAGATGAATCCTTGCACTGGCACCAATGCTGACGGCGTTCGTCAGTATGATCGTAATCGGAGCTTCTCGACTGCTCTGTCTATTCAGAAGTCTAAGGCTCTGGTTGATCTGCTCGAGGAGAATATTATTCCCGAGATCAAGAAGGTTGCTGAAGGTGGCAAACTGGAAGCACCTGTGAACGTAGCAGTTCAGTGTGGTTCTAAGAAGGCAATGGTCATCATTCAGTATAACAATGATGATCGTGGCAAGCCTTTTGTCTGCCTGTATGGTTATACTTCCAGCAACGATGACGGCACTTGTGATCAGCAGAATATGTATGCTTACAAGTTCGGCAAGACCAACGTCATCAAGAACTATAATCCCAACACTGGCGAGGGCGATACCGTTCAGGTTGAATCTGAGTTTGAGTTCTTCTACAGCGTTCTGAAGAATCAGGCAAATGCATTCGGCGCTGCCAGCCACTCTACTAATTACTTCACTTCTTGGAGCAATGGTATGGGTAACGATGGCGCTTCCAACGGTAACGCTCCGTCTAATCTGGGCAATAACTTCCCTGGTAGCAATTCCAACAGTGGCGGCGCATTCGGCAATGACGATATGCCCTTCTAAATCATTCTGATATCCTAAAGGCTATCACACACTTATATAGAGTGCTGTGATAGCCTTTTATTTTATATAGAAAGGAATGATAACCATGGCGGAAGGTCCTCAGTCAGTATTCTTAAATTCTGACTATGTAGTAGTCCAGTATATTGATATGATCAAATCTCCATATCTTATGCTGCTCTCTATTATTCAGAGAAATGAAAAACTGCGTGAAGTACTTAAGCTGGAAGAAATTGAAACCTTCGATGCCGCGGCTCTCTATGAGTGGTACATCAATCGAAAGCATCAGAATTTCTTCATTGACTTAAATCGCGATCCTGAGAAAATTCCTAATGAATTCTTAGATGGATTACTTGCTGACCAAATGTGCCTGGCGAAAGAATTCTATTCAGGAACCAATATGCTTTGTACGGAGTATATGCTGAAGTTCCTTAAGAGTAGTAATGATATGGTGAAAGACGTTATCATCTATTTTCCATATAATACTCCTTTTGCAAAAGAAGACTTGAAAGAATGCACAGGTCATAACTATACCTTTATGAGCGACTTCGATGAAATCTGTAAAAAGTGCGGTTTCAATAGTACTTACTTCTTATCCGATATTGATCTTATTGATCGTATGGAGAAGAATGGAGTACTTGAATTTTCTTCTGTTATCCTTCCAATTGAATATCGATATAATAAGAAGAATATGCATGACTTCAAGATTGATTTCAGTGAGAAGTTAAAGGATACTGTATTCAAGGTTTCTTTCATGAGAACGTGTACGGTGGAAGACCATGACAATGGTACACTTGATCGTTCTGATGCTAACCGGAATACCTATCAGAATCCAGTCCCGTAACACAACCATAATCAAATAAACCATAGGAGGTATTACCAAATGGATCGTGATGAAATGGATTTTGGTCGGAGTGATTTGAAGTTTAATCCTCTGATCAATGTATACTCTAAGAATGAATTCGATCGCCGTGTAAAGCAGGTGTTCGATGTCATCTGGGATAAGCTTGTGATGTCGTTTGGCCCTGCTGGTGCCGGTACGTTTATCGTAATTCCCTCTTCTACTCAGTCAACCTTCTTTAATACGAAGGATGGCTATACCATCATGAAGAATCTTCAGTTCAATACGAAGATTGATCATACCATCAAGAATATGATGTCGACCATTTGTGATCGACTGAACTTCACTGTTGGTGATGGTACCACCACTGCAGTTGTTGCAACTGGTGGTGTTTATAACGCCTATATGGAAAAGAAAAAGAACGAGGACAGCGAACTCAATCGAGTGCTTCCTCGTAAGATTATGTCGATGATGAATACTGTGAAAGCAGACATCATTGAAGAGCTGAATAAGCACGCTGTCTCTATTCAGTCCGATAATCCGAATACTCTGGCAGATAATATTCGGAAGGTCGTTTATGTCTCCTCGAATGGTAATGAGGAGATTACTGAGATGATTTCCGATCTGTATCGGAAGCTTCAGTATCCTGCTATTTCTGTAGCTAATTCCAAGGATGGCGCTACTCACGCATACACTGTGGATGGCTACAAGATTGATGTATCTCTGACTGACCAGACTTACATCAATAACGATGATAATACCATGGTCTCTGGTGCTATGGATTATATCGTTTTCGATAACAAGGTCGATCAGCAGATGTACGATAAGATTCTGAAGCCTCTGTGCGAGGCCTCTAAGGAACGTGGCCGTAAGCTTGCTTGTATTGCGCCTTGGTATGATGATGTTGCACTGGGCGGTCCGATTCGTCGTGACCTGCTGAATGAGCTGAAGCAGACTGGTTCTATTTCTCTGGTTCTGCTTGTGTGTAATAAGACCAATGCATACTCTCGTACTATTCTGAGTGACTTTGCAATGCTGCTGAATACTCCGATCATTACCCGTGTGGTGAAGGATCAGATTATCGAAGCGCTTGATAAGAAACCTGATATCTATTCTCAGTTTGATCTGGATAATCGTGGTATTCAGGGTGCTAACATTGCTGTTATCTCCGGTGAGAAGAACGGTCAGACTCAGTTGCGTCTTGCCCAGTATGACAAGGATACGACTCCTAGTCAGCTCATCTTCAATAGCAAGGCAAAGAATCTGATTCGTGTTGGCTACTGTGATAAGGCTACTATTGGTCTGAAAGAGTCCACTTTTGCTGGATTTTACTATGATCCGGACATTTACAACAAGACTATGTCTGTTGCAAAGCAGGAGCTTTCTGATGAGAAGGCTAAACTGAAGATGATTGGTTCTTTCAGTCTGGGTGTTGTTGAAAAGCAGCAGCGTATTAATGCACTTGGTCTGAAGACCGGTGTTATTGAAGTTGGTGCGGCTTCTCAGATGTCTCAGGGTTATCTGAAGGATTCTGTGGATGATGCTGTCAAGGCGGCAGCTTCTGCATTCAATAATGGTGTTGTTCTTGGCTGTAATTGCAGTCTGATCGATTCCATTCTGAATCTGATCGATAAGGCGCCTAAGGATCCTGCTGAAACCAACGATGATCAGAAGCTCTACTATGAGATTCTGGATATGCTGTATGAAGGCTACGCTACAGTATATCGTACTATTCTGGAAAGCATTTATCCTGAGGATGCTAAGGTGAATATCACTCAGTATCTTCAGAATGCATCGTACGCTAAGCAGCATGGTACTTCTCACATCATCATGTACTTCGATAAGAAGACTCATCGTACAGTGTCTGCTAATCGTCGTCAGGCTGATAAGGTCGTTAAACTGCTTAATAGTGATGCTTCTGATACTGGCGATCGTCTGGTTCCTCTGGACTGGTTCGTTATGGAGTATTCTCGTAAAACGAATTCTGTTCTTGATGTAACCACTGGTGAATTCACTGAAGATGTCATCAACTCTACTGAGACTGATCGTGAAGTTCTGAACGCAACGGTTGATCTCCTGAGCCTCCTGATTACTGGTAATCAGCTGGTTCTCTGCTAAAGCTTTAAAAAGAAAGCAAGTATTCATATTAGATTTGAATACTTGCTTTCTTTTCGTTTCGTAGACTCCGATATTTTTTGTTAATTTACATATATTTTTTATTTTTATAATCTGAAAGACAACCGAATAAGTAATATTGTTATCTCGTCTATAATTTTATCCAGAAAGGTGATGAGACAATATGGAATCTTTAAGTGTATCAACTCAAACTTTGGAGCAGTTTTTGGATGCTCCTTTTTATCAGCGAAATACTCAGCAAAAACATCTTCAATACGAATCACGATATCAGTCGTATAAACGAGCTAATCGTATTCGTATCAAAGCCGTCGTTGAAGTTGATCATAACTACTTCATTCATTTCAAAGTTCCTTCTGAATCTTCTAAAGAGAAATTTGATTACGATGTCGTGATCCAATTTACTCCTCCAGACGACGAACATGCGATGAGTCCTTCCCTTAGAAACTACTGGGTACAGTTCTTCTCGAATAGTCCTGGTTTCGTTTATAAGTACGCCTCCCTTTACAAAATTCAAGGATACTTGATTGAAACTCTTCAGATGAAGTTTGCTCCAGGTACTCTGGATAAGCTTCCTGATAAAGCGAATGCAAGTTATTCCTTGTATTTTGATTCCAGTATCTACTACGCTTGTAGATTCATGGTGGATAATAAGCTGACTTACTTCAGTAAGATTGCTTTGACATTCTGGAAGCGTTCTAATTTTTCTCAGTTTGTAGATGGTATTAAAGACTTCCAATCTTCTCAGGTTGCTAAGAGTAACTCTGGTTTGGAAGCTAAATTGAAAGCTGAGATGAATAAAGATCGGAAGCTCTCATTGATTGAACGCCGTAAGCTATCATCTCGCAGCAAAGTATATTCTGATCAGATTCGAAAGAAAGATACTCTTGAGAAGAAAGTCGCTAAGATGAGTACAGAGAAAGACGCACCTTCAAATATAGTCCGTCCTGTTAAATCTACTTCTCAAGTTCACACCACTGCAAAAGTTACACCAAAGAAAAAGAAAGCAGCAAGTAAATCGACAAGGAAAAAATGAAATTATACTAACTAGCACAGTAAATGATATGTTATATACTTGGGCACGTTAGTATAACTGATTTTTTGAGAGGAGAGACCAAAAATGAGTACAGACAGCAAGGCACCTGAAATGGTCGTAAGTGCGACTTCGTTACGACCTAAGTTCCCTAATATCCCTCGGTCTGAGTGGACTGAGAAAACTGCGCCAAAAGCTCCTATTACCCAGTGGAAACCGAAGCGCGATAAGTCCGATTTGTATTCGGAAGCAGATGGAAGAGTCTTTATCTTCCATTTCGAGAAGTTTGATCTTCCTGATAAGATGGCAACTTATGACAGGTTCTTCGTCAATAAGCTGTCTTACGGGAGCCAGCTTCCCGTGATGTGTTCGTACATTAACTACTTTATCAAGAAGTATGATCTTGAGCATGAAGTGCCGATGGCATATCTGAAGCTTAAGTTCGCTATTGATAAACTGAAAGATGAAGATACTGATGAGAAGATCTATACGGAAAAGACCATGGAGCAGTTCATTAGCCTCATCTACGAAATCATGTTTACTCCGACAGTTGTCGAGAAGATCAAGCAATTGGTTGAAGACAACTATCTGGATGATATTGAATCCACTGACAACTCTCGGTATTTGAAAGATTCTAAAAAGCATCTGGAAAGCCTTGAGTTCAGAAATATCCACGTGAAGGTCATGCTTCGTATCAGTTTTGGTATGAAGCTTATTGCACCTGTCATGTGTCACTTCTTCTACGTCAACCATATGAAACCCGAACGTGATAGTGACACCATTTACAACTTTTATGCCAGACTCTTTGATCTATTTAATGAGCCGGGGATGAGTCTTTACAACAAGCTCTTCGTTTATGTCAAAGCGAAGGTCTTGGAGAATAAGTCTCATAACTCTGTGATCTTTGAGCAGCGCGAGATTCTTGGCTGGGATGAATACGGTGTCATCAATTCGTTCCTTCGTAAGGTTCTGATCAGTGAGACGATCATCAAGTATACATTCAGTGAGCATTACAATCCTAAGACACGCAAGTATCAGGAGAATATCATTGGATTCAACAAGACGATCATCAAGTATCAGCTTGTGTACTTCTTGAAAGAGCAGTACGCAAAGAACCTCACCGAAGTTACTGCAACGAAGAATACTGACGGCTTGTCCGGTCAGGATAAGATGGAAATGAACCTCACCAAGATTGATGAGGGTATGGTTGTCATTGCAGAAGCAAATATCTCCTCTGAGGTGAAACGCCTCTTGAAAGATAACGACTTCGACATTACCCGTGAAGAAATTATGTATTATGTCAATAATCATGCTCCGTCTGACCTCCAGGTTCAGATGGTGAATTCTTACTGGGCAAAGAGCTTTGGTGTTTATCGCAATATGAGCCTTGTCAGTCGTATCGAATACATTATCCTGATGCTTATTCTGAAAAAGCGTCTGCTTATTAGTGCAGGTATTGATGGTGAAGATCATCCTTCTACCTGTGCTCTGGCTTACATCATTTCCGGTAACGTGAGTGGTACCGTGAATACTCGCCAGATTCGTAAGACTCGCTTTGTGGATAAGGTTGAAAAGAGCGCTCATTATAAGGACCTCTGTGAGCACAAATATAAGCAGTTGATTTCGATCAAACCTGAATACATTAAGGAAATCCTCTCTAAGTTTATCAATACTTCCTTTACCTACGTGGTTTATGAAGCACAAGATCTGTTAGGTCAACTTATTGAGTACGATGAGGATACGATTTCCGATGAACTGCTTTTCTTCCTTAAGAGCATCTAAGTAAATAAATCCACCAACTGTGTTCTCTTGCAGTTGGTGGATTCTTTTTGTTATACTGATTTGCCCAACCAGTATTTGAATTATATATAATACCTATGAATAGAAGAAAGGAGATTGATATATCATGGTAACTCTATTCATGAATGGATGGTCAAAGTCACCATCTTGGTTTAAGTGTGTCTTTGTCATCGTTTGCATTTGGGCAGTCCTTTGGATTGTCGACAAGCTCATTATCAATATGATTGCAGTTCATTATGCGAGGAAACTCGTTCGAGACGAGCTTAAAATCCTGATGGACTGGAGGGACAAGATCAGAGACTACCTCGTAGTTGAGAAGCACTGGGAGTGCTATGAAAAGGATGGCGTTCGGTATTACGAATGTGGCCTGATCAAAATGACTGAGATGGAGGTCTTCAAGAATATCTTGCACCAGCATGGAGCCGAAGGTTTACCTGGTATGGTATTCATGATGAATGCCATTAAAGAGAAAACAACCACCGATACTAAGGAGGAGTAAATGGAAATAGTAGATAGAGTTCTCTTGTTTGTATCTGGTTTCATGCTGCTCATTAGTACTCTTGGCTTCATGTATACTGATCAGATCTGTGAGTTCATGTGGAAGATCCATTGCATTAGATTTGATAATAAATTTGAACGCCTGGTCAGAAAGTACATGAATGACACCGGATGGAAGATACACTGGGACAAAAACATCCGTGGTTGGGTGTGCATTAGTAGAAGTGGTTTTCGAATCACTTTGAAAGATGCATGTTCATATATCAAAAACCATAATGATCCAAAGGATCGATATTATTGGGCAGACGATTTTGCCATGTGGAACTATGTAAGAAAGGATGACCTAAAATGATTCAGTTGGATGTCTACCAAATTGGCGGCATTATCTTTGGTAGTGCAATTGCCTATGAAGTTTATCAGCAGTGGAAGATTGGTCATGACCTTTCTGAATACTGTAAAGATGAAATCTGTGAGTACATGCATAACAAAGGATACGATGTACGGATTGGGAGCTTTAACCAGCCGTATTTCGTGAAAGAGCAGAAGATATATCAGTACAAGGAAGTTCGCCAACTCTTGAATGAGAATCGGTTGAATGAAATCTGCTAATTGATTTACTCGCTAACTTGTAAGTAAATTGCAGGTTAGTCTGTAATATAACACCCATGAGACAAAGGAGAG
>ERZ869991.263-NODE-263-length-18130-cov-4.249488_pt1 | contig 18130 bp, 10 predicted proteins | sample MGYA00520862_ERZ869991 | MGnify/ENA primary metagenome ERZ869991 (study PRJEB32232, sample SAMN07284978) | human gut metagenome | biome: human-associated habitat; material: feces | host: Homo sapiens | place: Tanzania | collected 2014-08-11 ...
CTGGCTTTGAAAACCAGAAACGGTATCATCATTAGCCCTCACCCCAGGGCCAAGCAAAGCACCATTGCTGCTGCTAAAGTAGTGTTGGAAGCTGCTGTTGCCGCCGGCGCTCCCGAAGGCATTATCGCTTGGGTAGACGTTCCTTCGCTCGAGCTGAGCAACTTAGTTATGAGAAGCGCTGATCGCATCTTGGCTACTGGTGGCCCTGGTATGGTCAAAGCCGCTTACTCTTCTGGCGTACCCGCTATCGGCGTTGGTGCTGGTAATGCTCCCGCTCTTATCGATGAGAGTGCCAATGTAACTTTAGCAGTCAACTCCATCATCCACTCCAAGACTTTTGACAACGGTATGATCTGCGCTTCCGAGCAATCCGTAGTCGTTTTGGACAGCATTTATGATGAAGTAAAAGCCGAGTTCGCTCGCCGTGGTTGCTACTTCCTCAACGAAGAAGAAACCGACAAAGTCCGCAAGACTATGCTCATTAACGGCGCTTTGAACGCCAAGATCGTCGGTCAGTCTGCTCACACTATTGCCGAGCTTTTCGGTGTTGAAGTACCTGAAGATACCAAGGTTTTGATTGGCGAAGTTGAACACGCCGACTTTACCGAAGAGTTCGCTCACGAGAAGCTCTCTCCCATCTTGGGTATGTACCACGCCAAAGACTTCGACGAAGCTTTGCAAAAAGCCGAAGGACTTATCGAGTACGGCGGTTTGGGCCACACCGCTTCCATTTATCTCGACACCGTAAAGTGCCAAGACAAGTTGGAGCGCTTCACTGCCAAGATGCACACTTGCCGTATTTTGGTTAACACTCCGTCTTCTTTCGGTGGTATCGGCGACCTCTACAACTTCCGCTTAGCTCCTTCCTTAACGTTGGGCTGCGGTTCTTGGGGCGGCAACTCCGTATCCGAGAACGTAGGTGTAAAACATTTGCTTAATACCAAGTTTGTTGCAGAAAGAAAAGAGAATATGCTGTGGTTCCGCGCTCCTGAAAAAGTTTACTTTAAGCGTGGCTGCTTGCCCACCGCTCTCCAAGAGTTGCGCGACGTTATGGGCAAAAAGCGCGTCTTCATCGTCACCGACGAGTTCTTGTTCAAGAATGGCTACACTAAGCCCATTACCGACAAGCTCGACGAACTTGGCATCACTCACACCAGCTTCTTCGAAGTCGCTCCCGACCCGTCTTTGGCTTCCGCTAAGAAAGGTGCCGAGGCTATGCGTGCCTTCGCTCCCGATTGCATTATCGCTATCGGTGGTGGTTCCGCTATGGACGCTGGTAAGATTATGTGGGTACTTTATGAGCATCCCGAAGTAGACTTTATGGATATGGCTATGCGCTTTATGGATATCCGCAAGCGCGTCTATACCTTCCCTCACATGGGCGACAAAGCTTACTTCATCGCCGTACCTACCTCCGCTGGTACCGGTTCCGAAGTTACTCCTTTCGCTGTAATTACCGACGAGCGCAGCGGCATCAAGTATCCTTTGGCCGACTACGAATTGTTGCCTAAGATGGCTATTATCGACGCCGACATGATGATGAATATGCCTCGCGGCCTCACTTCCGCTTCCGGTATCGATGCTTTGACCCACGCTCTTGAAGCCTACGCTTCTATGATGGCCACCGACTTCACCGACGGTATCGCTTTACGCGCCGCTCGCAACATCTTCGACTATTTGCCTCGCGCTTATAATAACGGCGCTTCCGATCCCGAAGCTCGCGAGAAGATGGCTCACGCTTCCACTATGGCCGGTATGGCTTTCGCTAACGCTTTCTTAGGCGTATGCCACTCCATGGCTCACAAGTTGGGTGCTTTCCACCACATTCCTCACGGTATTGCCAACGCTTTGTTAATCACTCTCGTGTTGCGCTACAACGCTGCCGAAGTACCTCCTAAGATGGGTACCTTCCCTCAGTATGGTTATCCTCACACTTTGGCTCGTTATGCTGAGTTCGCCAGGTATTTAGGCTTCGGTGGCAAAGATGATCAAGAGAGTTTGGACAACTTGATCAATGCTATCGAGGATCTGAAGAAGCAAATCGGTATCAAACCTACCATTCGCGACTACGGTGTAGAAGAAGAGCACTTCTTGGAAACCCTCGATAACATGACCGAGCAAGCCTTTGACGACCAGTGCACTGGCGCCAACCCTCGTTATCCTTTGATGAAAGAAATCAAAGAGATGTATCTGAAGGCCTACTACGGTCACTAGGAGGACATTATGCAGGACGTAAAGTTAGATTTAAGTGCTGCCAAAGTTATTGCGGTTCGTCCCAACAAGAAGATCTACCGTCTGGGCAACTATTGCGTTAAGGTTTTCAACAACGACTTCTCTAAAGCCGACGTACTTAACGAAGCTTTGAACCAGGCTCGCGTAGAAGAGACCGACCTCGATATTCCTAAGATTATCGAAGTGACCAAGATCGATGGCAAGTGGGCTATCGTAACAGAGTTTATCGAAGGCCCCACCTTGGCCGAGCTTATGGAAAAAGAGCCCGAAAAAGAAGAAGAGTATATGACTCGCTTTATTAACATTCAGCGTCGTATCCTCAACACCAAGGCTCCTATGCTCAATAAGCTGGTTGACAAGATGCAGAATAAGATCAGTGCCACTACTTTGAATGCCACTGCCCGTTATGAACTGCATATGCGCCTGTCTGCTATTCCGCGCCAAGACAAGATTTGCCATGGCGATTTCAACCCCAGCAACGTGATTTGTGGCACTAACGGAACCGACTATGTGATCGACTGGTCACACGTGACTCGCGGTGCTGCCGAAGCTGATGTGGCTCGCACCTACTTAGTATTCTGGTTAGCTGGACAACTCGATCGTGCTAAAAAGTACCTTGATATGTACTGCAGCATGACCGATACCGCTAAACAGCAAGTGCAAAAGTGGTTGCCTATTGTGGCCGCTTCTCAGTCTGTAAAGGGCTGCCCTGAAGAGCGCGAGCTCCTTATGCACTGGATCAACGTAGTTGATTACGAATAAACAAGTCTAACTCGAGCGGCTGTCGATTTCGCTTCGGCAGCTTGACTCGGGGTGCTGTTTAGTGAAAGTAAGGCTGGGTTGGCCTCATTTCGCTTAAAGATTTAGCGCCATAGGCGTGCGGTTTGACAAAGCTTATCTACTTTGTCAGCTGTGCGCCTTTTTGGTGCAAACTGAACCTCTCCTGAGCTTCCGGCTTTTATATCCGGGGGAAACCTACCAATTAATATTTAGGAAAGATTCTATTTTTATGAATAACATTAAATTTGACACCAAAGTTCAGTACCTCAAGCACAGCGTACTTAAAGAAGTCATTCGTTTGGCTTTCAAAGACAAGTTATTGGAAGAAATTCACGATATTCCTAAGCGAATCGTGCCTGGAAAAGTGCCTACTATGCGCTGTTGTGTGTTTAAAGAACGCGCTATTTTAGGCGAACGCGTCCATATGGCTTTAGGTGGCACCGCTACCAACGAAAATATTATTGAAGTTTTAGATATCGCTTGCGACGAATGTCCCGTAGGTGGCTACGAAGTAACCAACGCTTGCCGCGGTTGTATCGCTCACCGTTGCGAGCAAGCTTGCCGTCGTGGAGCTATTACTTTCGACGAAAACCAGAAAGCTCGCATCGATAAAGATAAGTGCGTCGAATGCGGTATGTGCGCCAAGGTTTGTCCTTACAATGCCATTATGAACTTTAAGCGTCCTTGCGAGAGAGCTTGTAAAGCTAAAGCTATCAGCATGAACGAAGAAAAAGTAGCCTCTATTGATGAAACCAAGTGTGTACGTTGTGGTGCTTGCGTCTATCAGTGTCCTTTTGGCGCTATTGTCGATAAGTCTTTTATTCTTAACGTAGTAGACATGCTGCGCCGCGCCAAAGAGCAGGATGGCCCCAAAGTATATGCTGTGATTGCTCCTTCTATTGCCAGCCAGTTTAGCTACGCCAGGTTGGGACAAGTGATCCACGCTATTAAAGAATGTGGTTTTCACGATGTCTGGGAAGCTGCTTTGGGCGCCGACATGGTAGCTTTCAACGAATCTAAAGAATTAGCTGAAAAAGGCTTCTTGCTCAGCTCTTGCTGTCCCGCTTTTGTTTCTTTTGTCGAGAAAAACTTCCCTAAACTTACCGATAAGGTCTCTCATAGTTTGTCTCCTATGGCTACTATTGCCAAATTTATTAAGGAAAAGAATCCCGGTTGCAAAGTTGTCTTCATTGGCCCGTGCACTGCCAAGAAGATGGAAACTAAGCTCGATACGGTCAGCCCTTATGTAGATGTAACAATCACTTTCGAAGAGCTCCAAGCTCTCTTTGACGGACTGGATATCGATGTGGCGTCTCTGGAAGAAGAAACTTTGGATACCGCTTCTTACTTTGGCCGTATCTTCGCTCGCTGCGGCGGTTTGGCTGACGCTGTCAAAGAAGGACTCAAAGAGCATGGCGTAACCAATTTCGAGCTTAAAGCCGTTTCTTGCAGCGGTTTAGACGAGTGTCGCAAAGCTTTGCTTTTGGCCAATTGTGGTAAGTCTCCTTACAACTTTATTGAAGGTATGGCTTGCGTAGGCGGTTGCATTGGTGGCCCCGGTTGCTTAACTCACGGTGAAAAAGACCTGCGTGAAATTGACAAATACGGTAAAGAAGCTGCCGAAAAGACTATTACCGGAGCTGTTCAGGCTGCTCACGAATAGTTGGCAATAAGTTGATCTTGGGGCGGGTTGCTGAATTATTTTGGCAATTCGCTCATTTTTTTCTTTTTTGGGCAGGAAAAAGATAGAGAGTAGCGTAACATAAGTTCCGTTGCTCGCTATGGAGAGCTGGCTGAGTGGCCGAAAGCAGCGGTCTTGAAAACCGCCGTGGCAGTAATGTCACCGGGGGTTCGAATCCCTCGCTCTCCGCCAATATAAAGTAAAATCCGAATCGCACTTTTTGTACGGTTCGGATTTTTTTGTTTAAAATTTAATTTAGCTCTTCGTTTGTCAATTTTTACGATTTTGGCCATTTTTGTATGTTGATTTTATATTACCATATGCGTTAGAATAACGCGTAGTTATCGTTTTTTTTTTTTTGTTAGTCCCGCTAGTGGGTCTAGTAAAAATACTACCAGGTAACCAAAGGGAAGCGCCATGAAAAAGGTCTTTATCGAGTACAATCCTTATACTTTGAAAACAAAGTTTACTGTTGACGGGAAGCAGTTGGCTGGAAATAGTAAGATTGCTGAGTCTATTAAGCCTGATTCGCGTTTGCAAGAGTGGGTAGAAAAACTGCCTCAAGCTTTAGTTGATGAATTTAATGATAGTAATTTCCAGATATCTTTTCATGGTACAGTTTCTGACTATGAAGATTTAAGCGAAGTTTTTGAGCAAGCTAAAGAAACTAACAAATTTTTAAGCGTTGCTACGGAATTTATTCCAGCTAAAGAAGTTGCTGAAAAACAAAAGCTAGTCGAGCAAGTTTTCCAAGATATTCAGGCTGGCCCTTTTGAAGAACTGCGCGACCCTGCGCTTCTAAATGCTTTTGAAAATGCTAAAAGTAGCGATTTCCCTATTTGTGTAGTGGCTACTATGAGCGCAGGTAAGTCTACTTTGATCAATTCTTTGCTTGAACGCAAACTTATGCCCTCTAAGCAAGAAGCTTGCACCGCTATTATTACCAAGCTTAAAGATGTTAAGGGCAGCAATAAGTGGCGAGCCAAAGTTTATACTAAAGATGGCACTTTATTGCAAACTTGCAACGATCTTACCTATGCAGATATGGAAAGGCTCAATAGCGATTCTAGAGTATCGACTATTGAAGCTAATGGCAACATTCCTTTTGTTTCTTCTGATGAAATTTCCTTAGTTTTAGTAGATACGCCAGGACCGAATAATTCTCGCGATCCCGAACATAAAGCGGTGCAGAGCAAGTTCTTGGGCCAATCCTCCAAGGCTCTCGTTCTTTACATTATGGAAGCTACTTTTGGTTCCGATGACGACAATGCACTTTTGCAACGTGTAGCCGAAAGTATGCAAGTAGGCGGCAAGCAAAGCAAAGATCGTTTTATTTTTGTAGTTAACAAATTGGACGACCGCCGAGGCGAAGACGGATCTATGACCGCCACTTTAGATAGAGTGCGCGATTACTTAAAAAGCCACAATATTGAAAATCCCAATTTATTCCCAGCCGCCGCTTTGCCAGCTTTAAATATTCGTCTTTTAGAAAATGGCACAAAGTTAGACGAAGATACTATAGACGAAACTGAAATGAAGGTTCGCAAATTCAACCGCAATGATAACCTTCATCTGGAGCAATATGCTGTACTTCCTGCTAGTCTGAAAAAGCAGATCGAAACTGATTTATTTGAAGCTAAAACTTCTGGCAATAAAAACCAAGAAGCTTTAATCCATACTGGCATTATTTCTGTAGAAGCGGCTATTCGCCAATATGTCGATAAGTATGCCAAAACGGCTAAAATTAAAAATGTGGTCGATACTTTTATTGGTCTCATCGACTCTCTTAATGTTGAAGCCAATACTAGGGATCAGCTTTTAAAAAATCAGCAAGAATGCGGTCAAATTGTTGCCCAACTTGACATTATTGAGATTAAAGTTGCCGAGCTTAAAGGCGCACAAGCATTTGAAAGTTCTGTAAATGAAGCTGTTCAAAAAGTTAAAGATAAAGCTTCGCGAGTTGTTGATACTATTGTAGAAAAATATCAGGCCAAAATTAGGAGCAAGATTAGCGACTTGCGTGGACGAGAGCTTAGTCTCAGCGACGCTAAATACGAAGTACGAAAAATGCAAGATTTCGCTTCTAGTTTGGAATCAGACTTTAGAACTGAACTTGAAGATATGATCCAAGCTAATCTTGTCTCTACTGGATATTCCCTTATAGAAGCTTACAAGAGTAAGTTGGCTTCTATGGTAAATGAAATTGGTGTAGGCAGTCTTAAGATTAATATTAGCCCTTTGGAGATGATGAGCGGCTATATCCCCGATGCTAACTCTTATTCACTTTCTGATTTAGAACGTTCTCGTAGCAGACGAGTTGAAGATGGAGGACATTACGAAAGCCGTCGCAAGTGGTGGAATCCTTTTAGCTGGTTCTCTGAAGATGTATGGGTCCCTGAATATAGAACCGAAACCACGTATTACGTCAATTCTGGCGATTTAGCGCAAAAATATTTTGCTCCCATTGAAGAGAGTTTATACAATAATGGCCGTTCTGCTAATAATCACGCTATTAGTGAGTCTAAAGAAATAGCTAAGTTATTTGTGGCTGAATTTAAGCGCCTCGACAATATACTTAACGGTAAGTTAAAAGAGCTTAAGAGCTATGCGACTGAAAAAGATAAAGTCAAAGAGCGCATTAAAGAGACTGAGCGCAACTTGGCTTGGTTGCAAGGTATTAAAAATCGCGTCAACTCCATATTGGAAATTTAAGGCCGGGTGAAGTTGTGTCATTAACTGGTGCTTTTTATGAAGCCATACAATCGGGCAATGTAGTGCGAGTTAGGATCATGATGAAAAATAGTTTATTGTCTGATCCTAGCTTTGCCGAATTTGCCGAAATGGAAAGAGCCGCTGCTTCTATGTCTGGCCTTTATGACCAATATGATGGTGGAGAGCTTATTAGCGATAAAAGTCAGTGGACCAACAGTTATATGGATAAATTGATGGTTAAGCTAATGTCTAATTTCTCTCCTGAACGAATTAGCCATCTAAAAGAAGTTGTTCGCTATTTGGTGCCTGTACCAGAAAGAACTGCTCAAAGCCACGATTATTCTAGCAATAGAGATGAAGCTCGCTTTAGAAAGCCAAGGCCTAAGGGCGGCTTTGAACAGTTCTTCCAAGGCGTTGGAAAATTTCTCGATTCCATCTTTCAATAATAAGGAGTGCAAATATGGCCTTAACTAATGCATTTTATGAAGCTGTAAATTCTGGCAACGTCACTCTGGTTAGGATCATGATGAAAAATAGTTTATTAACTGATCCTACTGGCGCTGAATTTGCCGAAATGGAAAGAGCGGCCGCTTCTATGCCCGGTCTTTATGGTCAACATGATGGCCAAGAGTTTATTACCGACAAAAGTAAGTGGACTAATGAATATATGGACCAAGTGATGGTCAAGCTTATTTCCAACTTTTCTAAAGAAAGAATTAGCCATGTTAAAGAGCTGGTCCATCATTTAATACCTATAACTACACCAGCAACGCACAATAGAGTTGGCCACAGTGAGACTCTAACTAGATGTAGAGTTTGCCAAAATAGCCATAGTGAGTTTGTTACTATTGGCATTGGCGCGGCAGCCGGAGCTACCGTTGGCGGCATAATCGCTTCTGTAGTGGGAGCTACTGCTACAGTAATTGTTGGTAGCGCTATCGCTGGAGCCGCTGTAGGTGGAGCTATTTCTGCAGCTATTGTCAGTCAGGGTGACTAAATATGAGCGACGCTATTGTGCTTAGAAATAGTGGACAATTGCCCACTTCACCTAAAGATGAGGCTAAAAAATTCGGTTCTGCTTCGGAAAGCGGCGCAACCCAAAGCAGTATGCCCACTTTAGATAGCTTGGCTTTGCAAAGAATCCAAGCTAGCCAATTAATTGAAGATATAGTTTTAAAAAAGTATCTCAACAAATTATCTAGCCTGGAAATAGTTCCGCTAGAAGATAGCTTAAAGCAAATTAGCAATATTCGCCTTTTTAAGATCAATGAAATGGTTTATCAAAAAGACGAATATTCCACTTACAAATTTGCTTCTGTTTTCAGCGCTTTGCAAAATCTTAATTGCGGCATCTTTATTGTAGCCGATAGCAACGGCCAGAAGACCGACTTTTATATGGGCGTGCGCTCTTTAGATAATGAACGCACTACTAAGTCTTTAAAAGATACCCTAAAAAATGCTTTAGTAGGTCAATTTCCCGGCGTCAAGACGGCGGACTTATTAGATGCTCAAGCTGAAGAATTTTTAGCCACTATTCCTGAGCGCAATATCGCTTCTGTTTCTTGTGTAGCCAACAATAAAGACGAAGACTTTAAGGACAACCAAACCTTTATTCAAGGCTTAGAAAAATTGGCTTTGGCTATGCAAGGCCAAAGATATACAGCTATAGTTTTAGCCAAAAGCATGCCTGCCGAAGAATTGGAAAAAGTTCGCTGCGCTTACGAAGCTATTTATACGCAACTTTCTCCTTTTGCCGATTTGCAAATGTCATATGGCACTAATGAAGCGCTCAGTATTTCTGACGCTCTTTCTAAAGGAACTACTACCGGTACTTCCTATAGCAAAAATACTAGTACTTCCCAAGGTACAACTTATTCTCGAGGTACAGCACATAGCGACTCTACTTCTACTTCTAGTATCGCAGGAACTTTGGCTAAAGGAGTAGGTATGGGATTAGCTGCTGCTATTAGTGTAGCTCAGCCTCTAGCTGGCTTTGGCTTAGGTGCTATTGTGGGCGCTTGGTCTCCTTCCACTAAGTCTAGTGGAGTTTCTTCCAATGAAAGTTCATCTGTAAGTAATACTTCCACTAGGGGAGAAGCTTTTGGCAAAAGCAGCAGCCATTCTGAAAGTAGTACTCACACCCAAGGACGCACTTCCAGTCAGTCGCAGAATATGCAACTAACTATGCAAAATAAAACTTTGCATAATGAACTAGAGAGAATTGACGCCCAATTAAAACGACTCAACGAGTGTGAAAGTTTGGGCATGTGGGAATGTGCTGCTTATTTCTTAGCTGACAACCAAGAAGTGGCGGAAATGGCTGCCGGTACTTATAAGGCGCTTATGAAAGGAGCGCAATCAGGCTTAGAAACTTCGGCTATCAACTATTGGGGTCGCCGCAACCAAAAAGATTTGCCTGTTTTGAGGGAATATATCACCAATTTTATCCACCCTATCTTTGCTTATAAAGCTAAAAATGGCAAAGTACCAGTCACGGCAGCTTCACTGTCTAGCAGCAACGAATTAGCTATCCAAATGGGCTTGCCCAGAAAATCGGTTTGCGGTTTCCCTGTAGTTGAACATGCCGATTTTGGCAAAGAAGTTGTCGCTTACGGACATGAGGATAAGGGCAGGAGCCTAGAACTGGGCCATATCTTTAGTATGGGCAGTACTACCGAGACCAAAGTTAAGTTAGATGTAGATTCTCTAACTATGCACACTTTTGTAACCGGCTCTACTGGATCGGGCAAAAGTAATACTGTATACGAAATTTTGGGCAAATTACATAGCCTTTACAATATACCTTTCTTGGTAGTTGAACCTGCTAAGGGCGAATATAAACATGTTTTTGGCCAATATCCAGATGTTTCTATTTATGGTACCAATCCTAAAAAAACAGCGCTCTTGAGGCTCAATGTTTTTAGTTTTCCTGAAGATATTCACATTTTGGAACACTTAGATAGGTTAGTAGAAATATTTAATGTTTGCTGGCCTATGTATGCAGCTATGCCCGCTATCTTAAAAGAAGCTATAGAGCGAGCTTATAGTGCTGCCGGTTGGGACTTAGTTACTTCGGAAAATAAGCAAGGCCAGAAATATCCCAATTTTGCCGACGTTTTGGAACAAATTGAAGCCGTTATCGAGGAATCTAAATATTCAGCCGATTGCAAAGGCGACTATGCTGGCGCTTTACTTACTCGCGTTCGCTCTTTAACGACTGGACTTAATGGCCTTATTTTCTCTAATGAGGAAATTTCCAACGCAGATTTATTTGATAAAAGCGTCATTGTCGATTTAAGTCGAGTAGGTTCAGTAGAGACTAAGTCTCTAATTATGGGCTTATTGGTAATGAAGCTTAACGAATATCGCCTGTCTTCTGGTTGTGTCAATAGTCAACTTACTCACCTGACCGTTTTGGAAGAAGCTCACAATTTGCTTAAACGCACTTCTACCGAGCAAATTTCCGAAGGGGCCAACCTTTTAGGCAAATCGGTCGAAATGCTGGCTAATTCTATTGCCGAAATGCGCACCTATGGTGAAGGCTTTATTATTGCCGATCAGTCTCCCGGTATGTTAGATATGTCGGTAATTAGAAATACCAACACTAAAATATTGCTTCGCTTGCCAGATCGCAGCGATCGTGAGCTCGTAGGCTATGCGGCCAGCTTAAATAATGCGCAAGTAGACGAACTGTCAAAATTAAAACGCGGCGTAGCGGCTGTTTACCAAAATGATTGGGTTGAACCTGTACTAGTTCAGATTGAAAAGTTTGCAGCCTTTAACCCTTTAGAGAGTAGCACCGCAAGTTCCCCCGAGCCTGAAATTGTAGAAGCACAAAAACAGGTTGAGTTGCCAGAAAAACAGGCCGCAACTGTTGCCGAGCTAGAGTTGGGCCAAGAAACTAAGGATCATGAAGCTCCCAGTTTAGTTTCTAGCGCCGATAAAGAAAAGCTTCGCGAGCAGCTAATTCGTTTTCTTATCCATGGACGTTTGCCTGGACAAAAACTCAATTTTTCCATAGAAGATCTTGAGAAGAATTTGTCTTGCTTAGCTCTTTCTTCTACCAATCAGGGTTTTGTCGAAGAATTGCTTGAAGAATATAAAGAAGATCCTCAGCAAGATTTAGGTAAAAACAATTTCGATTTATTGTCTAGAAGAATTGTCAGTATTTTGGGCTTTAGAGAAAAAGTCAAAAATTGTGTACTTACTTCATCTACTGACAGTGAGCTCACCAATGCGCTAAAAGATTTAGCGTTGCAAATTTTACCCAATGCTTCCAACGCTGAAGTTATGGCTTTAAGTCAATGCTTTATGAAAGATTTTAGCACGCAGCGTGATGAGAAGGAAATTAAAACGAAATTGTACTTAAAATGGGTACATTATGTGAAGCAAAGGAGAATTAAGTAATGGCCAGTTTTTTCAAAGAAAATGTTGAAAACGTAAAAAACAGCTTGGCTGATTCTCCTTTGGGTAGGCAATTATTTGGGCTTAGCTTTGGCAATTTAGAGGAAGCTGACGATATCAATTTAGCTGCTAATGAAAGTGATATTCCGGCTAAGCTTTGTGACGATAATGGCAAGCAATATAAGAGCGAAAGTGGCAAATTGCTTCCCAACAACACTTACACTTTTGGCGAAGTTACTTACAAAACCGACGATAATGGGCGCGTCTATTGTGTTAATGGTAAATTAAAGCCCAATACTACCTACCTTCTTAATGGCAACATTTATAAAACAGACAGCCAAGGTAGACTAATTGAGTCCGAAGCTAAGCCTGAACGTACGCCGGAAAATGAGCGCGATAATGAAGCTCAGCAGCGTGTCGGTGGCAAAAATAGAAGGCCCAACGATCAAGGCGGCCATATTGCGGGACGCGATCTTGGTGGCGACGCCGGCGAAGGTAACCTTGTAGCTATGGATTCTCGCATTAACCAGAGCGATTATAAACGCATGGAAAACGACGTCAAAGACGCCTTGGATGCAGGCCAAGAAGTTACTGTCAAAACCAAACTTGCTTACAAAGATGGAAAGTCCGAGCGTCCCGACTTTATTGAGTCTACTGTGACAGCTGACGGTCAAGTTACTGTCTACAAATTTGACAATAATATTGACGGCTCGCTTAAAAGCGAAGTTCCGGAAAATGGCCGAGACGTTGTCAATGAAAAGTTGGATAAAACCGGCGGCAAGGTCTCTTCTATTAAGGAGGAGTACGACGACAAAGGCAACCTCGTGCAAACTACGGTTTATGTTACTTACAAGGGTGAAGATGGCTCTAATTATAGAGTCAGCGTAGTTATTGAGAATAAGTAAGGAGACTATTAGTTATGTCTGAATTGGAAAATTTTGTAGCTAAACAAATTAAAACGCTCGTCCCTCATTACGAGAAGGTAGAGCTGGAAGCGGTCGTTACTTCTTCGAGTTATTCTATCGAATTTTTAGCCACTGTGAATGGCCAGAAAAAGCAATCTTTTCAAATGATCGATGAAGGCTTATTTAGTGAAAAAGCCTTTAATGCTGCTTCTAAAGCTATTGCCGATTATGTTAGGGCTTTGCCCAGCTTCAATAAAGATGGGCTCAATAAATACGCTTTAATGCTTAAATAATAATTTGGTTATCCTTACTTATTGGCAGAGGTGAAGTAAAGTGAAAAAGATTTTTATTAAATACAATCCTTATAGCTTGGAAACTGAATTTACTATTGATGGTCAGTCTTTACCGGAAAATAGCCGCATTGGTGAATTGGCTTGCCCTGGATCTCGCTTACAAGATTGGATTGAAGATCTTCCTTCTATCTTAATTGAAGAATGCAATGATAACAATTTTGATATAACTTTTCATGGTACTTCTGCCGATTATGAAGATTTAGCCGAAGTTCTTACTCAAGCTTACCAGCGTAAAGAGCTTGAGGCTAGTTTGCAAAGAATTGCTGCTAAAGAAACTACTGATAAAGAAGCTTTAATTGATGAAGTTTTTGAACAAATTCAGCAAGGCCCCTTCGATGAACTTAGAGATCCTGAAATTATCAATGCTTTCCAGATAGCTAAAGGTAAAGATTTTGAAGTTTGCGTTGTCGCTACTATGAGCGCGGGCAAGTCTACTTTAATAAACGCTATGTTAGGGGCTAAGCTTATGCCCTCTAAGCAAGAAGCTTGCACGGCTATTATTACCAAAATTAAGGATACTAAGGGCACTAATAAGTGGAAAGCCCAAGTGTATGGCAAGGACGGAAATTTACTAGATACTTGCGACGATTTAACTTACCAAGATATGGAGAAATTTAATAGTAATACTAATGTTTCAACCATATTGGCTGAAGGTAATATTCCTTTTGTCTCTTCCAAAGAAGTTTCTTTAGTTTTAATTGATACTCCCGGACCGAATAACTCTACCGATCCTGAACATGAGAGAATCCAGAGTGAATTCCTTAATAAAAATTCTAAGTCTCTCGTACTCTATGTTACAGAGGGTACTTTTAACACCGATGACAATAATAAGTTGCTTGGGCGTGTAGCTAAAAGTATGGAAGTAGGCGGCAAACAGAGTAAAGACCGTTTTATCTTTGTACTTAACAAAGTAGACGGTCGCAAGTCAGAAGATGGCGATTTGAGCCAAACTTTAGATAAAGTGCGGGCTCACTTAAAATTGCACGGTATTGAAAAAGCCAACCTATTCCCGGCTGCCGCTTTGCTAGCTTTAAATATTCGTCTTTTGGATAGTGGTGCCGACTTAGATGACGACACCATAGACGAAACTGGGACGGCGGTTCGCAGGTTCAATAGAGAGAAGAATAGAGACTTCCATCTTGAACAATATGCTTCTCTTCCAGCTAGCGTACGCAAAAATATTCAAAATAAGTTAGAGGAAGCTAAAAAAGCCAAAGACGCCAATAAAGAGGCGCTTATTCATACTGGCATTCCTTCTATTGAGGCGGCTATTCGTCAGTATGTAGAAAAATACGCCAAGTCAGCCAAAATTAAAAATATTGTCGACGCCTTTATGCATAAGGTTAATGAATTAGGCTGCGTCGAAAAAGTTAAACGCGATATTGCTGGCAACAAGGAAGAGAGCGAGCGTATAGCTCTTCAAATTGAAGCTATCAACCGAAATATCGACGACGCTAAATCGGCTCAAGCTTTTACTGACGATGTGGAAGATACTGTCATTGAAGTTAGTGATGGCGTTAAGAAAAAAGCTGAGGCTGTGGCTAAGAAGTATCGAGAGACCATAAAAGACAGGATCCAGGAAGCTGCTGGCGGGGAGCTCAGTGTAAAAAATGCTAAACACGAAGTTTCTAGGTTGGCCAATTTTGCTTCTCGATTGGCAAAAGATTTCCAAAGTGAGCTTGACGAGCTGGTAAAAGATAGCTTGCAAGAAGCTAGCGAAGCTCTTTTACAAAAATATAAAGAGAGATTGGCTTCTTTAGTAAGTGAAATAGGTGTAGATAATCTTTGTATAGCTATCGATCCTGTTAAATTTATTGATGGCAGCGTCTCTACCAATAGCAATTTCTCTGTGGATCATCTTGTGCAATCTAGGCAAATCCGTTCTGGAGAAAGATGGGTGGCCAATGAAAATAAAGCTTGGTACAAACCTTGGACTTGGTTTGAAGAGAGCGGCCATAGCGAAAGCAGTTATACAACGGAAGAATTTGTCTCGGAAGAGAAGTTGGCTTCAGAATTTTTAGCTAATGCTGAGAAGAGCTTACAAGACAATATTGCTGCAGCTTGCAAATATGCTACTAAACAAGCCAACAATTTATCTTCCGTTTATTGCGCGGAATTTAAGCGTCTTGACGATGTTTTGAAGCAAAAATTGGACGTCCTTGAAGAGTATGCTTTGGATCAAACTGAAGCAGAAGAGCGCACTAAAGAAACTGAAGAGTGTCTGGCTTGGCTCAATCAAATTAAAGATCGCGTTGCTTCCATCCTTGAAATTTAACGTCAGCTATTTATTGGGTCTTGCGTTAAGCTTTTAGCATTTTTTGTCTTGACCTTTATTGTTAACCTACCCGCCTTATCTAAGCGGGTTAGGTTAACCGAGAGTTTTTGCGGTAAGTCATGAGTAAACAAAGTAAACAAAGTAAACAAAGTAAACAAAGTACGCCGTTGTATGGTGATAGCGCTTCACAGGTAGTTATTGAGCCTACTTTACCTTCTCAACCTGTGGCAGTGGCAGGCTCTAGACTTAAAGCAGAAGAGTATTTGGCAGCAGCTGCCAAGTTCGAGCTTGAGGATGAAGATGCATATGAACGCTATTTGCAAAAAGCTTTAGATGAGTGCGCTGATATTCAACCGGCAGTTAAAGCCTCACTTAAAGAGCATTTTGGCGAGCTTGCGGACGATCATTTTGATTTACCTAAAGAAGAATGTGCCAGTTTTTATAAGCAATGTTTTCAAAGTTTAGGTGCTAGCTATAAAATGCCTTCTGGTGGCAAAGGAACTTTATACGATAGTGCTTTTTCTAAGCGTAGAGCAGAAACATTCCTTAGTGAGGCTGAAAAATATGACGCCGAGTTAGTTGTGGATGAAGTTTCTACTTGGGTAAATAATGAGAAGTGTCGCAACTATTTGCAAAAAGCTTTAGGCAGCGGTTGGGCCGAGCTAGATTCTCAGGCCAAGTCTTTACAAAATAAAAGGGTAGAACGCTTTTTATCTTCAGCTAAAAATTGTGATTTTTATGAAGATAAAGACGGGAAGCTATATGAAATTTATTTAAAAGAAGCTCTGGCAGAAAGCGCCGAGGCGCAGCCTAGGGTGGATGAAATACGTAAGGGGAGGGCTGTACTATTTCTATCTTTAGCTGAAGAGTATGCTGAAAAGGGCGATATAAAAAGATGCAACGCAAAATTACAAAATGCTATAGATGAGTGTGGTCGCCTTAGTTCTCAAATAGAAAAAAATCAAGCTGAAATGTACTTAGCTTTGGCTCCTAAATGGAGCTTGGCTTATGATGGGCAATATCAGAAAAATTTAAGCAAAGCTTTGAATATATGTGCTGATGTGGCCCCCCAAGCTGAGGCTATACGTAAAGCTAGAGCGGAAATGCATTTAGCCGCAGCTAAAAAATGTACGCTTGATGAGGAAGATAAATATCAGAACAGCTTAAAGAAAGCTTTGGAAGAATGCGCCGATGCCGATATTAAATCTAAGGTTGATGATTTACGCAGGGATAGAGCTGCGCTATTTCTATCTTTAGCTGAAGACTATGCTGAAAAGGGCGATATCAAAAGATGCAACGTTAAATTACAAAATGCTATAGATGAGTGTGGTCGCCTTAGTTCTCAAGTAAAAAAAGCCCAAGCTGAAATATACTTAGCTTTGGCTCCTAAATTGAGCTTAGCTTATGACGAACAATACCAAGACTGCTTAATGTTGGCTTTAATTGCATGCTCTGAAGTAGAACCTGCGGTTAAGGTTATACGCAAAGCTAGAGCAGAGATGCATTTAGCAGTAGCTAAAAAGTGTACGCTTGATAAGGAAATTAGTTATCAGAACAGCTTAAAGAAAGCTTTAGCTGAGTGTGCCGATGCTGATGTTAAATCGGAGGTTTCAGCGATTCGCAAGGCTAGGGCAGAAATGCATTTGGCAGTAGCTAAAGAATGTAAGCTTACTTCTGCTCAGGAAACTAGTTATCAGGAAAGCTTAAGTAAAGCTTTAGCTGAGTGCGCCGATACCGATGTTAAATCTAAAATTGAAACAATACGTAAAGCCCGAGCGAAAAAGCACTTTGTTATGGCCGATGATATGGCTCAAAGTGGTACCAATAGACGAGATATTAGTGGAAGATTACAGCAAGCGTTAAATGAGCATACTAGCATAAAGCCCAAAGTTGACAGATTAAAGCAAGATATTGAATTATATGATGGGCTCTTTGTCGCCATTGATAATGCCATAAGTGCCGAGCAGTATTCTTCAATTTACGCACTGATTGAGCCTTTAAAAGATGGACAGAGTAATTTCTCAAGATGGGCCATTCAGAAAGCTAAAAATTATGCCGTTAGCGCTTTATTAACAGAAGGGGCTGCGCTTGCTCTCAGGCAGCGAGAATTGGAACAATATTTGTAGAGGGGAATACTGTAAAAATGCACATTTTAATTATTCTAATTATAGCTATAGTAGCGTTATTTTTTGGAATTAGTTGTGCTATAGCTATCTTTGCAATGGTATTGAAAGCGATTCGCCAGTTCTTTAAGTGGCTAGGTGAAATTCTTGAAGATATTGGAAAGATAGTTGCTATTTTTTCTATATCTATATTAGTTCTATATTTTGCATACATACTGTGGCCCTGGCTTTGGTCGTGTTTAGCTTGGATATTCGACGTTGTAGGCGGTGGTGTAAGTTGGATATCCAATAGTTTAAATTTTGGTGCGATATATGGAAGCTTAGGTGTAAATAGTGAATTTTTCCCATGGATATTTATAGTCGCTATTGTAGCATTTATATTCTGTTGTAACGCTAATAAGCAAAATAAGTGGTCATGTCGTTGCTTGTGTTATATCCCAGTAATACTTTCAGTGGCTGCGCCTATAGTGGGTAATTATGCTAATGTGCCAATATTTGGTATTACCCCTGTTGGAGTGAGCACTTTAGGGGCTAATGTTGTAGCTTCTCATGTTATTTTATTAATTTGGCTTTTGGCGACAGCTTTGGTGTTAGTAGCTGGTATGTATATCGAAAAACAAAGGAATGAGTTGCAAGCAAAAATTAAAGCTGTAGACAATGCTCTT
>ERZ869991.265-NODE-265-length-18122-cov-16.954004_pt1 | contig 18122 bp, 17 predicted proteins | sample MGYA00520862_ERZ869991 | MGnify/ENA primary metagenome ERZ869991 (study PRJEB32232, sample SAMN07284978) | human gut metagenome | biome: human-associated habitat; material: feces | host: Homo sapiens | place: Tanzania | collected 2014-08-11 ...
AGCCTCATTCAACCTTTACGTCAGTCTCAGTTAACCTTTACTTGAGCCTCATTCCAGCTCCAAGTAAGCCCCACTTCTCTCTACCAGGCATCACATCCCCCACACATCAAAGCTCCGCCTTAAGTTCATTATACAAATCCACAGGTCCTAAATTCCAATATTTGGTACTTTCCGTAGATAATTTTTTATATAATTGTGAATGATATATACGACTGATGGCATCCGTAAGACTTATCCCCTTGTCTTCTGAGAGCCACGAAGCCAGCCATCCTATCTTCAATGGCAACAACATATACAGATTGTCTTGTGTGATTTCTGCACTCATATTTCAACTATTTCTGATTTAACAAATTTAATGGCAAGCAGCGACTTCTCCGTATGAAAAAGATACTGGTCAACCAATTTATAAGTCTTTAGCTCATGGATGAGGGTTGGCAAACTGATGATGCCACCTTCATAGAGCGTAAATTGGGTATAAACACTGTCATCTGCCACAGGGCCATACACGATATCGTAGTCATGGACGAAATTCCTCTCTGTACGATTTCTCATTACGAAACTCACCCATTCTTCTGTTGGCTTTTCAAAGAAGAGCGATTTCATGTTTTTTACCAGTTTCTCATCCAATTCATAGATATTTACGTAGCCGACAGCCACTCCTTTATCTTTCATTCTTCGCTCTACCCATCTTTTTGCCTGTTCGTAAGAAGTAGTAGTATAGAAGCCGGCGCCATAGTCGAGAGAACGGTTCGGTTGGCGTATCTCAGGGTTTACAACTTCATCAATACTTCCATGATATACTCTGCTCATTTTCTTCTTTCGTTTATCATATTATCAATTTCTTCTACCATCCACTGCCCGCCTTGCGTATGGAGTACATCGTAGAATTCACAGAAATGCTCAGCTATTCCATACTGTTCAAACAAATCCATCACATTCTCTGCAGGCATTTTCTTTGCCTTGGCATATTGCTCTATACAGAATGACACAAATACAGCTTTACCTTGTTGTTCTTTATCCATTGTTATTCTCCTTCCTGTGGCTCAGCCACACTTTAAATTAACTGTTTATAAACAGGGATACGAGTCTCTTCCATTTGCATTGAAGCCAGCAATGACCATTCTATTTCCATCCTCTTTCCTCCTTAATGCGATTCATAAAATCAGAATGAGAAATGGTGTTACCATTTTCATGGTCCTTCAATGCCAGCTCAACACTAGCAGCCAAGACTTCTCTATAATCTAATAATCTCATAATCATCACTATTTAAAAACATTTTTGCAAAGATACGCTGCTTTTTCGTAACCACCAAATTTTTCGTGAAGAAAACAACATAAAACACAGAATTTTCCGATTTCAGCCTGCATTCGCATCATATCACAAGTGGCAGATAGTTCTGTCAGTGACTAACAGAGATTCATCAGTGACTAACAGAAATTTCTCAGTGACTAACAGAGAATCGCCAGTGACTAAGATAGAACCATTAACAAAGCCCCGATGCGTCTCGCACCAGGGCTTCCGAGTTCATTTACTTGTTTATATATGATGCAGTAATCTTTGATTAGAAAGAGACTGCTTTTAAATCTTCTTTAATATTGGTAATACAAGCATTAAGCCTCTGATAAGTTTTCTCACCAGCAGTTTTCACTCCACTTGTATATTGTCGCATAAGCGAAGGGTTGATACCGGCACGCCTGGCAACGTCTGTGGCATTGAGAAACGAGAATTCCTTGAAAAACGCCTGAATATCATACTTGTAGGTAAAGGAAAGATTCTTGAGAGCCTCATCTTCCGGACTTGCTTTCCTACACTCTTCTAGAGCCTTCATGAAATCAGCCTTGGCTTCTTCCGCCGTAGCTCCATCCCCGTCTATTACCGCATAGCTACCTATCGGTTTATCGTTGTAACACGAATAGCTTCCATCACCATATTCCAGAATTAACACTACATTTTTTATCATATTTCGCTGTTTTAATATTCAATATCAAAAAGAGTCCTTCCACCAGTCTGTATAGAAAGCTGTCATTTATCGACTGATAAAGGTGGTTGCCCGGACTATTGTCCGAGCAACGCTTTCTGAATGCGTATAAGCAATCCTTTCTTTACCTCACGGCTACCGTGCCTCGGAATTCTGATCTTCACCCCAGTATAAGGGTTCATCCATTCATCGTGCTCGGCACCATGCTGAGTGAGAATGCATCCCGCTCTTCTCAACTCTCTGCATAACTGACTAGTTTTCATATATAAACCATGTAAAAGAACTCTTTGTCTAATTGACGAGGCAAAGATAGCAAAAAAGCTACAATCCACCAAACTTCCAGGTAGCTTTTTAGCTATATTAACTAAGATTTAACATTTAAGCCACCAAGCATTGAAATGCGAATCCAACAAGTCATTGGCGAAATTGGCCCAAAACAGAGCCGAAGACGAGGCGAAAATGGTGAAGGCAGGGTGTGATGTGAACCCTATCTTCTAAAAAAACTATGTAAATACACATAAAAACCTATATCTAATACATTGATATACTTTCCTTTACCTTTAATAACGCGCTGTATATACAAAGTTCGGAAGCATAGGGTTCACATCACGGGCAAAAACGGGGGTAACCAACCAACACCCTAACCCATAAAAAACCAGTTTTTCACGAAAAAAAGCCGCTTTTCCTTGTAGGTTTCACAAAATAATCGTATATTTGCAGCAGTTTTTAAAACGATACGAATTATGACAGCATTAGAGTTACAATCAGAATACCAATCACTCGTCAGCAGAATAGCCAACGAGGATTACGAGACGATAAGTAAGGCAGTCAAAGCACTGAAGAAAATATTGTCTCCCAACAAGGCTGTGTCTCCCAACAAGACAAAGACTAAGAAAATAACCAGGGAAGACTTAGTTATAGACCCAAGAATTGCAGCCATGACTAAAGGCATCAACTCGCCTGACTCATTCGACTACAAAGACGAATACTACAAGGACTATATGAAATAACGGAAAATTGCAGCGGTTTTTAAAACGAAGAAAATTATGATTTCAGAAAAAGAACTAAATAGCTATCGCTTGACAAGCATGGAAGAGCCAACAGACGAGATGCTGGCCCAGATTATGCATGAGGCTGCGGACTTATATCGGAAAGAAAACGAAGACGCAAGCAGAAGAGTAATCGACATGATCAAAGAAGCTTCCAACGAAGCAATAACACAATATCAAACCCGATATGGCAGACAACATGCATAAACCCGTCCTGATAGTCATTGCCGGACCAAACGGCTCCGGAAAGACAACCATCACTTCTCGTATTCTCCAACACGAGTGGCTAGAAGACTCTCTCTACATCAACCCCGACAATGTAGCCCAACACATGTTTGGCGACTGGAACAATCAGGAAGCCGTATTGAAGGCTGCCCAATATTGCCAAAAGCAAAGAGAAGAATGCCTTACCAACAAACACAGCATGATTTTCGAGACCGTCATGTCAACTGCCGAGAAAATTGATTTCATACATCGAGCCAAAGAACAAGGATTCTTTATCCGCCTCTTCTTCGTAGGAACCTCCTCACCAACCATCAACGCATCCCGAATTGCAGCGAGAGTCTTGAAAGGCGGTCATGATGTTCCCATCAAAAAGATTATCAGCCGATATTTCAAGTCAATAGGCAATTGCAAACTTGCCGCATCGCTTGCCGACCGCACCTACGTCTACGATAATTCTACAGACGGCGTAGAGGCCCAGCTCCTCTTCCGAATGACCGACGGCAAGGTGTTCAAGGAGTACGTAACGGAAATACCGGAATGGGCACAGGGCATCTCTGGCAAGTAAATACCCCCTCGTTATCGTACACAACAAGTCAACATGGTGGCAATCAGCAAGAAACACGAAGAATTAAGCTTATTTAACGCAGAAAATTGACTAGTTTTGAAAAATTTACATTAAATTTGCACCCGATAATAGCAGGTATGAGTAAAATAGCGTAGCAACTAAATACACTATCAAACGCATAATCTACTGAGTGTTAAACCAGAAACAAGTTACTGAACGTAAAAGATAATAAATTCGTAAGTACAATTTAAACTTATAATAGATATGAAAGTAATCAATTCTAAGCTTGCTGCCATCGGTTTGGCAGCATTCGTATTCGCATCATGTAGCGACAGCAACAGCGATCCAGTCAATCCGGGCATCATCTCTACAGAGCTTGCCAAGGTTGGACTTACCCAGACTGATGCTGCACAATTAGCTGCTAGTGTAACCAACTACAAGAGCACAACAGCTAACAGTGCAAGAAAGTTCACTCGTGCCATCGACGAAAACCTCTTCGCCGGTTTGACAGCAATGCCTACTGTGCCATCTGACGCAGAAGCACTGAAGTTAACTACCCCTATCAACTTGACTGGCGGTACTTACAAGACACAAGGCAGCGAAAAAGAGTTTGACTTTTCTGGCAAGACCATCAAGAACACAACCATCTTCGTAAAGGGTGGAACTACACTTAAATACGACAAGTCTGAAGGTGGTAACACTATCTATGTCTTGAAAGGTGCCCAGTTGAAATTTACTGGCGAAGGTATTGCCATCGCAAAGGGCGATAAGGTTGTAGTGGTAGAGTCTGGCTCATTCAGCTCTGACAATGATATCGTTATTGACGGAACCTTATACTCAACAAGAGCTTTAGGCAAGGTAAATGGTCCTGCAGACGCTAAGACTCCAACACAGAACATCACAATCAATGGTGATGTATTCCTCAGCGGTTACAAGCATAAAGTTACAGACACTGAGAGTGAAAACTATGGTAAGGAATTGACAGAATATGCTTCTCTCCGTGCCAAGACTTTGACTATCAATGCTGGCGCACGTGTCAACACTTTGGACCGTGTTTCATTTACCAACGACTTGGTTTTGGCAGGTGCTCTCCATGTAGGAAATACCGCTGAAGTAGACAACATGACTATCAAGAATGGTGGTAATTTCAGTTCTGATTCATCAGTAAAGGTGAAGAAGGCTCTCAACATGGAAGATGGTTCTCAGATGACCGTAGATTACCTGAACGTTACAGATAACACCTACGAGTCTGACGGTACTGAAAATCCAAAGAAAAAGCATCAGACTGCAACAGGTTCTGCAACAGCAACATTAAATGGCAGTGCTCAGATTGTAATTGGCGACCATGGCGTTATCAATGTCAACATTCTGAATACAGACAACTCAAAGAACCAGATTGTTTTGGGCGGCGGTGCTAACAACGTTGCTGTTATCAAGGCAGATAAGTTCGTTTATGGTGGAACTGATGAGGTTCAGTGCATCAGCACTCCTAACACCAACAACCAGGTGTTCCTTCTCCAGTTCACTGAGAGTTACAAGAATGGTGCCATTTCTGATGAGAACAAGGTAGATTTCGACAATCTTGATTTCGCTGCATCATACCTTGACTACGATAAGGCAACTAATGGCGCCGAATTGGAGCCTACAAAGAACCACACCTGGAAGTTGAAGGACGAAGCTGTAATTAGCGCTAATCCAAAGCTTGACCTGTTGGCTAGCTTGAATTCACCATCAGATGACCAGTCTGCAACAGCCATCGTACCTCACACTAACGGTAAGGTTTACGTATCATACCACACAAGAGAGAATACATTTGGCGGTAATCTTGAAGTTGCCCAGATGAATGGTTCACAGTTGCAGGTTGTAAGCAATGTTAAGCAAAACGTTGCTACTTACGACTTCAACCATCTGAATGTCATCGACAACAAATTATATGTTGCCGGTAGCGATAAGGGCGGAGCTGTAGTTGGCTATGCAAATTTGACAGCTGACGGTGCTATTGAGACTTCAGAGAACGGCATCAGTGCTATTTCCATTTCTAACAACGACAAGAAGAAAGGCGATGCAAACTGTGTAACTGAATTCGGTGGCAATATCGTAGTAGCAAACTCTTTAGGCTATTATGCTGTTTCAAAGGATCTCCAGACTAGAGTAAACTTTGTAGAGACCCCAGGCAGAGCTAAGTTTGTTGCAGCAAATGGCAGCAAGCTTGTCGGCTTGAACTACGCTAATGAAATTGCTGCAGGTGACGATGCTGTGAATGGTACTATCCAGATTTTCAACAGCGACGACTTGTCTACCACAGCCAAGACCTTTGATGTGGGTATGATCGCTCCTAATAATGGCAAGAACATGGTTGCAGTAGACAGCAATAACCGCATCTATGTATGTAAGAGTGCTAAGGGTCTTTGCTGCTACAATGAAAGCGGAAATAGAGCTTGGGAATGGTTAACACCAGTAAGTTCTTCTGACAAGAATAATTCTGTTGACAAGCGCCAGGGATATATCAATGGTGTTACAGTAGACAACAACTATGTATATGTTGCAGCAGGTGCTTATGGTTTGGTTATTCTTAACCACAAGGGTGAAGTAGTCACCCATCGTAGCATCGGTAAAAACAACTCTGCAAACTATGTTGCAGTAAAGGATGGTTACATCTACGTTGCATACGGCAAGGGACGTATCCAGGTATTCAAACTTACGGATACAGTTAACAAGTAATAAGTAATCCCTGTTCTCTCATCACAGCCATCGGCTCTGATGGGAGAACATACCTTTATTTTCAGACAACTTCTAGACAAACAGGAATAGAACAAGCTGAATTATAAGGAATTCGTTTATTTTCAAAGTATAAAGATAAAACAGAAAGCTAATATGAAAGCATTTAATATAAAACTTGCAACATTTAGTTTTGCAGCATTGCTCTTAGCTTCTTGTAGCGATAGCAATAGCGATGGTACTACGAATGTACCTATCGCCAGCATGAATTCCAAGATTTTAGGAAGCGACTTGATTCAAAATACAAACGCTCAGGAATTGGCTAGCCGTGTTTTTAACTACAAAAGTAAAAAAGCATCCAAGTCTAGAACTATTGACGAAACTAACAAGTCATATTTCACAAATATCATCAGCATGCCAGAGGCGCCAGCTTCTATTCCTGCTGATGCAAAGAATCTGAAAGACTATCCGGGTTGGGAATTACCTGCAGGAACATATTATGTACCAGCAGGCGAAACTGTTGAATGCAATCATCCATATCAAGGCGTAACACTTTATGTGGCAGGAACATTCATCCAAAACGGAATGAATGCTGACGACAACACCAAGATTTATATCTTGAAAGGTGGAAAATGGAAGACAAGTTACCAAGAATTAGTCAACGGCAACGCTACTGTTTATAATTATGGAACGCTGGAAGCTACAAATAGCCAGTTCGCCATTAAAGGTACATACTTAACTGATGGCGACTTAAACTTCCCAGGAAATACACTCAGCATTCAAGGCAACTGCTATGTTGGAGGTAATCTGACTGCTAAGGAAATGACAAATGCCGGTATGCGCCTTAATGTTAAAGGAGATTGCAACCTGGGTACCAGCACACTGAAAATAAATGGTAATGGAAATGCATATTGGGAAGATCCTACTGCAGGCATCATGAATGTTGATGGTACATTAACCTGTGGTAATCTTGAAATTTGCGCAAGTGCGAAACTTTACAGCGGCTGTGCTGTTAAGGTAGCAGAGGATGTAAATATCAATAGTTCATCTACATTTAGTGTATCATACCTGAAAGCCAACAAAATCACTCAGAGTTCTGGAACAATATTTAAGCTTAAGAATCAAAGTCTGATAGAGTGTGACACTTATATAGACAATAATTCAAGCGACAATATTGATACACAGGCAGGAAGTGCAGGTCCAGTCATCGAAGGCGACAACGCTGTAGCTGTCATCAAAGCAGATAAATTTGCATTCAATACAGGAGCACCGATAGAGAGAGAAACTATGAAATTTGACTGCTTCATGTTCAGAACTCCTTCAGAGACTTCGAAGATAGTTCTTGACGGTAAATTCTACCAGCAGAATTTAACAACGGAAATCATTCCATACTTCCCTGGTGCTCATATCTACAGAATCGACCAGACAGACAATATCTCTGATGTTATCATCAATAAGACAGAGTGTAATGGACAGACAGGATGGACCCCAGGAAAGGATCCAGAACCAAATCCAAAGCCAACTCCTACTCCAAAGCCATCACCTCTTACACCAATCAGCGTGATAGAGCCTGATCATACACATGATATTTCAGCAACATGCGTTCAGCCATACGGCGGAAAGATGTATATGTCTTATCATACTCGTGGAGACGGACACGGTTCTTGCCTTGAGGTTTTCGATCCTGTTGATGCAAACGAGGAAGTGAAGCTGCTCCAGTACATCTACGACAGTGAAGGTATGTTAGACTGGAACCACTTGATGGTTTACGATGCCAATGGTGCAAAACAAGTATACGCAGTTGGTAACCACTACAAGAAAGCAGGTGTCTTAGGATACATCGATATCACAAGTAGCGGATTGCTGAATGCTGATGCCAAAACAATCGTAACAGAAGAAGGAGAAAATAAGGAAATCAAACCTTTGAATATTCTTCCTTTGGATGCAAACGAAAAGGCTACAGATGAAAACTGCATCGTATATGACAGTAACCGAAATCGTTTCATCGTTGCAACTACAAAGGGATATACAGCGTATGATCCTGCTACATTGAATGTACTTGAGAACGTTGAAAAGCCAGGCAAGGCAAAGCATATAACAATTGGAGATGGTAAGATTGTAACATTGGTATTCACAGAGAAAGCCACATACAACCCTTCCAAGGATCCAGAAGAGGCTGCCAAGGAATGGATCAAAGCTCAGATTGAAGTAAGAGACGAATCGGCTGACATGAAATCTACTCCAGAGGTGACTATCACAACACCTGCTATCTTGCCTCACTACGGTAAAAATACTATCGCTGTGAAGAATGGTAAGATTTATGCATGCCTCGGCGCAGCAGGTCTCTACTGCTACGACTTGCAGACAGGCGAAGAACTCGGCCACTACCAGATGCCAAGTCCTATCATCAAGGACAGCAAACAGGGTAAAGTTGGAGCCTACAAGGCGTATGCAAACGGCTGTTTCGTTGGTGAAGACGGCAAAGTTTACATTGCCTATGGTTCGTATGGTGTAGTTGTTCTGAAAGCTGGTACACTTGAAGCAGGAAATCCTGAGACTATTGCTCATAGAGAAGAAGGCAAGTCTGCCAACTACATCACCGTTTACAACGGCTATATCTATGTAGCATACGGACAGAAGAGACTGCAAGTTTATCGACTCACAGAAAATTAATCGTAAAAGCTAGCGTAAAAACTAGAATACAGATTGATATAGACATTAACAAAATAGAAGACACTAGTTGAATGCAGCTGCAACAGCTTGCGGCTGCATTCATAGTGTTTAAACCAAAAAACAATGAAGCAAAATTTGATACTATATACGACTACCGCTCTCCTCATTACTCTCGGAGGACAAAGCGCTATGGCTCAGGCTCAAAGGCAGCAACAGCTGAAGAAAAAGAGCTTTAGCCCTAAAATGCTCGTATATGAAAATCTGAAAAACAATAACGTGCTCAGACACTTCAAACAGCGCTTCGCACAACTCGACACCCTACTCAATAACCCAATATGGGTAAAATCTCCGGTCATTGACCTGGGACTCAACAAACAACATACAGCGGACATCAAAAAGACTGATTCCCTGTATTGGGCGAAGACGGCACACGAACAACTCGCCGTCAACCGACACAACGGACTGGAAGTAACCGGACAGGTTTATGCCCGGCCAGACGCCTACTTTGACTCAGAAAACGACGACGCCGAACAGGTATCAAAATATAAGGCTAAGGTTCAAGCCGAACTGGGATGGAACATCATCAACAGCAAATTCTACCAGGGAAAAGAAAAAAGAACCAAGGTGGCACTTGCCAACGAACTCTCAAGACTGCAAGGCAAGAAGAGACAGACAGCCGACATCTACGAAAAGGCTGCCGATGACCTCACCGAACAGTATAACTTCTACATCGGCACAGTGATAGCCCACCGGCTGGACAACCTCGACATCATGAACGAGGCATACCAGTACATGCTGGAGAAAGACCGGATCAGCAACGACAAGATGCTGAAGGTGATGAACGAAAAACTGGAAGCAGAATACGACATCTCTATCCTCTGCTCCGACCGTGACATCTCCAACAAGCCTATCTACAGAATGAAGCCATCAAAAGTGCTCGTAGATACGGCGGCCCTCTGGCGACACATCGACGAGGAAAGCATCGACGCACGAATCGTGATGGTGAAGGAACAGATAGCCGACAACGACAGCAAGCTCTCGAACTATCTGGGTACAACAAGAATCACACCCTTCGCCAGATGGTCAAGCTACTGGCAAAGCAACAACAAGATAAGCAACAACGGCGACGTGGGCGTAAGATTCACCTTCCCTATCTATAACGAGAATCCACGAAAGCGCAAGGCTCTGGAAACGGAGAAGGAAATCATCAGAAGCAGCCGGAACACCGACGTGAAGGAAATCAAGCAGTCGGTAAACATCCTGCTCAAGAGAATAGAAAACCTGAACCAGGCCATCGCCACCGAAGCTTACCACATCAACCAGACCAGCAAATACATCGACATGCGAAGATTTGCCTACAAGAACCAAAAGCAGGGGTACAACTACCTGATGCGAATGGACGAATATACGGGACTCCTGGAAAGCATGGAGAGAATGTATAAGCTGATGTTAAACCGCGGACTCGCCATCATCAACATCGAGAAGGCAGTAAGCATCTACGACAACAACAATATATTCAAGGAAATAGAACTATGAATGAGTTTCAATATAATAATACGCCACAAGAACAGGCGATGGCCGACTTGCTGAAGTCGCAGAGCCACCGACTGGCCAGGCAGCAGATTATCTTCGCGCTGATCTTCCTGCTGGTCATCGTCCTGGCGGCATATTATATCATCACCCGAATGATATGGGTTATCTACGACGGGTACATCACCCTCGACGAAAACCCTATCTCCGCCGTGGATGACATCTATATATTGAAGGTGAACAAGGAAATCGGAGAGGTGGTACACAAGGGAGATACACTCTACTCCTACGTGCTGCTGGGAAACATCGTAAACCAGTATGACCCCAACATCCTGCCTACTGCCGTGAAGGAAACCCACGACATGGAGGTGCAGGCGCAACTGGCTAGAGAAGAGATTCCCGTGCTCCGCACCCGACTCGCCGAACTGAAGAAGCAGAAGGCCTCTGAAACATCAGATATCTACTACGGACTGACCGATAACAGCAAGCGAAACGCCCTGGATGCGGAAATTGCCGAAGTGGAAGAAGAGCTGAGAAAACAGGCCAACAAGGTGGAAATCTACGCCAGAGCCAAGAACACCACCTATAACTTCATGGCAAAGAGAGGCGCCAACATGCAGAATGCATCCATGCCCTACTCCAGAACAAGCCTCTACAACGAGGGACTGATTCACTACTGCTGCGCACCAGCCGACGCCTACATCACCAAGATTAACGTGAGCGACAAGACGCTGGTGTTCAAGAGCGACGAAGTGATGACCATCCAGCACACCGACTATGCGGCATGCCACCTGGGCATAATCACCTACGTGCCCAACTCGAAGGTGAAGTACATGGAGAGTCCTGACGATGCAGACATCATCATCAACAACGACCTGGAACTGAAGGCGAAGCTGCAGATGGTGGGTCTGAGAGTGGAGGAAATTCCGAAGCACCTGCAGAGCAACTTCTCACACGATGCCAACGCCGTGGTTGCCATGTTCACCTTCCGACCGAACCAAAGAGTTCCGGCATGGGTGATGAGCAACAGGTTGCCAGTGAGAGTGAGAATCAACAAGTTGAGCGCCATGCTCGACCCGAGACCGCTGCCGATGTACACCATCCCAGTGGAAAGAAACCAGAACGTAGTGAGAAGCTCGAAGCTGATTTCTACGGAAAAAGTTAAAGAAACAGACAACACAGAGAAGAAATGATTGGACTCAGAAGAAATAAACGTGGGGACATGGTGCTCACCATCGACAGCTTCATAGATGTTGACTCAACACCAGACATCCAGTCCGACTACTTCGATTGCATATACATCAATACGACGAGTGAGCGTGCGTTCCATGCAATCATGTTTGGAGCCAGCCCTATCCTATCGTATAAATGCAGCTACAAACCGTTATTTGCCAACACGGCGGTATCGGGAAAGGAACAGATGATTGACTACATCGTGGATGCTTATGTGAGCGACATGAGCAACGAGAAGGTGTACGAGATTATCGACAAGATTAAGAAAGCCAAGGAGAAATATGGCATCAAGCAGGAGATAGCACGACCTACGCAGCCCAACCAGCTGTTCTCCAACATCCTGAGATACCTGCTATCCAGAGACCAGAGAGTGCTGGGCCACCGACTGATGGAGAAATCGTCGCTGGGTTACATCAACCCTATCTTCGAGCACTACCACAGCATGAGCCTCTTTCATCTTGCAGAAATGTTTACCTTCAAGGACAGTATGGTGGAATGCGGTGCACTGCGCAAGAGTCACTACCTCATCAAGGAGCACCTCTGCCCTAAGTGCAACCACAGCCATCTGCTCTACACGGAGTGCTGCCCCAACTGCGGCAGTTCCAACCTGAAGATTCAGAACATCATCCACCACTTCTCCTGCGCCAACGTGGCTCCGGAGAGTGCCTATAATGTGGGTGGTATGCTCATCTGCCCGAAGTGTCACAAGAAGCTGCGCCACATTGGTGTGGACTACGACCGTCCGGCGGTGATCTACTCCTGCAACGACTGCGAGAATTCGTTCACCACCCCACTGACCAAGGCCACCTGCTGCTACTGCCAGAGCACCTATCCGGTGAATGCACTGGTGCCGCGAGATGTGGTAGACTATGAGATAACGGAAGAAGGAATCCGTATGCTGACAAAAACTGGACTCATGTTCAGCAACATGTCGAACACATACGATAACTATATGGAATACTCGCTGCTGATCAGCCGCCTGCGCCGCCAGTTGCTGGAGACATACCGCAAGGACGAGCTGACCGTGATGGTGGGTAAGATATGGATACTCGACAAGAACCAGGAGACAGTGAGAATCAAGGAGTCTATCCAGGCTCAGTTCTGCCGCCTCTTCAACAGTCACAAGGTATCCTACAACAACAACATCTTCTACGTCACCTTCATGGCGTTCGACGACATGAGCGTGGAAGCGGCACAGCAACAGCTGAGCCAGGAGATGTCGAAGGCCATCCGCAAGATAGCTACCGACATAGAACCGGAACAGATAGTATGCTGCGTGCTGAGCACGAAGAGAGCACTGACCAGCGGACAATATGAAGACTTCTTCAACCAGATGAGCTTCATAGAGCTGACGCCGGATGACTACTGCGGCTACGCAGAATCACCAATATCGGAAGAAGAGGAAGTGAAACCACAACAGGAAACACTCGACCTCACTCCGAAGGAAGACGACAAGATAATGAAGCGCGTGAAACTCTACAAGCAGCTGGTAGCCGTGCTCATCCTCATCGCCGGCGTACTGATACTGCTTTCCATCCTGACGCTCACCGTGCTGAGATAAGTAAACAGAAGAAAGGGAACTACGCCTATGTTTAACATTGCAGAAAACTTGAACCACTTCTGGGACTGGATATCGACACTCTCGCTGTCGAGCATCGTGAACACCTACTGGTTTCTCTTCTACATCGAGATGCCTAGATACTACATCCTGGAATACCTGGTGATCTTCTGGCGACTGATGGACAGGAACAAGAGAGAAAAGGAAAATGAGATTGCCAAGTTCTATCTCTACCGCGAGAATCCCCTCATCAGCATCCTGGTGCCGGGAAAGAACGAAGGCAAGAACATCTATAAGATGGTGAAGTCGCTGAACGAGCAGACCTACCGGAACTACGAAATCATCGTGGTGGACGACGGTAGCGACGACGACACCAAACTGATCTGCACCGACCTGTATCGTGCGAAACTCATTACGCACTATCTGCGACTGGAAACCCGTGGCGGAAAGGCAGCAGCCAGCAACTACGGAGCCTACATGGCAAGGGGCAAATACATCGTGAGCCTCGACGCCGACTCCTCACTCGACCGCGATGCCCTGGAGAAAGTGCTCATCCCATTCTATCTGGATGGAGAGGTGAAAGCCGTGGGTGGATGCATTGAGGTGAGAAACTACAAGGCAAGCATCTGCTCGTCGCTGCAGGCTTTTGAATACCTGAAGCGAATACAGGTGGGACGCATCGTGACCAGCGAACTGGGCATCTACCATATCATTTCGGGAGCCTTCGGCGCTTTCGAGACGCAGACGCTCAAGGAGGTGGGATACTGGGACATAGGACCGGGACTCGACGGCGACCTGACGCAGAAGATAAGAAAGGCAGGCTACAAGGTGAAATTCGTGGAGGATGCCATCTGCATGACCAACGTGCCTACCAAATGGTACAAGCTCTATCACCAGAGAATAAGATGGTCGCGATCGCTCGTGAGATTCCGCCTGCGCAAGCACATCGACATCCTGCTGCCTACCAAGAACTGGAGCATCCTGAACTGGATATCCAACATGGAGAGCGTGATGTTCGACTGCTTCCTCAACTTTCTGTGGCTGTGGTATATCATCAACCTGGCGATTACCTTCAACACACACATCGTGGAGGTGCTGGCACTGGGCTACTTTATCCGAGTATGCTTCTCGCAGTTTGCCTTCCTGCTGGTGCTTCTGGTAACGGAAAGAAAGAAGACGGCACTGTTCCTTTACAGGTTCACGCCGCTGATGTCGCCATACACAGGTTACTTCCTGCGCTTTGCCCGACTCTCGGCACATCTGCAGGAGCTGTTCTTCAGAACATCCTACAAGGATGCCTGGAATCCGAAAAAGACCTCCCGCTATGCTCAGCTGGAAGGTATCTAAGGTTACTGACCTGAGAAACGGATGACAGGGAAACGGATGCCTGTGAAACGAAAATCAAAATAGAAATTAAACAATTAATAAAACGATATTATATGATAAACAAATCTTTTGAGTTTAAGATAGGAGTAATAGGATTGGGTTATGTGGGTACCCCCCTTGCCTGCTTATTCTCAAAGAAATATGAGACATGGGGTTACGACATCAATGCCGCCAAGGTGAATAAACTCGCCAACAGGCAAATGTCTGACAACAAGCAACTGTCGAAGGCTTTGGCTCACGGGCTGAAGTTGACGAGCGATATAGAAGACCTCAGAACCTGCAATGTGTATATCATCGCAGTGCCAACGCCCGTCAACAAGTCGAACAAGCCAGACATCAGCTGCGTAAGAAATGCCACACGCTCAGTGGGCAGCATTCTGAAGGAAGGCGACATCGTGGTATACGAATCAACCGTATATCCGGGACTCACCGAAGAAGTATGCGCCCCACTGCTTGAGGCAACCTCAGGACTAAAACTTAACCAGAGTTTCTACGTTGGTTTCTCACCAGAGCGCATCAATCCGGGCGACACGGTGCACACCATCGAGAACATCGTGAAGGTAACCAGCGGTTCTACCCCTGAGGCAGCCGCGATTATCGACAGTCTCTATGCTTCGGTACTTACCCACGGCACCCACAAGGCGCCAAGTATCAGGGTGGCAGAGGCCTGCAAACTGATGGAAAACTGCCAGCGCGACGTGCAGATAGCCTTCTTCAACGAGATGGAGAAAATCTTCGACAAGATGGGCATCAGCATTGAGGACGTAACGGCAGCGGCAAAAACCAAATGGAACTTCGTTCCTGCCACACCGGGACTGGTGGGCGGCCATTGCATCGCCGTGGATCCTTACTACCTCATCAACAAGGCACAGGAGGTGGATGTGGTTCCGTCACTTCTCTCTACGGCACGCGAGGTGAACGAGCAAATGGCGGTTTGGATGGCGGGTAAGATCAAGAGTGCCTGCGAGAACAGAAAGTTCGTGGCTCCAGAGACCAACGTGCTGATTCTGGGCTTCTCTTTCAAGCCCGACAGCGACGACATCCGTAACACCAAGGTGGCTGACCTCTACATCAACCTGGTGGGAGCCGGCTACAAGACGACCCTCTACGACCCATTGGTAGACAGAGACGAAGTAAAAGAAGAATACGGAATTAAAGTAACCGGCGACGAGGCGGTGCTCAACAAGCAGTATCAGATTGTCGTAATCGGAACGAACCATAAGATATTTAATAACATAGACATGAGTAAGATTCTCACAGACAAGGGTTTCATTTGCGATATCTATGGAATTCATAAAGCGAGAACTTAGGCATGCCCTAAAAAACGAGAACTAAAATAGCATGAGTATGAGTAAGTGCAGAGTTTTAATAGTAGATGACATTGCTGAAAACATAGCACAAATGGTGAATATGCTCAGCAATCTGGACATCGAAATCAAGAAAGCCTACGGTGGCAAGGAAGCCATCCAGCTGGTAGAAACCTTCAGACCTAACATCATCTTGCTCGACTTGATGATGCCAGAAGTTAATGGTTGGGATGTAATTGAGCATGTAAGAGCCCGTTACGACAAGAATGAAATGATTATCATCATCACCTCCCTGCTCAACAACAAGGACAACATTGATGAGTGTTACGAAATGGGTGTGAACGACTATGTGGCAAAGCCTATCATTCCGGGCCGCATCATCAGCTCAGTAGAGACCCAAATGCGAAATGTGAAGTTTGCAGAGTATGAGCCTAAGGCTGAGCAGCATCAGCTGAAGACACCGCCTGCATCAGTAGTAGAAATGGATCCAGCCAAATATACTGGCTGAATCCATTGAAATTATTTCTGAAGTATCGCATTGGCATGATCAATGCGATCTTTTGAAGGAGACTCTATCCCTTGCAAAGGGTAAGGGATACCGAGTTTCTCGTACTTATATACACCCAGTGTATGATAAGGCAGGATATCTATGCGCTCAATGTTGGTGAGCGTATCCAGAAAACTGCGCAGCTGCTGCAGATATTCATCCTTATCGGTAATACCTGGAATCAGGACATGGCGAATCCATACCGGCTTGTGTATATCGCTGAGATAGCGAGCACAATCGAGTATGTTCTTATTGGAATGAAGCGTGAGTTTACGATGCTCTTCATCATTGATATGCTTGATATCAAGAAGAACGGTATCGGTAACGGCCATCAGACGCTCGAATTTCTCAAACATCTCCCCTTCTTTCCTAAAGGGTTGAGCCGAGGTATCAAGACAGGTGTTGATGCCGCGCTGATGGGCTTTCTCGAAAAGTTCGATGAGAAAGTCTATCTGCATCAGGGCTTCTCCGCCACTCACGGTGATGCCGCCCTTGTCTCCCCAATAGCTCTTGAATCGCTCTGCCTTATCCAGCAGGTCATCGGCACTCCACTCTTCTCCTACCCCCGTCTTCCAGGAATCCGGGTTGTGGCAGAACTGGCAGCGCATGGGACAACCTTGCAGAAAGATCAAAAATCGGATGCCTGGTCCATCTACTGAACCAAAGCTCTCTATGCTGTGAACAAATCCCTTCATGCGCCAGCTTCAGTTTTTTCTTGTTTGTGGATTATATAAACAAGAGTTAAACATGCTCCGCAAATCAAAAAAGTTACGGCACCTAAAAAATAAATCAGTCCCATTATATCTATTTTCCTTTCTTTTTTAAGAATATAATATTAAGTTGCTCAAGTTTTGCATGTAAACTCCATACGCCCTGAAAGGGCAGAAGCTCCTAGCCCAGGGCATCGCCCTGGGTATTTATGGACGTACACCTGTCGCCCTGTAAGGGCAAAAGCTTTCAAGTACCAAGCAATTTATAAGGCTTTTGCCCTTACAGGGCGCCTTGTTGGCTGCCATTATACCCAGGGCGATGCCCTGGGCTAAGAGCTTTTGGGCCTTCAGCCCGTACTTGAACCACATGCGAAACTTCAGGACTATAATGTTAAGCAAAATTGCCCGCTAAATATCCTCGGAAAGAAAATCTAGCGGGCAATCTATATGTTACAAAGAGACAAGAGAATTCTTCACTCTTCCCTCTTCATTCTTCACTTCCTTAGAGTCTCTCGTGAGCCTGACGAGCGATTACATCGAGCTGCTGCTCGCGTGTCAAGTCGATAAACTTAACAGCGTAACCACTTACACGGATGGTGAAGTTCTGGTACTCTTCCTTCTCTGGGTGCTCCATCGCATCCTT
>ERZ869991.267-NODE-267-length-18031-cov-7.548903_pt1 | contig 18031 bp, 17 predicted proteins | sample MGYA00520862_ERZ869991 | MGnify/ENA primary metagenome ERZ869991 (study PRJEB32232, sample SAMN07284978) | human gut metagenome | biome: human-associated habitat; material: feces | host: Homo sapiens | place: Tanzania | collected 2014-08-11 ...
AAAACGGAAAATGAACCATATTAGTACTGATATATATAAATAATTTAGATCACTTACTTATAATAAAAATGTATTTTTTGCTACCCGCTTGGTTCTTGAGCTTTGATTATCTTGTTGCATTTAATATTGTATTATATAATGAAACATATTTTTTTCCCATTGTTTCCATTGAAAATTTCTTTGAATGTTCAATTATCTCATCCTTATTCCATTGTCTAGTAATTAGTCGTTTGATACCTCTTGCAATGGAAGCTGTTGTCAAATCTTCAGCTACAACAAGAGCATCATCAGACTTTAAATCTTCTATTGCATCCATTGATGATACTGCAAGCCCCGGCAATCCATAAGAGAACCCTTCAATAAGTCCTAAGCCGAACCCTTCGCTTTTAGATACAAGTGCAACAGCATCTGCTTGTGAGTAATATTCAGAAATTTTATCTTTATCAACAAAACCACATTTCACAAAGTGATCTTTAAATCTAGACCCGCCAATATATCTACTTATTGAGTCTACAGGATTATCTCGGCCTATAAATAAAACATATACATTTTTTATTTCATTAGCATCTAATTGAGAAAATGCGTCTATAAATCCTGCCTGATTTTTATGCTGAGAAATATTGCCTACATATAAAATGATTCTTGCTTCATCAGGTAATCCGTATTCTTTTCTAATATCAAAATTAGCATTAGCATTTTTGTTCATATGAAAAGCGTTCGGTATGACTGAAAAATTGCGAGTAGTAAGTCCTAAATAATTTAATACTCTATTTTTAGATCCAGAACTAACAAATGATACATAAGAATTCATTTGTGCCATATTTCTAATAAAGTCAAACTCATGTTTTTCCATATTAGGAGATACAGTATGAGCACCCAAAACATTTAATCCATGAAGTGTAACCAAATATGGGATGTTCAACAATTCACAAAATCTTATCACATATTCATTAGCATAGTCACAACCATGTATATGCACAATATCATATTCATTTTTCTTGAATAAAGATTGTATGTAACCTGATAATAATGCAAAATAAACAATATGGCTGAAAGACTTAAAATCCTTTCCATATCGTCTTATAAGGGAGAAACATACACCAAACCCAGCAAATGAAATATTTCTAAGAATCTTACCTACAGATATGCCTCGAATCTTTATATTTCCTAATGAATACTCTTTGTTTAATTTATGAGTAACTAAAATATCAATCTGATATCTATCATCTACTAATAAAAGACTGTCAACAATATCTTTTACCATATATCCTAAACCAGAAGTTCGTTTATTAAACTCAGGTATATCAGAAATTGACAATGCTGATGTAATGCATAATATTTTCATATTTATCTCATGTTTCACTTATTAAGTTTATATAATTTCCAAAAAACGCTTAGTCAAACAAATCAATTATTTCTTGAGATGCTTTACTAAATCCTTAGCCTTCTGATATTCCTGAGGAGTACCTATATCAATCCACGTTCCATTTAGTGGATAGCGGATAACTTTCTTTCCTTGAGCGATAAGCTTCTCCACAAGATGAGTGGCATGAAAGAATGTGTCTTCAGGAATTTCAGCAAGAGCACGCTTCTTTATAAGATAGATACCTGCGTTGGCATAGTAATTATACTTCGGCTTCTCTAAGAGACCTTTGATATTACGACCATCCAGGTCTAAGATACCAAGTTCTATACTTATATTATATGGAACTGCTGCAACCGACATTTCGGCATCATTCTGTTGGAAATGAAGGAAGAAATCCTCATAATCGATATTAGTGAAAAGGTCGGAATTCATCACAAGGATGGTATCATTATAGAATGTATCTATAAACTTAATGCTACCAATAGTACCAAGAAACTTTGGCTCTCGGAAAGTACGAACCTGTACTCCATCACGAGGAGTGGCAAAATGTTCCTCCAACTGCTCTGCAAGATAGTTTACAGTCACATCTATATGCTCTACGCCATACGAAATTAAACGGTCTACATTATGGTCGATAATACACTTTCCTCCTACTTCCAACAATGGTTTAGGTATCTTTTCCGTTAAAGGACGAAGACGTTCACCCTTTCCTCCAGCCATAAGAACTGCATCAATAGGAAGCTTTGACTTGAACTTATTCAAGTTTATGACATCCACAACATGCTTTTGCTCATCCAAGATAGGAATAAACATGATACGTTGATCACGGAATGATTTCAAATGTGCTACATCAAAATTAGTTTGGTTGATAAACTTAAAATCGGTGTGCATTATCTTACACACAGAATCCGTCAATTCTGCTCCAGCAATAAGACCTCGACGAATATCTCCATCCGTAAGTGTACCTATAATCTCCTGTTCTGAATTTACCACAACAAGGGATTCACCATCATGCGTAATATCATTAATTGCAATCAGCGCATCCTTAATAGTCGAAGATTCAGTTATTATAAATTCCTTGTTCATACTCTATGATTATTATTTTGTTAATATCAACCTATCTTATTCCTCTTTATCGCCTCAATTAACATAAAGTCATAAATATCATCAATATCAATTGACGTTTCTTTAGACATTACATATTTAACACGTTTATCAAAACCTCCTAAACCTTTTAGTTTCAGAGCTTCAACATTAATTACATAGATGGCACCATTGAACTCATAAAATGTAGGAAGAGACTGACGTCCACCTGCATGCTTATTATATACAAGATTCACGAAACCATCATCATTATCATTACATAACACAGCAGGAGCATGTGACTTTGTTACAGAGACTACCATATCAATATCATCTCTATATAAAGTAATTGCCTCCTTTACTTGTTCTACAGTACGCAAAGGTGAAGTTGGCTGCAAAAGAAGTACCTTAGTAAACTTCTTGCCTTTTTCTTCATAAAACTTGATAGCATGCAAAAGAACGTCATTTGTTGACGCTGTATCGGAAGCTAGTTCTGCCGGGCGTACAAATGACACATGTAAGCCATATTTTTCTACTACATCAATAATCTTTTGGTCGTCAGTTGACACACAAATATTATCGTCTATTGTGATGGCTCGCGCAACATCTATTGAATATGCGATTAGGGGCTTACCACAAAGATTTTTAATATTTTTACCAGGAAGGCCTTTACTGCCACCTCGAGCTGGTATAACTACTAAAATATCTTCCATATCTATAAATCATAAAAAGTTTTCAAATTCAAACCTGCCAACTCAACATTTTTGAGTTCCTGATATATCAAGTTAGCTGTACCTGGTTTGGCATAAGGATTTTCATAAGTCTTTGCTGCCTTTTGCATCTCTTCGGATAAACAAAGCTTAAGACCTGCAATTACCTCATCCATTGAAGTACCACAATTAACAACACTCTTAGAGGCAAGTCTTCCCTTTTGTCTATCTCCAATATTTAAGGTTGGAATACCAAACGAAGGAACTTCAATGATTCCACTAGAAGAGTTGCCAACTGCTGCCTTTACAAACTGAAGAGTCGAAAGATAGCGCTTTAATCCCAAAGATGTATAAGCCTTTGCACGATTAGAATGATTCTTCACATAATTCTCCACAGCCAATGCTATGGCATCCCTTCCTGTATCAGAGTTTGGCATAGTGAAGATTACTTTCAAATCTTTGAACTGGTCTAAAGCATCCAAAAACTCACGAATGTCTTTGGCAGGATCACCGCCAAGGGTAACAGGATGATAAGTAACAAGAATTGTTTGTTTATCTATCTTGAAATCCAAAGATGATTCAAGTTCATCTTTCGTCATCAAAGGTACAGCTTTGATGTTTTCTACCCCTAAAGAACCTACATCAAAAACTCTAGATGGTTGTTCTCCCATCTGGATAACTCGATGACGATATTCTTCACAAGAAGTAAAATGTAAAGATGACATCTTTGTCACTGAATGACGGATGGCATCATCGAATGCACCTTCAGTAACTTCTCCACCATGAATATGAGCAATAGGAATACGATGAATCAACGCTACCTGAGCAGCAACAAGAATCTCATATCTATCACCTAAGAGTACGAGAATATCAGGTTTAAGCTCTGACAAGGCATCATTCATACCTTGCATCTCTTCTGCCATTGATGAAATAATTCCATGGGCATCATCAGATGGTTTATGCATATAGACCTTTTTGTCTATAGTAAATCCATCTTTCTCTATCTCTTTATAGGTTTCTCCATATTCAGGCATCAGGTGCATATTGGTGGCAATGACTTGGAGCTGTAAATCTTTATCCTCTTTGACTAATCTCATCAATCGACTCAACAAGCCATATTCAGCACGAGTGCCAGTTGCAAAACAAATCTTTCTCATAATTGTATTTGTTCGTCTGGTTGATAATCTTTAATAGCCTTTGTACCTACAATTTCTTCCCAACGCATAGGTGTAATACCAGTGCCAGGACGCTTAACTGCTAAGTTATCATCGGATAATGTTTCACCTTTTTTTATAAAGGTACTTGCCACAATACTCTTGCGAGCTACAGCTATATTGGCACGTTCTGAATCAGAAACCTGTTTTATACCGGTTCCCAAAGCCTGCTCTATATTACGGATGGCTTTTACCATAGCCTTCAGTTCTTGTGGCTCCAAAGAGGCTTTGTGATCAGGACCAACCATATTTCTATCAAGAGTGAAATGCTTTTCAATGACCTGTGCGCCAAGAGCTACTGCAGCAATAGGTACTTCTATTCCTTGGGTATGGTCTGAATAACCTACTACTGTTCCAAAATCCTGTTTGATGGTAAGCATAGCCTTCAAATTGACATCCTTCATAGGTGTAGGATATTGAGTATTACAATGCAAGATTGTAATTTGCTCTTTTGTCAAACCATTCTTCAACAATACTTCCATCGCATTCCTGATATCTTCTTCATCGCACATTCCGGTAGACATGATGACCGGCTCATGAAGAAGAGCAATCTTCTTGATAAATGGATAGTTAGTAATTTCACCAGAAGGAATTTTCCAAAGTCCCAAACCAAGAGAATGCAAGAAATCAATACTTTCCAAATCAAAAGCTGTAGACCAGAAACGGATACCTTTCTGATGACAATAGGCAACAAGTTCTTGATGATCTGCATCAGACAGCTCTAATTTCTTGAGCATCTGATACTGAGAATCATCACCATCACCTATATTTTTCTTCTGGTATTCTGCTTTCTTGGCATCTTTTGATACAAGTTTATCAGCCTTGAAGGTTTGAAACTTGATAATATCAACTCCTGCATCAACAGCTGCATCTATAAGTTGCTTGGCTATATCCAAGGAACCATTATGGTTGACACCAGCTTCTGCAATTATTAATGTATGGTTGCTCATGCTATTTTGCTTTAATTTTAAGGATAGCAGGATTTCCTGCATAAATTCCCTTCACACGTATAGACTTACGGACTACAGAACCAGCTCCCACGATAATATCAGAAGCTATTTCGATACAGTTGGCACAAACGGATTGAGATCCGATAAAACAATTCTCTCCAATCTTACATTCACCATTGACCATGGTTCCTGTCGAGATGTGGCATTGATTACCCACTTCTGCATCATGTTCTATATTAACGAAAGTATTGATAATGCAATTATCACCTATCTTTGCACCAGCATTAACGAATGCATGATGCATAATGACTGTACCTTCGCCTAGTTCTGCATATTTACTAACATGAGCGGTAGAGGCAATGATTGTTGCCAATCTGCCTCCAGCCGCCTTCACCTTATTATATAGCTTGATTCTGAGGGTTGGATTTTTGATGAAGCCTACAGTTATAATGAAATCACACTCCTCAACATATTGAGGAATCTCATCATCGGTTCCTATTACCTTATGACCAGGTAGAACATCCTTGCCAACTTCATCTGGCATATCAAGGATTCCCTTGATTTCATAGCCTGCACTCTCTGCGACTTCTATTACAGACTTGCAATGACCACCGCCTCCGATTAGAATTAATGGACGTTTCATTGCATTTGTTTTTTTAAGAAGTCGGTAATTTTGGCAAGAGAGTCGCTATTTGTATCAAATAAGTACTTTATAATAAACTCTACCAGAGTACTTCTATCCTCTCTAAGTTCTGTCAATTCTTTTTCTATTTCTGCATAAAGTTTTTTACCATCTTTATCTTCAGCATTCAGCAATTTATAATCAGAAATTATATCATCAAGGCTCTTATTGTGGAAAATATAATCATTAAGTTCTCGGAATAATTTATGATCCACATTATCAAAAAGCTTAGATTTCAGAAATTTCTCCAAACTTTCTATTGGAAGGAAATTCAAAGGAATATTATTGATAATATTTTTCTTATTTAGATAATTATTTGCCTTTTCTTTAACATCGCCATCTAAAACAATTGATACAGAAGCCTTTCTTCCCAACAAATTGAATCTTACAACATCATGAGCTAAATCAATAACGTTGGTATAACCGCCACAAGGCAAAACATGAACGAGTTTACTGTTTAGCAAATGATTATCTCGCAAGATTCTATCAACAATTGCTTTTGCTAAATCATCCTCTACCAAAATTACTTTATCATAGCCGCTGTGGTCATACAAGATTCTCGTTGCATAAGCAGGATAACATGGATTTATCGCTTCAATTGTATTATCTGCATGTCGCTCTATATAAAAGATATTTGATGGTTTTATACTACCAACAAGTTCTATTGAATGAGTTGAGAAATATATGGCATAATTATAATTAGTAGCCATATCCTCCAAAAATTGTATTAATCTCTTCAAAGACGATGGATGTAAGGCGAGTTCTATCTCATCTAAGAAAAGCACACATGGCTTTGCTAAATTAGCCCTATCATTATTTCTTATATACAATGAATTAAGGATACTTACCAAAAGATTCTCACCTGTAGACATATGGAATTGGCTGATACGTTTTCCATTTTTCTCATAAAAGAAAATACTACCTTTAAACTTATCATAATGATTAGAAACCATCCATAATTTCTCGTAATAATTAGCATCACCTTGTAATATTAAGCCTAAATTCTTACGAATGAAATCATTTGCAGCAATCAACTTTTCTTGCTTTATAGATTCTATACTGGATATTTTGTCATATGTCATATCTTTGAATCTATTTCCAAATATAAGACTACCCTCAAAGAATCCTTTAATATTCATTGCTGGTCCACTCGAACTTTTTTTCCAAGAACCTTTTTCTTGTTTCCAAACCCTTTCCGAATTCCCTAATCTGAAAGTTATAGAGGCATCATCATCCGTTTTGCCAAAATATTGTTTCATCGGCAGATTAAAAAACACACTAGACGCACATGCTGCAATGGTACTCTTACCCGAACCATTTTGCCCCGTTATTGCATAAAGCCCTTTGTCTATTGGCAACTCTATTTTAAAGTTGTCAATACACTTAATCTTATGAATATTTATTTCCAACTTCATAATTATGTCATTTATCTCCATACAAATCAGAAGGTCGAACAGAACTTGGAATATTTACTACTCTATCTGCAAACCAGATAGTGTTCTCCAAGCCATCGTTCTCACAATTCTCAAACATCGGCAGGCGATTCATCAACTCCCAGATTGGGCGAGTCATTACACCATTGTCATTAGTCTGGGTAAGGAAGTCTATCTGAGCCTCTTTATCTTTCAAGATAACAGCATTGAGCCAATAGTTAGAGACTGTATTTGGAGAATCTACGAAGAACTCGATATCTGGTACATTCTTGAAGTACTCCTCATATTCAGCAGCAACCTTACGCTTGCTTGCAACATACTTGTCAATGTTCTCCAACTGGGCACATCCCATAGCTGCATTGATATTTGGCATACGATAGTTGTAACCTACATGGTCGTGACGGAACTCCCAACGATGTGGAATCTTCGCCTGTGTGGTGATATGCTTAGCGTATGCACCCAACTCCTCATCATTAAAGAGCATCATGCCGCCGCCACCAGTAGTGATGGTCTTGTTACCATTGAAACTAATCGCACCTATCTTACCAAATGTACCAGTATGCTGTCCTTTGAATGTAGAACCAATACTCTCTGCCGCATCCTCTACAAGTTCGATATGCCACTCTTTACAGATAGCAGCAATCTCATCAATGCGGACAGGGTGACCGAATGAGTGCATAGGAACACAAGCCTTAACTCGACGACCAGTATTCTTGTTGTAGCAAGCCAAGTCATCCTCTTCGAAAGCAAAGTCCTTGCTTTCTGAAAGTTCTCCCTTGCGAGCGTTCTTGCGAACCTCTGCATTCTTCTCAAGCCATGCCTTCAAAGAATCTGGAGAAAGACCCATTGTAGAACGATCCACATCGATGAATACGGCATGAGCTCCAATATAGCTCAATGCATTACAGGTTGCAATGAAAGTAAGAGCCTGAGTCAATACTTCATCATCTTGCTTTACACCTACGAGCAACAAGCTCATGTGAAGGGCATTGGTACCACTAACGCATACCACCGCCTTCTTGGCGCCTGTATATTTTGCCATATCCTCCTCAAAGCGATCCACGAACTTACCTACGGATGAAACGAAGGTTGTATCGATACATTCGTTGAGGTATTTCTTTTCATTACCTACAAAAACAGGAACAGCCAACGGAGTAAACTCCTGGTTGCCATAAACTGACTTGATAAAGTCTATCGTTTTCTTAAAATCTGCCATTTTATTGAAAATTACATTTTTTGATCCAAGTTCTTACCTTTTTCCTCATGCTCGAAGTTAGGTATAAACTTCTTGATTGATGTCACGATTTCTGCCTTGGTGAAGTCTGGCTCTGCAAAGATGCCCTCCAATTCATCAAAGAACTGGTTAATCTCTGGCATCGGACGACGGGTAGTCTCCTCTACAACACCGAGTGCAGAGAATCGAGTCATATTGATTTTCTCACCAGGAACATAGAATTCCTCGTAAGCTTTCTCGCCAGTAGTATCACTCTTGAAGTAAACTACAGGATAGTTGTCACTCTCGTAATCCATATCTGCTGCATACTTCTTTGCCTCTGGATCATTCTTGCACTCTACCTTTTTGAAACCTTCAGCCTTTACGAAGTCATCGCAGATAGATGAGAAGGTAAGCATCTGCTCCTCACCCAGCTTTGGGAAGAACACCTCACCGCCATTACCAAGGATACAAGCCAACATACAAATCTGGCCAGACTCCTCTGGAGATACAAAATAGCGCTTCACATCAGATGGGGCTGCCAAAGGCTGCTTCTTCTGCAAACGATGAATCCATCCATCTGGCAAAGAACCATTAGAGAAAGCAACATTAGCAAAACGAGCTGTAGTTACCTTGAAGTGCTCATTATAAGCCATCACCAGGTCTTCCATAATACGTTTGCTGGCTCCCATGATATTAACTGGGTTAGCAGCCTTATCTGTAGAAACGCAGAAGAAATGCTTTGGTGGGAACACGCAAAGCAAATCCATCAGTTTCTTTGCCTTGATGTCGTTGTTCTCGATGAGCGCCTGAACACTATACTTATCTTTCTCTGAACGTACATGCTTATGAGCAGAGAAGTTGGCTACAATGTCAAAGCCTTTCTCCTCACGGAAAATACGTTCGAAGATAGGGTCTGCAAAGTTGAGGGTATAGCAACGGAACTCATCAGGAACGAATAGTCCTTCGGTGCTTCGCACATCACGAACCAATTCTGCCAATCCGTTCTCATTCAAGTCTACAACAACTACGCTCTGTGGTTCAAAGCGAAGTACAGCCTTGATGAATGAAGAACCGATGGAACCGGCTCCACCAATTACACAAACTTTCTTGCCTTTGATTTCAGCTGAAAGTTTCTCCTTGTTTGCCTCGATATCCTGAGCAAACATACTCTTTTCACGATGGGTCACATACTGACCAATGAATTTACTGAGATTAAACATTATATTGTATGTTTATTGTTTTGTATTTTATGTTGTTATTTTGTAAAGCACCAATACAGCGTCCCCACTATTTATCAGCGGGTTTACCATACCAGTATTTTTGAATAAAGTTTTGAATTTCTAAAATTTAACAATCAAGCGACAGCTTGGGATGTTTTCGTTACCTCCGCATCCATACCATCTTCAAAAATGGCGAACATAGTCACATCGCAGGCTACGTCCCGTTCGATTTTGGTTGTAGTCCTGCATTATCTTTTCGAAATAATCCCTTGTTTCCATTATCAAACTGTTTTGATTACGGATGCAAAGGTAATATATTATATAGGTACCGTCATACGGTCTAACGGTGATTTACCAAAGGATTGGCATTCCGCCAATCTCAATCATGGGCTTAGGCTTATACTGGCTCTCCTCGCTGATGCGAGTGCCAAAGCCTCCTGCTAAAAGTACTACTTTCATCGTACGCTCTTCGTTTAGATAAAACTTATAAAACTTAAAATCAACACTCTGCAAATAAACTCTATTTCGAAAATCTAATCTGATTAGTTCTTATGCCCGCTTTTCCCATACGCACTCCTTTCTTTGCAGAACCTCTCAATATCCCCATAGGCTTAACTGTATCTATACAACAGCTTTCAGGCTTAATACTATAATGAATTTCTACTCCTTCTCTTTCAACGATTGGGTTAATGCGAATCGTATTAGACGGAATAAATATTTTTCTATCCTTTATCATAGTGTTTTTATTTTTATTATTAGTTTGATTATGATTAGAATGAACAAAAACTACAACTATACTCGCAACATAAAAAAATATTGCCAAAGGTAACACTATCATGAAACGAGTATACCACTTTTCTATTTTTCCTACACAATTTAAATATTGAATAAGAATATCCTCCAAATAACTTAAGTATGTACTTTGTACCCCTTTATTTGCCTCCACTTTATCTAGTCCTTCTTTTTGATATTCATCCAATATTCCTTCATAAAATTGACTAGGAAGATACCTGTGGGGGATTTCCTTTGGAAAAATTGTACAATAAAAGAAGAGCACAGAAGAAATCAACAGAAGAAAATATAATGAGAAGATTATCCATTCATACCATTCTATAGCCACAGCTTGTTTGACATAAGCAAAAATCTTAGGTATATATATGAACAAGCAACTTAGCAATGTAAGCAGCAGAGGCATCTGCCTCCTTTTACTCAACATTATCTTCAGCTGCTCCTGAATCTGCATCTCCGTCAGCTTTATCCGAAAGACAACATTCAGGAAATTATAATCTCCATTTTCTGGGTCTGTATATTTCTTTAGAGCCTTATTAGAAAGCGTCCAAAAGTTTCTCAAACTAAAAAAGTTTTGCTTAAGACTGGAAATAAAATTCAACATCACCTTTAAGTGTTATATAGCAAAGATGTTTCTGACCAAATCAAAACCTCCAATATTACTCATTTTCCCCTTTACTAAAGGCTGTCATAATCATTGAAAGCTTACTTGTTATTTTATTTAAATTTTCTTCTTCAACAATAGCATAAAGCTTTGACAAGAGAGCTTCAAAATCAGGGTACATCACCATAAAACCTGGCTTATATTCGTATTCCAATTTATCAGCTGAATATAGCTTGAAACCGACATTTGAACCTACGAAACCAATTCCTTCAAAAATTCGACTATCGCCAAATCCGCACGCTGATGCGCTAGTTGTTGTTTTACATTCATAAGCATAAAGTTTAAATATGAACTATAATCATACGAAATGTGCCGAAATGAAATAATTTCAACTTTTTTACACTGTTCTTGCTTCTTAATATGCCGCTTCATCAAAGATGGATAATCTATATACTGCTTGACTATACATTAGCACTATCTTGAGAATTGACAATTGACATAAAGAATGAAATCTACATTCTTAATGTTGAACAGAATCAATCAACTTGTCGAAATTATCTTTGAGCATACTCTCTGTACAACCCATATCTGCTAAATAAGCATACGTTTTGCTTAAGTTGCTTTTGTCATTAAACGGACAATCTGTTTCTGTAAGCAATTTGTCATGAGGGATTAACTCTATGAGTCTGCGACCTTTATTTGTCAGAGTCATCGCTTCATTTACAGAGAAATAACACCCCTCTTGCAATATTTCTGGCACAAGATTTGCATTACCTGTATACCAATGAAATATCACATTTTTTATCTCATACTCTTTCAATAGAGACAGAAATTCTTGCTCTGCATTTCTAGAATGTACACTCAGTATCTTGCTTTTGCCTCGCAAGCAGGATAGAATTCTACGTAAACTTTCAATTTGAATGTCTTTAGTAGCTTTACCTTCACGAGAAAAGTCTAATCCAATTTCACCTATATAAGAAGTTTTATCAAGCAATCGTTCAAACAAAGGCAACTCATTTTGAAGTTCATGTGCCAACAAAGGATGAAAGCCCAAAGCTAGCCGTACATGCTTATAGTTTCTGACATGCTGCCATCCTATCTGAAAATGACTAGGAGCATTTGTCATTCCGATCACAATGTCTCCTCGTCGCTCTATATCATTTATATATTTTTCAGGATTAGGCATCATATCAAAATGGCAATGGGTGTCTATCATCATAATCCTACCTTTCGTCTCATGACTACATCACCATTCTCTGCAACCCAATCCTGGATTTGCTGATAGGAGCGCATAACAAGTTCTACATAATGATCAATATCTGCAGTATCAATACCTTCAGCCAACAATTCATCAAAGACATCTTGCCTATTCATTTTACGCACGAAACGCAACAGCAAGTTGATGTCAAGGCTTGTCTTCTTGGCTAAATTGTTGATATCAAAGTATCGTGTAGCATGAAAAATATCTGTACCCAATTCATTTGGGTCATCTAAACCTATCGCATGCATAGCCACTCTTCGATATATGCAAGGCATACACATTCCACAATGATGGATATGATGTACTTTGATATAATCTCCGCTTTTGTCCCACCATCTATTATGAGAACGCTTAGCACATGAACAAGACAATGAAGCAAGCGTGACTAGCATCTCTTTTTTATGAGCTTCAGCAGCACAATCATACATCATATCTGCTTTTGACTTAAACCTATAAGGATTAAGTAGCTGCTCACGGATACCTACACTCTGCAACGCATTCATGATTAGTTTCATAGAAACAGGATGAGTAGTACGAGTACTACATGAACTTCTTCTTGACTTGCAAAGAGGTATATTGATGGAGATAGTTCCATTCTCTGGAACTATCAAGTTATGCACTCCTTGTATGGTATGGGCGCAATACAAGCCCATTGCAAAAAACAGAAAAGATCTAGAGCGAAATGTTGTCTCATACTTAGCACTTCTTTGCTTTGCACAACTCCTCATACCAACCTTTGACTGAATACTGGTATATTTTCCTTCCAAATAATGGTTCCTCCAGCAAGCATCAAGTATACGTTTTTGATCTTGTCGCTCCTTACCCATATCATAATGGGATACCAGCAAGACCTTCTTACCTCCTCTTGCTAAACTTGCAAAGTCTATAAAACCTATCAATGAATCAAGACCTCCAGAAAACAAAGATACATACTCATATTCTTCATGATTATAATGACTTTCTATTTGAGGGGCATAATTGATTTGAGGAAATGGAACAAATGATACGCTCCAATTATCTCCTGTCAAATAGCTTAATGCTGTATTGAACATTTCTTGATTCTGCCTAAATATATCTACATTGACAACTGGGACATCTTGCAAGACGATATCTCTGCACCACCCATCATCCGCAAAAGCAAGACGATTGATTATGCGATCAGCAGTATATACCAGCTGAGACAAGATCAACACATCAAAATAAGTAGACGACGTATCTTGCGAAAACTCCCACAAATGGAAGAAATCAAAATTTAATATTGCCTCTATCGGTTGATCATTAACATCTGTGGCATGCAGGACAAACTGCCCCAACTCCTTACTCTGAACATCATGGGAAGGAGTGAATTCTACATTTATTCTTGACTCCATATTTCCAAAATTTGTTGAGTTAACGTTTCAATGAATTGCTTACCCTCTTCTGTTTCGAAGTTGACATGATGCATATTATCCAAACATGCTTCATTAATAGCAGCACGAACAAAATCCCTTATTTCTCGACAGACTTGATCAGGTTCAGCATCTTTGGAAAAGATATAAGAATCGAACAAGACTCCATTCAGTTCCATTATATAATTAAGCTGAAATTCTATCATCCAACCTTCTATTTGATCCTCTGTGGCATCTTTCAGAATTTGTTCAATATCCTCTGCAGTCTCTACTTCCGAGAAGATTTGTTGCAATAGGTTTTCAAATGCTGCACGAGCAGCTATCTCATCCAATGTAGAATGGTCATGTTCAGCATTAGGATTGGATAGATGTTTAGCTAATTGTACTATAACATCTCGAACGGTAAGCTGAGCATAATTCGCATCAGGTTCGAGTTGAGCAATATAACTTTGCAAGCTACCATTCTTGACAGAAGAAATAGCACCTATAAAATTACGAGCTACTCTTCCTCCTGCACGACCATAACTTCCATGGGAGTCAGTGATGATGGCTCTAGACAATTGCCTCAAGAAATTACGAACCATAGGTTGCGTAACCTCATTCCGATGCCTCACTATTGTAGTCATAGCTTTCTTAGCTGATGACCAATTAGGTGTGGTCTTTAAGTTTAAAGATTGCGATGTTCCCATTGTATATTATTTGTTTAGCATTTTCTGTAATTTTTCTCCAAATTTTAAAGGACTAATAAAATGATTCCAAAAATCGTTTTTCTTTAGTTTTCCTAAAATTACTCCCCATGCTGGTTCCATTTTTAAGGTATCAACATGAGAAAACAAGCTCTTGCAATCAGACTCATTTTGGATTAGGACTCTTACTTCACTATCAGCTTGTAGTAATTCAAGGACCTTACTATCATTGGGATTTTTAGTAAAATCATGATTGAGCAACATGATAACCATCTGCCGTTCTTCATCTTCCAATTTGGCAATTTCCTCCTGTAAAAACTTTTTCTTAGCTATGGCTGATTGCTTATTACGAAGAGTCAGATAAAACCTACGGGCAACATTGGAAACTAAACTTTCTACAGGTACACTATTTTTTAAAGAGTCTCTTGCAATCCAAAAATATTCTTTGAGGTTTACACCAGATAAACTAGGAGAAAGGGACAACCAATCCAAGACCAGATTATCTTCTTCCCATTCCTGCCATCGTTTATCATTCAACTTTTTCTTTTGCCTTGCACATTCTTCTACCTCGCCAATTTTATCTATTATACCATCTCCCAATAATTGCATCCCATATAAAGACTCAAACAATCTTTGATATTTGAAATTATATTCGAGAAGCATCAGCTTCGCCAACACTGTTGGGTCTATTTCACGTATGTTCGCAACCTGTACCATCCGCATTCGCAAGTCAAACGTATTGAGGAAACGCTTTAACTGGCGAGGGCTACCATTTAGGAAACGCGTCATCATGGGGATGATTGGGATAAGAGCTTCCACATCTGGAATTTTGTTTTCTCCAAGTGCAGCTCTCATTTTTTCCGCATCATAATTGCCGAAGGGTTCTTTATTCTTATAGTCATTATAGTCTTTGATGACGGCATTAAAGAAGTTTGGATACTTACTTTTCAGAAGCAGAAACAAAATATATGTATATTGCTCATTTAATGAAAGTCTTGGCAAGCGATATGGAATCTGTATCAGCTTCTCCAAGTAATCAGAGAAAGGACTATAAATCTGCCTTTTATCTTGTTCTATCTCTGGATAATGCTCTTTGATGGCTCTTTCCACCATTCGCTCATCGGCACCTAGCACAAAAGCCGTATTCTTGACATTAAGGAAGAGTTTGATTGCCTCGATGCATTCTATCATCTTTTCGCCAGAGCATCTATCTAAGTCATCGATATAGACTATGATGGAATCAAATTTTGCATCCTCTACTATACTCTCCAAAAGCGTTCTGAATTTGGTGACAAACAATGAGGTATGTTCGTTTTGAAATTCATTTTGAAACTTCGTAATATCGTCTACACCAACGCATTTTTTCAAATCATCTGCTGTTGGCAAATTGCTCTTTATCGCATTTGGAATCTTATCCCAAACATATTTCTTCAGCAGCAAGACACCGAGCTTAAGCAAGTTGATGCGCTTTAATATAATATCTAGCTTATCAAAGATATCGCGATTGTCAGAAAGATATTTCTCAACAGAATCAAGTAGTACCTGTATTAGAGAATACTTTGTCGTCTCATAACTTTCATATTGCCAGCCATTAAAACGTACCTGCAAGATTCTAGGGTTGTTCTCCTCAGCAACCTGCTTTGTTATTTCTTCATTAATCTCTTTCTCCATCAATAGCATTAAGCTACTTTTACCATATCCCCAATTGCCAAATATACCAATAGAGGTTGGCAACATAGATTTATCCAAGACTATCTCTTTCAATAGTCTTGCATGAAAGCGATAGCCCAACAAATCTTCAGATGTTTCTATATCTTTCCACATAATGATCTTTTTTTAAGCATGTTTGATAAATTCATAGGATTCCTCTAATGTAAGCGGTCACTTTAGGTACGTTAAACCCTAAAATGAACGCTTTTTTATTATCTTTTAAGAAAAAAGCATTTGATTTTATGCCCAAGCAGTAACAGTAGACAGCTACCATCTATGAGCGAGTAAGTCTACCAATTTGTTCTTTACAGAACCCATGAAGGTACTTGGTAAGCATCCAACCCCTATGGCAATACAACTCCATCCCCAGTGTTTACTGGGGATACAGAGTTTTTTAAGAAATTGGACTTTTCTGATTTTTAAACAGGTTTAACTAAAAGTGCCTCTGTCATCAAGGCATAATCCATTCTTCCAGCTACAACCATGGCAAAGAATCCCCTGAAGAAATTCAGTCGTTGTTCTTGCCATGAATCTTACGCCTACGGGCTTGCAATTCTCCAGTAAGCTTGTCAACCTGCTCCTGCAAACCGGCAATTTTACGATCAGACTCTTCCTTTTGCTCCTTCTGCTTATTACCCAAGGCAATATTGGCATCCAGAAGTGTCTGGACAGTCTGAACCAATTCATGTATTTGATCTAGATATTGTTTACGTTCCATATCCAATACGTATATCACCAATACAGCGTCCCACTATATTACTAGTAGTTACACCTATCAGTTTTTTGAAAAATGTTATATTTGTTCCTCATTGCAGTATCGCTCTGCACTTGTCGCCACTCGAATGAGGAGTTTATTCTTTTTAAGTCCCACAGATTGCACAGATTCACACAGATTTCTTTAGACCTGTGCGGTCTGGGGGGATTAAGGGCACGCGGATCTCGCTGATGACGCAGATCTTTAAGTTCTGTCAAATGATTCCAAATCTCTTCTTTTCCTTATTAGTAAGAGTTTCGGTTGTTTTAAGAACTTCAAAGATTCCTTGGAGATCTTGGGAGGTCAAAATTCCAAAGTACTCTCCATCCATCAATTTCTTTAATGGGATAGAAAAGAGCATGCCACAATCAACAAAACTATCATACTTCAAGAATTCAGGATAATCTGTTTGATGAAGAAGATATTGGGCTGAAAGAAAAGAATCGGAATAAGCTGCCTTAGGACTCATTTTTGTATTAACCAATACTGAACCATAACATACTTTTTTCACTTTATCTACTCCGATAATTACTAACTTCTTTGGTTTCTGCTTTCTTCCATCCTTGAAAACCAAGCCTTCTTCTACAGAAATAACTGTTCGTACCAACGAACCAATTTCTAATTTATCTTCGGTAACCTTACGAAGATTATCAAGATAGGATTTCTGTAACTCCCTTAAATCCATGACAATGCTTTTTGAACTGATTGGCGGTCACGAATTACGCATAGCATGTCTTTGCTTGCTCCTGCCGCAGCTGCCATATCATACATGGTTATCTTGGAGTCCTCACCTGTTTTGTCCGCCTGACGTTTCGCACGTTTCCAAGCTCTGTCTTCATGTGACTTATCAGATAGGTCAAAGGATTCTACATCCTTGCACTTTTCAATCCATTTATCCAACATCTTCACATCAGCTACAGACAGTTCATCCATATCGCATTCCGCATTCTTGGAAGCTAGAACAA
>ERZ869991.271-NODE-271-length-17925-cov-22.525605_pt1 | contig 17925 bp, 15 predicted proteins | sample MGYA00520862_ERZ869991 | MGnify/ENA primary metagenome ERZ869991 (study PRJEB32232, sample SAMN07284978) | human gut metagenome | biome: human-associated habitat; material: feces | host: Homo sapiens | place: Tanzania | collected 2014-08-11 ...
GTACATGGTTGACCTCTATAGCCACAAGATCAAGGATGTTCTTCATTCTGACAACAAGTTGGCTAACCTCGACTAATCTTCGAGATTTTACAACAAAAGATATGAGCGGGAATCCGAAAGGGTTCCCGCTTTTTTGTTTCCCTGCTATTCCCTTTCTCCCTTCCTTCCCCCTCCTTTCTCCCTTCTTTTCTCATTCTCTTATTCTTGTTGTCGCACACATTTCTGCGGCATTAAATTGTGTGCGTTGACACGAAATAGTTTACAATATTTAACTCAATAAGTTTGGTGTTTCTATCTTTTTTCCTTAAATTTGCACTTGTGAAATGATATAAATCACTTAATATGTAAAGGAAACATATCCTGCATATCATTTAGTATAATTGTGAAAGGTGAACCAACTGAATGGTTGGTATTTGTTTTAACCAATGTCTTTGGTATCCCCCTTGCAGGGAAGCATGTGATATTCTTCATTGGTATATTAACAATTAGTAAATGATATAAATTATGAAAAAGGTTTTAATGATGGCGATAGCCACAATGATGATGGCTGTTGGAATGACAAGTTGCAGTGCATCTGGAGATGATTTTAGTGATAATTTAGCTGCTTCATCAGCTTCTTCTTCTGAGTTCTCATTGCTCAGCTACAGCAAGACGGTTGGAACTCCTATCAGCGGAGATGATACGCAGAGCGCAGAGATGACAGAGAAGTTGGTTTGCAAGGTTCTTGCAGGTGGAGCGTTGAAGTTGACTCACAAGAATGTGATTTTCGATGAGAACACTGACATCAAGTTTTCAACAGAGTTGGTTGGCAATAAGTTGATCGTTTCTGAGACAGGCAACTATGGTAAGTCTGGCAAGTATGGTTACTATACACTTGTTGCTACAGTTGGAAAAATAAAGGATGGTGACTATGTGGTTGTAGTGAAGAGAAACAATCACGTCCGCGAAGAATTCAAAATGACTTACGATTCTTCTAAGGCAATAGTAAATGGTAATTGAGGTAAATGGTAATAGTTGCGATTAATCGATAAATATATAATAGATGGTTTACAGCGTCCAACGACACAGTCTAGTTTAAATTAAAAAAATGATTTCGCCTGATTTAATGTCAGGTTTGATGCCTGATCTAATGCTTGGAGGAAACATACGCTATCAGTTCTTGGGCAGTACAGTCCTTTAGAACCACCAGATTCCCTTTATCCAGCAGGAATATCGTAGGCATGGCCCTGAGGCTATAGATGTGGCTGATAGGGTTGTCTGCAATGATTTTCAGCACCTTGATGTCGGCAGGGATGGTTTGCTGCTTGAGCCATGCTGAAACCTTGTGACAATTCTCGCAGTCGGGGTCGTAGAAGTAGAGGATTACCTTCTGGTCTCTGTAATCGCTCAACTGATGGGACTTTCCGTTTTCGTCTTTGAAGTTGAAGTTGATGGCGATATCGCCAGGCAAGTTCTTGTTGGTGGTCTTGATTTTGAAGGCAAGACGTTCCTTTTCCGCCTCGTCGAAACAAGGTGAATTCTTCATTTCTTCCAGAAAGAGCAGGTAGACTCTGTCGTTGCGCAGGGGCGATTGCGGATTCTCGAAGTAATGCTCTATCAGACTCTCGAATCTTTCCTTGGCGGCAGCATGTAAGAATGCCTTCCGGGTGAAGCCGGCGATGCCCTTTTGGGCGATGGCAGGACTGAATCTGCCCAGGATGTCGATGAAGTTGACGAAGCCTTGCTCTGTCACCTCCTCGCTTTTCAGCATCAGGGTATCGGCAAAGTTGTAGTTGTCCCAGTAGTGCTCGCTCAGATAGCCGGCACGCTGCTCCACGCTACGGAGTGTATCGGGGAGGGCAGGATAGGGAAACGACTGCTGAGGCTGGTTTTGTGCCTGGCTTTGTGCCTGCGCCTTAGTCTGCGCCTGTGCTTGTTCCTGTGCCTGTATGAGCATACAGGTCAGCAATATGAATAGAGAGAAGAGTCTTGCTTTCATTTCTGATTACTTTTTACTTTTTGATCAATGGATAAAACTGCATCTTACGCCAGCGTACTATCGGGTGCAAAATTACAAATAATATTCGGGATGGCAAAGCGATTGGCATAAAAAAAGTCGCGGAACCATAGAAGGCGAGATCACCTCGGCAACTACAGCTCCAACGACCAGTCTAGTTATAATAAGTCTCCGCATGATATTTGCAATAGTAAATGATAATAATTCTTTCTACTTCTTACTTATTAATGATATTATACGAGAACTTTTTAATGTAACTTATTTGTATGTAAAAGTATAATTCTTTGCATTGCCTTGGTTGGCATTGTCCATCTTTACGTAGTAGCTGCCGCTTGTTCCGGCATTCGCCTGACGGATATTCTTCAGCTTCACGGTGTATGTCGTGCCGGCTTTATCTGCCTTGAATACATACCAGCTGTCCCAAGTCTTGTTAATCTCACTTGTAGAACTGTACTCTATGTCACAGCCCTCGGGAACTACATCGCCCGATGCAAACTTCACGGTTACTGGCAGCAGTTCCTTCGGGTAGTTGGCAGGAACGGTAAACTTAAACTCCGCCACGGCATTTGCATTTGTTCCGATTTGGGCAGGAGAGCTTACCTGATACTGCACCTCGTTGATGCTGTAGAGATGGATGTTGATGCTCAATCCATGCTTTTTGGTATCGTAGAGGTGGATGGTTCCTTCGCGCCAGTTATCATCGATGATTCCCAGCTTGTATGTGATGGTGCCAGTGCCCGTTTGGGTATTGCTATCATATGTATAGCTTGCAACCACAGGCTGGGCATCTTCTGCGTATGCCAGATTTTCAGTCCATATTGCCTTGAAATCAGATGCCTGCTTGCTGACAGCGTCGTTACCTTTGTAGGTAAAGCTGATAGTCTGCTGCGTTCCTTCGCCCGAATGCACAAATTGATAGGTTCCATCTTCAATTTTCAGCTCTTCATCGCCATTGGAAACCCCAGGCACGATTTGCTGTATGGTAATCCAAGGGTTGTTGACAGGAGCACCTTTCAAGGCATACTCTGTGTTGCCAGTTCCTAAGCTTTCGTCCAGCTTATCTATGATGATTTTGTATTCATAGTTTCGCTTGATTTGGTATGGCTTGTTGCTTGCATCCTGTAGGTATATCAGATAATACTTTCCGTTGTGCAACATCACAACCTTTGAAGGTTCTGATGGCAGGTTGGCATCTTCGAATACGCCTGTTGGGTTAAACATCTGTGTGACATCACCCTTCAGTCTGCTTCCGTCAAGCGGTGGCGTTACATAATCTACATTCCACACCCAGGATGAATTACCCGTTGTAGGCGTAAATGCCAGATGATTCCTGTCGAATGGTGCCAGGGTGCCGTAGGAGAGTCCGTTGATTACGGTCAATTTGAAGTCGTTTACGAGATTGGGATTTTTTGCTTTTGCATCTGCACTCCATTCAGCCGAAATCTTAGCCCTGTCTCTGATGAGATGGATGATATAATCATTCTTTTGGGTATCTTTTCTCAGATATTCTTTCAGTTCTTTTGGGTCCTTTTTGCAGATATATCCCCAATAGCGCATAATCACAGACTGGTCTTCCGTATGATTGGTTTCGAAAGTAGTCATGAGCAAGTTCTCATGCATGCCTGCCCATTTCCACTGATCGCTTTCTTTGATGGTCTGGTAAACATTGTCGGTATTTGCCACCAGATGGATGCGGGAGGTGTTGTTTGGAATCATTGCCGAAAATTCTTTAGGGTCGGTATTGCCGTCGAGGTTGATGCCTCCGCCGCATATTCCTGCTCCAGGCTTGTGATCTAATTTGTTGCCTTTGTTGTTTCCATTCTCGTCAACTTCATAATAGTTTCCGTCGTTTTCTCTTCTGAATCCAAGAACCGGAGTAAAATCATCCTGTATTTTACCTAAGCCCACAAACTGTCCCTTGTTGTCGAAGCAGAACAGCTTCATGGCTTCTTTGTTTCGTATACCTTCGTTGAGGAACACGGTGCTTCGGGTAGCGTTCTCTTCGAAATTGGGGATGGCTATTCTGAAGGTGGCTTTATAGTAACCTTCTTCAGTCTCACTGGTCGTAGAAGGTTCTGGGTCAACCAAAGAATCGGAACAGGCTGTCAACATGGTTGTTAACAGCACTGCAATGATTCCGATATATAATTTTATTTCTTTCATATCATTCTGCTTCTTTTATTCGATGTCTTGGTTCTCGATTTTTTCAATTTCATCCAATGTCAGGTCACGGACGCAGCGCACGAACTTGCCATCTTGCTTCTTGTCGTTATTGTAGCCTGATGTGTTGCCGTCAAGCGTCCAGTAATATTCACCTGTCATCACTTTTCCGAAAGCATTCTTTGTCTCGTCAGATTTCTGTAGATCCAAGATGAGTTTTACTTCGTCTTGAGTCGGGAGGCGCCAGCCGTTCATTACGACGTCTTCACCTTTTCGGGTCTTTGCGGTTTCTGTATACGTTTTGCAATAATTTCTGGCAGCTTCGTTGCTTCTGTAGTAATTGCCTTTTGCTTTGTCGCCTTCGCCCACTGTTGAGGCTATGATGAAGGCGGGTGAAACCGTATTGTCTTGCGACATATTGTTGTTGTCTAATTTTGGCTTGGCAAAGGTATATTGGCTGTAATTACTGTTCCTGGTATTGGCTACCTGAACAGTGTACAGTCGGTTTTTGATATCCTTTGTATGGTCAGAATTAACACTTTCTACATTCTGTGAATACACTGCAGGATATTTCCTGACGAGTACATCCTGGTATTTGCTGTGACCATTCTTGTTGAAGCCAATCTTAAACTTACAGTAAACGACGGTATTGTGTGACGGCTGGCTTCCTGTTTCTATTCTTATCCATCCTCTTTTATTGTCACATGTTTCTCCAGAATATTTTGCGTCAGCTCCACCAAATTGTACCTCCAGAGTGCTGATTTCTCCAAACCTGTTGATTTCATACCCGTTTTTATCAGAGGTGCTACATTCTTCTGCTGCAAACCATTGAATGCTTTCATCCAGCGATTTGTCTTTCATATCCAGCATCGTAGGATATACCATCAGATAGCTTGCCTTATCTGCATCTACTTCAGTATTTTCTCCCGTAGTCCATTTGGTGATAGCCCATTTCAGATAGCCCAATTCTTCATCGTAATCAATGTTTATACTATCCTTGAGGCGCTTGATGTCTGCATTTACCGTATAGATGTAGTTGCGTTCCAGCTTCTTTTCTCCCTTTGGGTCACGAACGGGGATGGTCAGCTCTTTTTCCCTTGTATCATTCTTGCCATCCGTGCTTTTGAAAGCAATCTTTACGGCAATTTTCGGAGCATCCTCCTGGCTGGTCCAGATGGTGGAATAACTGTATGTTGTTACTGAGCACTTGTTGGCTTCTATCTTATCCACCGTGTTATCTTCGTTGTTGCTGACGATGTTTGGCTTAGCCGTCTGGCCTGCAAATACATAAGTATTGGTGTTGTAGTTGAGAAACTTCCACTTTACACTTGTGATATTGTAGCCGTTTACTGATGAAGAAAGATTCAGTTTGATCTTGGCTGCAGCTCTCACCAGTTCTACAGGGATATCCTGTATAGGGTCTTTGGTGATGATATACTGTCCCTTGGCACTCATCAGAAACTTCTTGTCTTTTGCCTGAGGGTAGGGAAGCCAAATGTCGCTGTCCTGCTGGGTGGCAGCCTGCAACCCTTCAAGAGTCTTCTTGCTGAGGTCGGCTTTGGCATTGGCTACGGCATAGTAGTTGTAGGTATGATCTTCCTGCAGGTTGAGATTCACCTTCCAGTTGTCTTTGCCCAATACTTCAGCCTGCTTCTCTACAGGATTTGCGTATTGGTGATTGATGCGGCATTTGCCGAATTCCGGCTCGAACATCTTGAAGTCAAGCATTGACAAGGTCTTCTCATGAAGAGCGTCCTCATCATTTGCTCTTGACTTCTGCAGGTCGTTGACCATAGGAATCATGTTCAGCTGTTGTGCAGACGAGTTGTTCCCCAACTCGTCTTCAGCCGAACATCCTGCTATGAGCAAACCTGCCGTCAGGGTCAAGATGCCTTTTGTGAATCTTATGTCTTTATATAACTTCTTCATGATGAATTTTGTTTCTGTTGTCTTTATAATACTTGTTCAAAGTGAATGTCTTTGCCAGCATCTTCTCCGGTGGTACATCCCTTCAGTTTGAAATCAGGATTGAGAACAAACCTTTCGTTTGGATTCTTGGTCAGGAACACATGTGCTCTTACGTTGTGTGGCTGAGCCATATCCAGTCGGTTCTTGGGCACTACATAGAAGTAGAGGGTTTTCTTTGCTCCTTCCTTGTTGATGATGTAGCTTTCTATCTTGTAGCTGTCGGCCGACTGTCCATCTTTGTAACTTCCATCCGCATTACATTCTACGAATCCGAACAATGGGTTGTCTGTCTGGAGAATCCATGGTGCTCCTTTGGTGTCGATGTCCTTCAGTGTAATCATCGGACCGCGTTGTGGCTGACCATAATATACCTTGTAGCCCCAATCAGTCTTGTCGGCATCAGGAAATATCACTTCTGTTGATGCATCGATGTAATCATACGTTCCACCATCTTGCCATTCTTTAATGGTTGGAGTAACGGTGAGCATGCCCATCTGTCCGTTGAGGAAGTAACCGTAAACTACCAGTTCGCGGTTGCGGATGGCTTTACCGCCTGTTGGGATACAGAAGTCAACGCTTTTTTCTTCCGTGCCTAAAGAATAATGAATCTTTCCTTTGATTGCCTTGGTGGTTTCACGGAGATAGCACAGGTTGTGGGAAGCAATTCCTGCTTTCTTAAAGGCATCCAGATAATCCTGTGCAGTTTGAGTTTCGGTCTTCTTGAACTTCTCTGGATCTTCTACTTCCTTGATGTTATCAGTCTCAACACCATTCAGTTTCAAAACAGTTGATACATAGCCGGTACTGTTTACATCGTATTTGTTGCTGGTAACAACCTGGTTGTCATCATTTTCTTTGTATTCAGTCTCATCAGGGAAGATGTAGCTGGCGGTAGGAATGGTGTTTCCTTCCACCTCGATACTGGTAACCTTTACATTTTTTATACCCGTTTTGCGGGCAAAGTAGAAGTGGAGCTTGGAAACAGCGCGAACCAGAGGAATCTTGATGCCTTTGGTTTTTGCTTCTGCTTCTGTTGTTCCAACATGATTCTTCACAGAAATGTTGGTGATGGCACGAGAGATAGGAAGACCGCTTGTTGGAACTTCCGTGTTCTGTGGATTGCCATTTTTCAGAATGCCAAAAGTAGAGTCAAAGCAGATGTTCTGCAACTCCTTGCGGGTGATGTTGCTGAAATCCTTACCGTTCAACTTGCTTTCAATATTGGTACTTTCGGAATTTGCAAGGATGTAGAGGTCGATATTTTCCACCTCTTTACCTGCTATCTTTCTTAAGAAACGCAGCTGCAGATTGTAGCTGCCATTAATATCTTTCAATGCTTCTTCCTTATATGCGATAGGATTGGCATCTTCGTTTTTTCCAGATTGAAACACCCACACCTTGATGCTGTGAATGTCGCTCTCTGAGTTGGGGTCAGCTTTACTCTCATTATTAGCAAGCCCCCCTTCCGTACGGCTTTCTCCAGCTCGGGTGCTGTTAGCCGCATTGCTGGAGAAGCTGAGGCTGATATATGCGTCATGGTTCACAGCAGTCTCCATATCTTGGTTCTCTGAACAAGATGCCATGGCGCCTACCATGAGCAAGGCAGCTAGTGCCGTAAGTGTCTGGCGCATCATCTTGGTCAAAGTAGTTTTATAGCTAGTCATCTTTTTCTTTCTTTTACTTATACTTATACTTGTTGTTGCTTGGGTGGAGCAGTATGGGTAGTACTACTTCGTTTCCGAACCTCCCAGGTCTGCGTCCTGCAGGTTCATCACCCAGCCGTTCACCTTTATCTTGGCGTTGAGACTGTAGTGGTCGCTGGTGTTGTCGCTTGGCACGTAGAAGGTGAGCACGTAGTGGTCTTGGCGGTCGAGGTATTCCTGCGAATCCCAATCCTTTTCGGCACGTTCGCCGCAGAGGGCGAGGAACCATGGCAGGGAGTGGTCGAAGATGACCTTGTTGTTGCGCTTGTCGGTGATGACGATGCGCTTGTCGTCATATTCGCTTCCGCTGCGGGTGGAAACCTGGTCGTCGTTGCGCTCGAACATTCGGGATGATGACAGGTCGTAAACCAGTGCCTTGTCTATCTTTTCGCCTTCCACCTCGGTTTCGCCACTCTTGTTGGTCACCATCTTCTCGCTGAAGGGTACGTAGGTGATGGCTTTGTTCATCACCTTGTCGCCCTTATAGTCGAGCAGGGCAGCAGATCCCTTGATTCTTACGTCGAAGTTGTCGGGGGTGAAACCAGGCTGGTCGTTTTCGTATGGCAGCATCACGATGCGATAGGTTTTGGTACATTTCATCAGACTCAATTCTGATGCCACGTCCTTGCCTTCGTAGTTGAGGGATGTCTGTGCGGTATAGAGTGCAGAGAACTTTCTGTTGTTCTCGTAGTTCTCGCCTTCGTTCTTTCCCATCACTTCCTGCAGGTCGTCGATGGTTGATACGCCTGGGGTAAGCTGGGTGAAGGTGAATTCCATCTCGTCATCCTCGCCGTCAGCACGGGCAGAGATGTTCTGCTTGTCACGGGCCAGGCAGACGAAGGTGTATTTGCCTTCGTTGAGGTCGATGATTTCCATCCTATGCCCGTTTTCAAACTTATCAGCCGACTCCACGTAGGTATCGAAATACTTTCCGTTCTTGTCGAACACATATACGTTGATGTTTTTTACCTCAGCCGAGAAAGCGTCTGCTTCCTTCACGTTGTAGGTATAGTCAAAACCGAGCGATATTTTGGGTGTAGGACAGCCCGTCAGGTCGTCTTTCATGCAGGATGAAAGCGAGGTGAGTGCGATGGCTGAGATACAGACCGCTTTGCAACAGTTATGGGTGAAGAAATGTGCCATATTGTTATTGTTGTTAATATTATTCTTTTACTTATACTTATACCTTATTATATATAGAGTGCCAGACTTGTGATGTTGGGTGACATCTGATGGTCTTGGCATCATCATTTTCTGCTAGAAGTGGTGCCTGGTGAAGAATCTTTCTTCCTGTAAGCACAGTGTGAATCCCGTCATTTTGTTGACGGCATAGGGTGGGGTGATGTTGTTTTTAGGTAATCTCTCGGAGGAACTGAGTCCTCCGAGAGATTGGAGTTATTTTATTTCAAGCGATATGATAATTCCTGATTCCAGGAATTCTGTGTTGTTATGAAATCGTATTGGAATCCGGGATGGGATTACTTCAGTTCTACTTCCTGGTTGTTGAGAACCCAAGGGTTAACAGAAACAGTAACATCAAGATAGAACAAACCTTCCTTGTCTGGTGTACCGTTAGGAACCTGTGCACCTACGTTAAAGATATTGTTAACTTTGAGACGATAGATGCTATTACGCTGGATAGCGTTAGCATAACCGATGTTATTATCCTTGATAATCTGCTTGTAGTAGGTCTTACCGCAGTTGAATACCTCAATCTGATATGTCTTACGGAATTCATCCAACTTGCTTTCAACATCCTTGCCATCCTTGCTATCCTTGGCAGCTGTCAACAAATCCTTCATTTCCTTTGCTGTCTTACCACCGAAGAGACCCGTTACATCATTGTAAGCTTTGTAGATGTCTGCGAAGCTCTTGTAGATAACGTTGTTGTAACGGTAGAATGTACCATCATTGAAGTCTGAGTTTGTCGTATCCTTGAGTGTTACAGTATATTCGAAGTACATTGCTGTTGCTGCAGTAGATGAGTTGTTCTCAAATACATAATCCACATGTGCATTAGGAGCTGTTGCTTTTGTGAAGAAGTTTCCGTTCTCAAGCTTAGTAGCTGTACCGAACTCATCTTTTGTCTGATAATATGTGATGCCTGAAGGAATGTTCAAAGTCTTGCCAGTCCAGTTCTGCATGATATAGCTCTTGTTTGCCAAGTTAGAGATAGCGTAGCCTGTCATTGTTACAGACTTAACTTTATTTACAGCATCTTCCATAGCCTTCTTCTCTGCGTCTGTAGCATCAGACTTTGTGTATGCCTTGATTTTTGTTGCATTAGAAGTTGGCTCATCGATACGAGCAGTCAAACGCTCAATCTTGATAGCGCTTTCTTTACCATCGTGTTGGATCTTTGCAGCACTGGTAGACTTCTTGTTGTCATTAGTAAATACAACAGTATAGGCATTGCCATCAACATCTTTATCGTTCTGGTTGAACATGGCGAAATTATTGTTTGTATCGTATGGCTTAGCAAACTTATTTGTTGCAGTGAAGATATTCTCCCATGGCTTTTCATCTGTAGCGTTAGCCAAGAAATATACCTTATAGGTAGCACCTGCAACAACATCCTCAACAGCAATCTTGAGCTGTGTAGAACCGTCATTATCCTGAGTTGGCTTACCTGCTTTCCAGTCTGATTCTGTGATTGGCTTTTTGAAAACAATGTTGCCATTAGCATCTACTAAGTAAATGGTACCGCTTGTAACATCAGACTCTGCTGCAGATGCAGCAATTGTACTATCTTTTGGCAATACTGTTCTGGTACCATCTGCCTTTGGTGTCTGTACGTTCAAAGTCATGTAGAAACCATCTACCTTCTCCTGACCTGCGTTGTCACCAGCCAAATCATCATTACTGCTGCAGCTAGTGAAAGACAATGCTGCGGCTGAAACCAAGCTCATTACGAGCAAATTCATTTTTTTCATAATCTTGTTACTTATTACTTTAGTTAAAACTTTATTTATTAATACTTTCTTTACTTATTCTGTTCTTTCCTTCTATTCCAGAACCTTATTTACTTTGTCCAGGTTTTCCTGGGCTTTCTTCAAGCCACCCTTTACAGCCTTCTCGAAATATTCCTTGGCAGCCTGGTAATCCTCTTTCTGGACAGCGAGGCAACCGCGGGCGTTGTTGGCTTCTGGGGTATCGCCCACCTTCTTCAGATATTTCTCTGCACTCACCTTGTCGCCACGCTCAATGGCGATGTAGGCAGCGTTGAGGTTGGCAAGCTTGTCTTCTGGGAACAGCTTTACGGCAGTCTCGAATACATTGTTGTATTCCTCGCTGCCCTTAGGCAAACTGTTGGCAACCATGTACATCTCCTGAAGTGACAGCTTCTGCGGACGGGTCTTGATAACCTTCTTTGCCTCTTCAAGGTTGAATGCCTTCACGTCATATTCTATGGTGTAGTCGGTGCGGCGCAAACCTGGCCAAACGTTCTGCAACAGGAAGCGGTGAGCCTCCGGAGCCTTGCTCTTCAAAGCCTTCTCCTTTGCATCAGGCTTCAAACTGCTGTTGATGATGCCGAGGGCGATGTCCTTTTGCGGAATATCGTTGTGGGCGATGTATTCTGCCGTTCCTTCCCAGTCCTCTGCGGTAGCTGCTACCTTGATCAGCTTCTGGTCGATAGGATAAACCGAAGTGAGATAATCTTTCAGCGCCTGTGTTCTGTTGCGTGAAAGCTTGTCGTTGTTGGCATATCCGCCATCAGGAGAAGCATAACCGTGCAGGGTAATCTGGGTGATGGTAACATCCGAATCGTTCTTTACCAGCTCCAGGGTTTCAATCATCTTAGCCAGTTCCTTGGCGTTGTTGCCCAGGTTTACCACGATGTCCCACTTGTTCACCCTGAAGTTGAGTCGTGCCGAACCGTTTTCCTGTCTTATCTTCACGGCTTCCGCCTTAGGCTGCTGGTAAGCGTAGAAGAGTTTCTGAGGCGTGCTGAGGATGTCGCCAGCCGGAAGCAGTCCTTCTGCCAGAATTACCTGGTTGCATCCGCAGGTATCGTTGCCGATAACCAGTTGCGAGTTGCTCATCCAATCCTGAAACGGAGTGGTATATATATAATGTAGGGTCTGTTTTTTCTTGTTCTGTCGCTGCTCCACGATGAGCGGGTTCTTGGAGGCAGTGGCATTGTTGCGCTGATAATAGATGTATCTCTTGCGTCCCATCACCTCCACTGCTGGCAGTTTCAGTGTGTCCTCATCGTTCACAATCATGGGGGTATAGATGAGTCCACGGTTGCTGCCCAGGATGATGTCGTCGAGCTTGAAGTCCATCTTCACGTTCACGTCGTCTCCATCTCTCTTCACTTCTTTCTTCGAAATCTTCAGCTTTCCGGCTGTCTCTTTCTTTTCTTTCTCAGTCTTCTCTTTTTTCTCAGCTTTCTCTTTCTTTTCTTTTTTCTCTGCTGAGGCTATAGGCTTGCTTTCTGCTGAGGCTGTGAGCGATAACAGCAGAAGGGCAGCGCCCAGGGTACTATAGAAGTTATATTTTGTATTCATGAATTGTTTCCTTTCCAAATGAATGATCAAATGAATAATGATGTATAAATATACAATTTAAATAGGTATGTCCGTATGGAGGCGATTAGAACACATAGACGAGGTTGAGTGCCGCCTTGGTGGGTCCCACATAGTGGTGACTCTTGTCGTCTTCCAGTTTTTCGCCGCATTCCGCACATTCAAACTTGTCAGAACGGCTGTAGGTGTAACCCAGTCCCAGTTCAGCCTCGAAGTTCCAGTGCTTGGAAAGGGTCCAGGCATATCCGTATGCCACGCCCGCTCCCACGAACCATCCTTCGTAGCGATAATCTTTCAGTTTGGAAAAGTCTGTTCCTAATAACTTGAAATCTGCATTCACGTTACCGATGTTGTAGGAACCTGCAATAGCATGGAATCCCACAAAATGTCCCATCATCTTGTTGCAGAACCAGTATCTTGCTTCTGGCTGCACAAGCCAATGTTTCCATTTCCTGTTATTAGAAAATGTCCAAGGATTGTAGTTGCCTGCTACATCCAAGGTCCACTTGGGGGTGAGTGCGAACTCTACTCCCAAGTTTATGGTGCTGGTTGCATCATAAAGAAGGTTGGTTTTCACCGCAACCTTTTGGGCTGAAGCTTCGAGTGCTAAGAAGCACAGTCCGATCATCAGTGCCATTTTAATCCTTTTCGTCATCTTTTTCTTATACTTTATATACTTAATACAATATCTTTTTATCTTCATATACTTAATACAATATTATCTTCTGGTTTGCAGCTAATACATAAGAAATCTAATATCCATTCCCTTCCTGTTAATCTACTTTGCTTTTACTTTCAATTTACTTTTCAGTTAGGAATCTTACATTCTCGTATTAAAAACCTTGCTGCTGAGTATCAAGCTCAGCGCATTATCTTTTTTCGGCTGCAAAATTATAAAGAATAGCAATACCATGCAAGTTTTTTAGCACTGAAAAATACTGAAAAGTGCTATTTTTAATCAAAAACAACACTGAAAACTACTTAAAGTTGTTAATTCCGGCATTTTTTCATCATCTTCTCATCACTATTTCTATTTATTTTTGTAAATTTGCAGCCGTTATCAATTCGGTGGCAATTCATGCGTTTTGCTGTTGAAAAGCCGACTGATGGTAAGAAGATATAAGCTAAAAGATAGAATTTATAAGAAAACAATGGAACTTAAACTTAACTTAATGAAGGCAATTCTGGGCTTGGAGCATTACTTTTGCCCCAAGTATTGTGGTATTGTAGACCGCAGAAGAGTGATAGGCTATCTGCTTTTCTCGGTTTCCGAGGTACTTATTATTTTGTACCATTTTATCCTTATCCTCCGATTGGGCGAACCTCATGGGGTGGTGGCTGATGTGGTGAATGTAGTTTTGTTTGCCAGTCTGCAGCTGGCAATCTGGACCAAGAAGCTTACTTTTACCAAGGGTCTCACCTTAATATATATATTGGCTTTTGCCAAGTTGACTGCCAACTGTATACTTTCCTCTGTGTTTGGCGCGTTGCCCGACGAGTTGAGTAGCATCAGCAATGTGTTTCTGGTGTTCCTGCTGGTGTTGATGGCGTTGACGCAACTGATGTATAAGACCGCATTGGCTCTTATAGCCGGCTTGGTTCCGATGGTTGTCTTCTATTTCATAGAGCATCCTGCCGTTTCATCCTTCTTCGGGATGAAGGCATTCTTTGTGGGTTTTATGATGATTATCTATGTGTATATCTATAATACGAACTATGTTCTGAAGGGGCTTCGCCAGCCTCAGAAGGTTACCCACGTAGAGAGAAAGGCACTGGATATGCTTGCCAAATTGAAGGAAAAGGATAATGATAATGCCGGAAATCTGATGGAAAGGCTGAATCCGGAATTGCGCCAGAACATTATCAATAATGCTTCGGAGCTCCTGAAAAAGGAGGAACTGAATAATCTGATGTGGGATGAACTGTGTGCCGACCTGACCAATAGTGAAATACAGATCTGCAAGCTGGTGTTGCAGGATAAGAGCTTGAAGGAAATCTGCATCCTGCTTGATAAGACAGAATCCAACATCACAAGCCAGCGCAGCCATATCCGAAAGAAACTGAATATGGATCGCAAGGATGATTTAAAGCGTACCCTGGAATTGCGCTTTGCGGAAATCAGAAAGAAAAAAGTTAATACAAGTTTATAGTTAAAAGTTTATAGTTTATAGCAGAATGTTGAAAACTTGCATAATTATGCGTTTTCCTGCCTTGCTATAAACTATAAACTATCAACTATAAACTAAATATCAGTCTTCCATTCTCAGGAATGCTTTAGGAAGATACTGTATCAGATCGCTGGCGATGAGGCTCTCTTTGCCGATATCCTTGATGGCTAGGTCGCCTGCCAGTCCGTGCAGGTGCATGCCTATTCGGCAGGCGTCTGCCTGGTTATAGCCACGAGATAGAAGCGAGGTGATGATACCCGTCAATACATCGCCACTGCCGGCTGTCGCCATGCCGCTGTTGCCGGTAGAGCAGAACTCCACCTTTCCGTTAGGATGGCAAAGGGCAGAATAGTGACCCTTTAATATAATGTAGCCTTGCAGGCGCTCAGCCAGTTCGATGGCCTTGTCAAGGCGCTCCATGCAGTTGCTGCTGGTGTTGCCGGCCAGTCTGTCCAGTTCTCTTGGATGAGGAGTGAAGATGATGTCCTTAGGCAACTGCTGCATCCAGGCACGATGACTCGCCAGAATGTTGAGTGCATCAGCATCTACCACGGTAGGACAGGTGGATCTTCTCAGCTGGGCTATCAGGGCGATGGCGGTGGATTCGTTGGTTCCCAGACCCGGACCTATGCCCATGGCGCTGTAGTAGTCGGTGTCCACCGGTTCGCTGAAGATGGTTTCCTCAGAATCCATCTGGAGCACCGCTTCCGGCACGCTTATCTGCATAATCTCGTAGTTGCGCTTCGGCGTATGGGTAATCACCTTTCCCGTTCCCGCTCTCAGGCACGCCTTAGTAGCCAGCACGGACGCACCGCTCATGCCGTAGCTTCCGGCAATGATGAGTGCTGTGCCCATAGTGCCCTTGTGGGCAAAGTCGCCACGGGGCTTCATCAGCAAGCGGATGTCGTTCTCTTCGAGAATACTGAATTTGCTTTCCGTCTTCTGGATGAATTCCTGAGAGAGTCGGATATCCAATACCTTCAGTCGTCCCAGGTATATCTGGTTGTCTGCCAGCATCATCGCCAGCTTCTTCTGCTGCAAGGTCAGCGTCAGGTCGGCACGGATGATATTGGCTGAAATGTTGTAGGTGTTGTCTTCCGCCATCAGACCCGATGGCAGGTCGATGCTCACCACTTTGGCTGCACTCTGGTTGATGTATTTTACCAGGGATGCAAAACCGCCTGCCAGCGGCTTGTTCAAGCCACTGCCGAAGAGTCCGTCTACTACAAGCATGCCGGCTTCCAGCTGTGGAGGGTCGAAGTTGACGGTGACCTCTGTAAACTGCTTGGCGCGTTTGCTCTCGATGAGTCGCTTCTTGTTGCTGGCACAGTCGGCAGAGAGCTTGTTGTGGATGTTAAACAAGAAAACGTTAACCTGATAACCATCTTCTCCCAACATTCTTGCCACGGCAAGCGCATCGCCTCCGTTGTTGCCTGGTCCTGCGAAAACGACCACCGGAGTACGGTTAGACCATTCCTCCTCGATGGCACGTGTCAGCGCCTTAGCGGCACGTTCCATGAGGTTGAGCGAAGTGATAGGTTCATGCTCAATGGTGTATTTATCCAACTCATGTATCTGAGTACTAGTGAAAATCTTCATGTCTTTGTCCGATTATCTGATTATTTTCATGCAAAAGTACTAAAAAAAGTCGATGAAAGCATGAAGTTTCACGATTTTTTCGTAATTTTGCAGAAAATATTATATAATATGACTATGAGCATAGTAAAAATTAAGGATAAGACCTTCAAAACCTCCATTCCAGAGGCCGAAATACTCAAGAAGGTTCAGGTCGTAGCAGACCGTCTGAACAAGGACTATGAAGGCAAGACCCCCGTGTTCTTGGCAGTATTGAACGGCGCATTTATCTTCGCAGCCGACTTGATGCGAATGATTACCGTGCCAAGCGAGATTTCATTCGTGAAGTATGCTTCTTACGAGGGTACTTCCTCTACGGGCAGCATGAAGACCTTGATGGGTTTGAACCAGAATTTGGCAGGCCGCCACGTGGTTATCGTTGAGGATATCGTAGATTCCGGTTTCACCATGGCCCACATGATTGAGGATCTGAAGAAGATGAACCCAGCCAGCGTTGAGGTTTGTTCCCTCCTCGTGAAGCCAGGCAACCTGAAGGTTGACCTTGATATCAACTATGCTGTTATGGAAATCCCTAACGATTTCATCGTGGGATATGGATTTGATTACGACCAAGAAGGCAGAAACCTCCGCGATATCTACACCATTGTAGAAGAATAGGGGGTGAAGCATGTGGGAGAAACTGAGCGATTATTTTATAGATATTTCCAAATATCTTATAACAGCTGCGTTTATTACGACTTTTGTTGGAGATATGGGGGAAGAACTTCATTGGCTTATTTATCTGGTTAGCTTTATCTTGGCAGTGGCCCTTTTGGGGTTTGCTCTGTATTTTGATAAGAAAGGTAAAAAAGAAAAAGAAGCAAAGCGTAAAAAATATAATAAGTTTAACAATAAAAATAGGAGGATGTAAGATGAACACTTTAATATTTTTAGGCATGTTTACCGTTTTCTTTGGCATAACTATTGCTATACTTTTGTCTCCTTGGGGACAGAAATGGATGAATGAATATTAGTTTCTGACACAACATAAAACAATTTATATATATTTAAGGTAAAAATGAAGAATATTGTAATTTTCGGCGCTCCTGGTGCAGGTAAGGGCACACAGAGCGACAAGATGATCGAGAAGTATGGTCTCGGTCACATTTCAACAGGTGACGTACTTCGTAACGAAATCAAGAACGGTACTGAGCTTGGTAAGACAGCTAAGGGTTATATCGACAATGGTCAGTTGATTCCTGACGAGTTGATGATCGACATCCTCGCTAGCGTATACGACAGCTTCGGTAAGGATCACGCAGGTGTCATCTTCGATGGTTTCCCACGTACCACACCACAGGCTGAGGCTTTGAAGAAGATGCTCTCAGAGCGTGGCCACAAGATTGCTGCCATGATCGAGCTCGCTGTTCCTGAGGATGAGCTGATGGCTCGTTTGCTCAACCGCGGTAAGTTGAGCGGCCGCTCTGACGATAACGAGGAGACTATCAAGAAGCGTCTCAACGTATATCATACTCAGACTGCACCTCTCATCGACTGGTATGAGAAGGAAGGTATCCACCACCACATCGAGGGTCTCGGTACAGTGGATGAGATCTTCGCCCGCGTTTGCAATGTTATCGACAACTTGTAATCAAGATATAATAATCTTCCCCACAACCGAGTGGGGAAGATTTATTCGTTAAATATAAAAAGAAAATATAAATGGCTGAATCCAATTTCGTAGATTATGTAAAGATCAACTGCCGCTCTGGTAAGGGTGGTAAAGGCTCCATGCACCTGCGCCACGTGAAGTACCAACCTAATGG
>ERZ869991.274-NODE-274-length-17836-cov-6.386001_pt1 | contig 17836 bp, 12 predicted proteins | sample MGYA00520862_ERZ869991 | MGnify/ENA primary metagenome ERZ869991 (study PRJEB32232, sample SAMN07284978) | human gut metagenome | biome: human-associated habitat; material: feces | host: Homo sapiens | place: Tanzania | collected 2014-08-11 ...
TGTACCGTTTTACAAAATAAACGGGACGTACTTCATTTGATAAAAAACTGAAAAAACAGCGATTTACATCAAACTTACATCAATTGATGCAGAAATCGGTGCAAGCAAGAAAAAATCGCATAATTAGTGCAATGAGTGGGCAATTCCAATCGGAGTTGCCCATTTTCAAAACAAACAGAAATACAAATCGGAATTGACCGAATAAGTTAATCGTGCCATATGGCTTGATTATAAATACAAAGATAAAAACGCAATGTACATTGAAAATGTACTAGAGCTGGTAGGTAGCCCAGCCGTTCTATGCAAATAGGGTAAGTAACCTGCCCCTCCGGGTTGTCCATTCTTTGTTCAATTCATTTTAGGAGGGATTCTTATGGACAAAGCAAGTGGAAAACTGACGGTATATTTTGAAGAACCATTTTGGGTAGGTGTATTTGAACGTATTGAAGATGGCAAACTATCTGTGGCGAAGGTAACATTTGGTGCAGAACCAAAAGATTACGAAGTGCAGGAATATATTCAAAAATACTATTTCAGTTTGAAATTCAGTCCGGCTGTTGAAACTGTTGTAAAGGATATAAAAAGAAATCCGAAACGGATGCAGCGAGAAGCGAAAAAGCAGACGATGGAAACAGGCATCGGCACAAAATCACAGCAGGTATTGAAATTACAGCAGGAACAGAACAAACAGGTGCGTAAAGAGAGAAGCCGCAAGAAAAAAGAGGCGGAAGAACAGCGAATGTTTGAGTTGAAACAGCAAAAGAAAAGAGAAAAGCATAAGGGGCATTAAAGTCCCTTGGGCTTTTGCTCAGAGTTCAGTGTGTCTGACTCACAACAATTTTATATCAAACCAATATAAGCACTTTAGCCAATCAGGTTAAGGTGCTTTTTTGCGCCTTGAAAGGAGGTGGTTGAAGCACACCATATCGGGGAAAGCCCGATTTAATCATTACAACAGGCATTGCCTGATCATATAGAGTAACTTTTAACAGCCAGTTAGGGATTATCCCTGCTGGCTTATTTTTTTATCGAAAAGGAGATAAACGACATGAGAAAAGAAGAGATTATTACGACAAACAACAATCAGATGGAGGAGAAAGGCATGAAGAGAAGATTACTTCATTTTAAGAAAAGAATGGTTCCGGCAGTATCCGGAGCACTTATGGGAGTGATGCTTATGAGCACTACCTGTTTTGCAGCAGGTACAGGTACTTCCGCAGTAACACAGCCGCTTGAGAATTTAAAGACACTTATCATTGCAGTCATTGGTGCGGTTGGTGTCATCATTCTTGCAAAGAATGTCATGGAGTTCGCACAAGCCTACCAGCAGCAGGATTCATCTACTATGAACTCCGCTCTGAAAGGAATTGTAGCAGGTGTCATGATGGCTGGTATTTCAACAGTTCTGACATTCTTAGGCTTCTAAGATTGGGGAAATGCATTTTCCCTTTTAGTAAAAGGAAAGAGGTGAACAACAAGTATGGATATTTTTAAGCTTGGAGACAAGATCCTTGCACTTCTTGAGGCAGTGTTTGGGTTTTGGAACAATCAGATATCCCTGGTCTTTGCAATGCTTGGACAGTCACCGGTCAGTTTCAAGGGCGGAGGTCCCTGGGCAGTCATTGAGGGTATTGAGCCGGTCTTTGTAGCGGTCGGCTCATCCCTCGTTGTGCTGTTCTTTGTTATCGGTTTCTGCTCGGAAAGCATAGATGTTAAAGATGAGATGAGGTTTGAATCAATCCTGCGTATGCTTATCCGACTGGGACTTGCAGAATGGTTTGTTGCAAATAATGTCACGATCATGAAAGCATTTTTTACTTCCATAGGAAATCTGGTGGGACTTATATCTGCCGGGACAACGACGCAGCTTGCCATTGACAGTACACAGGCAGACATCATTAAGGGACTCGGATTTGGTGAGAGTCTGGTAATGCTGATACTTACAGCTTTGCTTGCAATCATCATTATTATCTGTGGATTCTTTATCATCTACACAGTGTATTTCAGGTTCTTAAAGATTCTGATTATTGTGCCACTTGGTGCGATTGCCTGCTCCACGATGGCAGGAAACAGAATGGTCAGTCATACAATGGCTACCTATTGCAAATATTTCCTGTCATGCGTATTTGAGGCAGTAACGATGGCACTTGCGATTGTGGTATGTAATGCATTTATCAATGCAGGACTTCCGGCATTTACAGGAAGTTATGCTGACTGGGCACAGACACTTATATATCTGTGTGAAATGACATTTACGATAGCAATGACTGTTGGAAGCGTGAAGGGTGCACAGACACTTACAAGCAAGGCATTTGGATTATAGAAGGAGGCAGAAATGGATAATGAAAAGAAACAGGTTACTTATAATTCAAGTATAACCGGAGAAACGCAGGTGATATTTGATATCCAGCAGTATATGAATAACAGGGCAATGTTTATCGGTCTTATGTGTAATGAAGATGGATATGAGGAGCCTTTTGGGGATGTGACTGTGAATTTGTCGGTTGCAGCACCAAATTACTGCGGATATCTGAATGTGAATGACATGCCGGATATTGAAAAGTTTATTACAGACAATGACATTGGAGAGTTTACAGGATTCACGCAAAGGAGCGGTTTCTGCGAATATCCGCTTTATCTGTTCAATGTAGATAAGCTTAGGGAACTGTGTCCGGATGGAATGGATAAGTATGAGGCGAATATTGGAATGACAAGAAAGCCGGAAACAAAGGATTTATCAAGATAGGAGGCAGGGACAATGGTAATCGAAGTAAACAAGGATATAGACCGCTATCAGGAATCGGTTGCGATGGGACTTACTGCAAGGCAGCTTATATTTTCCATTGCAAGCGTAGTGGTCGGTGGCGGTATCGTCCTTCTTCTTTACAAGTATATCGGTCTTACGGGTTCTGCTTATGTGGCAATTCCATGTGTGGCACCGATTGCTCTTGGCGGATTTTATTCCTTTAATGGGATGAATTTCTACGAGTATATGGGAAAGAAACTGCATTTTATGTTTGGCAACAGGGCGCTTACCTATGTATCAACAGAGGGAGAACCTGCAATAAAGCAGTTAGAAGCAGAACAGAATGAACAGGTAAAGAAGAAAGGCAGAAAGGCTGAACCGGAGACTGTAACAGCTGATTCGGCTGTAAAGAAGCAGGAGGAGTTTGAAGCAATGAAGAAAAAGACGAGAAACATGCTGCTTGGACTTGTCGCAGTCATTGTGGCGGCAGCAGCTGGTATTGCAGCATATAAGGCAATGCATTTGAAATAAATAGTATCTGACCGCAAGGTCGGGAACACAGCCCGCAGGGTGAAGTTCCCGGCGGGCTTTCATTATAAGAAAGCGAGGTTAGAGACATGGGTTTATTTACAGACGGATTTAAGTTATTAAAGAAGGCGAGTGAGCCTTTGTATAAGACACCTAAATCCATTCAGGAAACCATAGAGATTATGGCGGTGGCTGAAAACGGCATTTTTGAAGTAAGCAAAAATAAGTATTCCAAATGCTACCGCTTTCAGGACATCAATTACACGACAGCAACGGAGGATGAGCAGATCGGCATATTTGAGAGATACTGCAAGTTCTTAAATTCGCTGGACTGTAATTATAAGATTACGATCAACAATAAGAACAAAAACATGGATGAACTCCGTGATAAGGTTCTGATTGCTGAGAAAAACGATGGCTTCAATAATTATAGAAGTATCTACAATGACATCATTGAGGAGAAGATTATTGAGGGCAGACAGGGGATTGAGCAGGAGAGATACCTGACAATCACGATTGAGAGAAAGAACTTCGAGGAGGCAAAGGCACAGTTTGCAACCCTTGAGGCAACGATACACAAGGCTTTCATTGAGCTTGGTGCAGAGATTGTGCCTCTTAATGGAAATGAGAGACTGAAAGTGCTCTATGACTATTATCATCTTGGAAATGAGGGCAGTTTTGATTTTGATATCAAAAAGGCTAAGAAGGTCGGGGCAGATTTTAGAAATGATCTATGTAATGGAATGGTGAAATATTTCCCGGACCATTTTGAGGATGAGAGTAAATTCTGCAAGGCACTTTTTATCAAAAAGTATCCGAGCAGTTTATCAGACAGATTCATCAATGAGATTACTTCCCTTCCGGTTCATTCCATCACGAGCATTGATGTGGTGCCTGTTCCCAAGGATCTGACAACAAAGGTGCTTCAGAAGAAATACCTTGGTATTGAGTCGGATATCATTAAGCAGCAGAGAGTCCGTAATAAGAATAACGATTTTTCTACGGAAATCTCATATGCCAAGAGAACGGAGAAAAAGGAGATTGAGGAAATCATGGATGATGTCCGTGAGAATGACCAGTGCCTTTTCTTTGTGGGAGTAACCATTATTCTTATGGCAGAAAGCAAGAAGAAGCTTGAGAGTGTATGTGAGACAGTAGAGACTATCGGAAAGCGTAACAGCTGCACGATTGACACACACTACTTAAAGCAGAGGGAGGCACTCAACACAGCGCTTCCGATTGGAGTAAGACAGGTGGAGACAATGCGTACCCTTCTTACCCAGTCGCTTGCGGTGCTTATGCCATTTAATGTGCAGGAATTAAATGACAGCACAGGGAACTATTATGGTATCAATCAGATCAGCAAGAATGTGAATATCGGCAACAGAAAGAAGCTCATCAACGGAAATGGCTTCGTTTTCGGAGTGCCGGGTTCCGGTAAATCCTTCTTCTGCAAGATGGAAATGGGCAGCGTATTCTTGTCGGGAGATGATGAAATAATCGTTATAGATCCAATGAACGAATACTTTGATATTGCTGAGACTTATGGTGGAACAGTGGTAAATATGTCCACCTACACGGATAACTATGTGAATCCGCTGGAGATGGATGTATGGAGCCTTGATCCGAATGATTCCAAGGGAATGGTAAGAGAAAAAGGCGAGTTTATGCTGGGGCTTTGTGAGCAGTGTATCGGTGACAGCTTAAATTCGAGACAGAAGTCAATCATCGATCGCTGTGTGAGAAAACTGTATATCGACATTGCAAGGAGTAAAGAGAAGTATATCCCGGTAATGAGTGATTTTTACGATATCCTTATGGCACAGCCGGAGGACGAGGCAAAAGACATTGCATTGTCTTTGGAACTTTTTGTAAATGGTTCGCTTAACATCTTCAACCACCAGACAAATGTGGATGTGGATAACAGATTTACAGTCTATGGCATCAGGGACTTAGGTACAGAGCTTAGTCCTATCACAATGCTTGTTATGATGGAGTCCATTCAGAACAGGATTGTTGAGAATGGTAAGCGAGGCAAGGCAACATGGCTCTATATTGATGAGTTCCATGTCCTGCTTAATTCGGAGTATTCTGCAAAATATCTGCAGCAGCTCTGGAAGAAGGTAAGAAAGCAGGGAGGTCTTTGTACCGGTATCACGCAGAATGTTGTCGATCTGTTGCAGAATTACACAGCAACCACAATGCTTGCAAACTCTGAGTTTGTGGCACTCTTGAAGCAGGCAAATACAGACAGTTCAAAGATGGCGGAGGTTATCGGGGTATCAGAGGCACAGCTTCGGTTCGTAACTAATACCGCCTCTGGAATGGGACTTATTAAGTGTGGTTCGGTAGTAATTCCCTTTGATAATCAGATCAGCAAGGATACGGATTTGTACAGGCTGTATAATACCAACATTCATGAGAAGATTGCGGAACAGAAGAAACGTGAAATGCAGAAAAATGTCGAATAATGTTGATAGAGGTCGCAATTTACGACCTCAAAGCATAGCCATCCGGGAAGCTGGGTGGCTGTTTTGCATTTTGAGTGAAAGAAGGTGAGAACATTGAAGATAAAGAAAGTGGATGACAAGCCAATGGTCATTCACACCAAGGAGAAAGCCAAGATTCATGCCCACGAGCCAAAGGGTGCCAAGATTAAAGGCAGCAACATCTATACAGTAGAAAGAGATCCTAAGACTATCAGTGCAAAGGTATCTGATGATAAAAAGAAGTCCTATCGCAAGAGTACCATTCATCAGTCAGAGCCGAAGAATAGGGGACTATCAAGATTTAAGCGAAACAATAGAGAATCAAACACTTCCATCAAGACCAAGAACACCAATCTTCACATAGCAGGAAGAACAGGTGCACTTGCAGCCGGAGCAGTAACAGAGCAGGTGGAAGGCGGGCAGGAGGTATCGCAGGCAGCATATCTTGCATATGAAGCAAGCCGACCTGTTACCGGAACTGCTTCTAAGGGTGCAGCACTTTTCAGGAAAAAGGCGGCAGCCGAGGCAAAGAAGCGTATCAAGAAGGTAGAGGCAGGAAAGAAGCTGGCAAAAAAGACAGCAAAGAAAGCTGCCAAAGATACAGCAAAGACTACTGCCAAGGTTGCAACGAAAACTGCTACAAAGGCAGCTGCTACGGCGGCAGGAACAGCAGTTGCACCGGGAGTTGGCACGGCAATTGGCATGGCAGCCGGATATGCTGCAGGTGTGTCCATAGAGGTCAAGGATGAAAAGATGACCAACCGGAGCAGGAAGATAAAATTCTTTCTTGATAAGATGAAAGCACAGGAGAATCAGACGGACAGCGTGGCAAAACTGGTAAAGGATCTGATTGTGCGAAAAGCGATTACCTGGGTAAAGGCAGCTGCACCGATTGTCGGACTGGTGCTGTTATTACTTGTTCTTGTAGTTGCCATGATTGCGGTTCCGGTTATAGCGGTGATAGCAATCCTTTACAATTCTCCATTTGCTTTATTCCTGCCACCACTTGAATCAGGAGATACCGTGCAGACAGTAACGAGTGCCTATGTGCAGGAGTTTAACCGGGATGTGAACACGAAAGTGAATGAGCATACCGGATATGACCTTGGAGAGCTTGTCTATGTGGATTATGAAGGTATGGAAGAAAATCCAAGCAATTACTATGACATCATGGCAGTCTATATGGTCAAGCATGGTGTCGGAGATACTGCAACAGTCATGAATGATACTTCTAAAGGCTGGCTGCAGGCAGTTGTAAATGATATGTGTTCATACACCACAAGTACCGGAACAAAGGATGTGGAAGAAACAGATGCAGACGGTAATGTAACTACTGTCACGAAGTCGGTTCTGTATGTGAATGTCACACTCAAATCTTATCGGGATATGATTTCGGTGTATGGATTTGACGCTAACCAGGTGGAAATGCTTGAGCAGATTATGAGTGCTGACTTTATGGGACAGCTTGGGTACGCTGGCAGCGGAAGCGGTGGTGGAGGCGGCAGTCCGGGAGTAAGTTCCATGACAGAGGATGAAATCAATGCTATTCTTAGTGGAATCACTGACAGCAGGCAGAAAAAAGTCTGCTCATACGCACTTCACAGAGTTGGTTTTCCATACAGTCAGGATATGAGAGATTCCGGCAATTATTATGATTGCAGTTCTCTTGCATATTACTCATGGAAAGATGCAGGCGTGGATATTAGTTATGGCGGTGCAACCACAGCGGCAGCGGAGGCACAGGGACTGGATGAAGCCGGAAAGACTGTCTCCTTTGATGAGTTACAGCCGGGAGACCTTATCTTCTACAGTTTTACAAGCAACGGAAGATATAAGAACATCAGCCATGTGGCAGTATATGTCGGAAATGGCAAGGTGGTAGAGGCACTTAATGAAAGTCTTGGTGTGGTCTACAGGGATGTGGCAAGCACAGGAAAGATTGTTGTGATAGGAAGACCATAACAGGAAATTTGCAGAGAGGGCATAGTCTCTCTCTGAGACTGGAGGTAAGAATGGATTTAAAAGATATGATACTGGTAACAGAAAACGACAGGGGAACAGAGACAAATATGCTGATGACTCTGGATGATTATAAGAGTTTTATAGCAGTTGATGACATGTCAGAGCTTGCAGACAATTTGTTGCAGCTTGGAAGAACACTTGGTGAAGCAGATAACTTCGCAGAGTATTACAGGGCAGCAAATGTAACTGTATCTGCGAGATTCTGTCTGGATGATATTCAGCTGGGACATTTTCTTCAGGGATTTTATAACGATTCCAAAGAATTTCGGTTTGATAAAGAAGCCAGTTCTTATGAATGTGTTGCAAAGCTTAAGGAGATTGGAATGACCGATAAGGGCTGGGTGGATGATTTTAACCTGCATTATGAAATGGAGAACCGCTCATTTGAAAGGGGACAGACATTTCATAACTTCAATGACCATGATTACATGGTGCTTGAAGCATTATCACCAAGGAATCTTGTGGTGATGGATATGAAGTCAGGTTCCCTTACAATCGCCCTTGGTGCGACAGAGTATAAGCGTTATCCGAAGGAAGAGAAGCCTTCAAAGGATAATACCACAATCGGGGTATCGTGGGAGCATGGCATTTATCTTGGTTCCACACTCTCAACCACGAATTTCAAGGCATACAAAAGAGAGTATGGCACACCGGAAAAGATAGAGGATATCTATGATTACAGGGCAAAGCTAAAGCAGAAGTTCTATTTTTATCAGGATATGTCAAAGGATGATGATGTACCGAAGAAGCTGCAGAATGACTTCCTTCACCAGATGTATGAGGATTTTGGAACGATTGAAGAGGACTGTTTTTACGACAGGCTGGAAGATGGAAAGTACGATGGAGGCTTTAAGGAAAAACAGGTAAAGGAAGAAAAGAGTCGGTGATGAGATTTTTACAGGAGGCGATATCATATGGAACAGGAATTTGATGTTGAGATAAAAGAAGTGCTTTCACGAGTACAGAAAGTAAAGGCAGAGTCGCTTGACGATGCCATCAATAAGGCAATGGATATGTATTATGCAGAGCAGATAGTCCTTGGAGCAGAGGACATGAAGGGAGTTGATTTTGCACCTATCAGCGAAAGTCAGCTCCCTTCTTCATTAAAAGAAAACGGAGGAAGAGCAAGATGAAAAGTGATTCAACAACAGTAATTAAGAACATGGAGTTTTTAGTAAAGGAACTTCATAAGGAGTGGGACAGATCGGGTGCTTCTAAGGCATCCGTTATTATTTCCCTTGAGGAAGTAGATGGTATCAATGATAAGTTAAAAGAGATTATCTATCAGACACAGAAGTCAGTCGATGAGGATGAGCTGACCTTTAAACAGAGCATTGCAAAGTCCAAGGAGTGCTATGTGATTCTTCGTGTGGTGCGTAAGATTGCAAAGAAAAAGGATAAATGCGAAAAACAGGCAATCGACAATGAATTTGCAATCGAGCTGGATAAGGATGAGTTAAAGCTATTTAAGGGATTGTTTGCAGAGATGTTTAAGTAGAGGAGGACAAAGGTATGGGCGTTGATATGAAGGTCAAAGCGATATACGATTCTGAAATTGGTAACATCACCAGATCAGAAAAGAACTGGAAGGATGTGTTAAAGGTCGCAGGTCAGTTATACCGCTATGAATTTGACAATATCGTTATGGTAACAGCTCAGAGACCTCCGGAAAAAAGCACACTCATGGCAGATTATGATACCTGGAAAAAGGTGGGAAGATATGTAAAGCGTGGTGCGAAAGGCTGCGCTATCTTCCCATCAAGGGCACTGAATCCACGCATGAGGTATATCTTTGATATCAGTGATACCGGAGGAAAGAATGTTAAGCTGACATGGGACCTTGAGGGAGAAAATCTTAAGGATTATGTGGATTTTCTTGTGTCAGAAGGTCAGATTGAGCAGTACGATAACAGTGACAGGGAGTCTCTAAAAAATATATTAAAACAGTTTACAGGAACAGATGTTTGGCTTATAATAAAAGAAGAGTTCGGAGACCGAATGACCGAGCTTATGCAGCTATCAGGTAGTGTGATAAAGGAAGAAAGTAAGAAACGCAATGGCTTACAGCAGGAAATGGACATGGAGCAGCTTGTATATGCAAGTGTCATGTATGCTGTAGGGACGAGATGCGGATTTGACTTATCTGTGCAAGAACAGGATTTTAGTCAGATCGTAAATATCAAAGACGAAGAGATCATTTACCGTCTTGGTTCCATTGTATGCGATGTCTCCTGTAGTGTTCTTAGAGAATTTAGTCGTAACTTAAAGGCAATCGAGAGCGAAAGGAGAATTGGATATGTTAGAAGAAATGACTTACAAGGAAGTGGACGGACTGCTTTATCCGCAGATAGAGATGCCGGACGAGACGGAGGATCTCACGAAGCTGGGCAAATACGGAAGGATGGCGATGAACTATCTAAAGGAGAACGAGCCGGCAAGATACAAGACGCTGATGAGATTCGGGAAGATGTACGAGAAGATGTCAGCGGTAGAGGCGGAAGCGAATCAGCTCTACGACAGACTGGAGATGCAGTATCTGGAGAAGCACAAGCCACAGGATCCGTCATCGACAATGGAGATGTGGAAGATAAGAGAGCAGGCGAAGATGCAGGCAGAGGAAGTGGTACTGAATCAGATAGTGATGCGATTCCACTAGAATCAGATGATACAGAACTGAATAGGGAACTTGATGAAATCAATTCATTGGGTGTTAGTAAGGAAGCCGAATATACACAGGCTTCCTTTTTTTTCGACCAGAACGGGCAGGCAAGCATTGGCACCATTCATACTGAGGACGAAAACAATAATCAGTTTATGCGTCAGTTCGAGCAGGACAGAAAAGCTGCATTAGCAGGTAAATACAATTACCTGAATCCCCAAAAGTCTGCAACAGTACCAAGTGAGTATATCAAACAGGTGCTTATGAGAGGTACAGGTTTTGTCGGTGGTAAGGGAAGGGTATGCAAGATTTTTGAAACAGAGATTGATGCAGGAACCAGAGCAAAGCGTATCAAAGCAGAATATGGTCAGGGAGGTGCAGGCTGGCCGGTTGACGGACTAGGACTGCACGGATATGACACATTTCATGGGAATGGACTGCGTTTTCAGTGGAAAGATGAGGATGGAGAGGTTGAAGGATATGTTTCGTGGAAAGATATCGAAAAAGAGCTTGGTGTACTTATTCTTACAGGGGAATACCAGCCTGAGACACCTCGTATTGATGAGCTTGCGATGGACGGACTCCGTGAGGATGATGAGCTCATTGATGCCGAATACCGGGAAGTGGAACCGGAGGAGGCAGAATCAGAGATTGATGATTATGCAATACCGGATGAGCCGGAGAGCTATGCTTCTAACAGAGATTATGTAAGTGCAAAAGGCATGACACCACAGGAAACTGCCGATGAAGACCGCATGGTAACACAGGCAGAATATGGTGTAGAGATAGAAGCTGAAACAACTGAAAAAGATCCATCAGAGCTTCAGTATATTACACCGATTGATTATGCCAAGCGTATTGCAGAGCTTGATGAAGACCTGCGTGATGCGGCGGAGATTCTTGTAACAGATTGCAGCTGCTACACTCCGTTTAAAGCATTTCTTATGGATGTTGTGCAGTCTGATTTTGCTTTCATGCCTAATAAGCTTGACCTTATCAGGGATATAGCATTAGGTACAGACAATGCGGAAAGAAAGGCATATGCCAACAATAAGTATGGTCTTGTGGAGTATTCAATCAGAAGCGGCTATGTGAAGATCAGCTATAAGAACAGGAATGGTGAGCGTAAGGAAGGTGCACTTGACTGGCGTGAGTTATACGAGATTTTATCCTATATGGTAAAACAGCCATTTTACTGCGGAGAAGACCAGAAGAAGTATTATCAGGAGACAAAGCAGAAGGCTGACAGGGATAAGATGAATCCGGTCTATAAGAGATTCTTTGATATCGAGGATAGTGTAAAAGCCAATCGTCTTGAAACCAGGGAAAGAGCAATAGCGAATGGCTGGGAAACCAAGATTGATGAGAATGGACATGTGGTTTCAGATGATGCAGTACAGAAAAAACACAACTTTCATTACAACCTCTGGGAAATGGAAAAAGGCGGTGCCAAGACCAGATACCAGTGGAATATGGATGCAATTCGGACTTTAAAGCAGATTGAGTCAGAGAACCGCCTTGCCACACCGGAGGAGCAGAAAGTTCTGTCGAAGTTTGTCGGATGGGGCGGACTGTCACAGGCATTTGATGAGGAAAACGCAGGCTGGAGCAAAGAGTATGCAGAGCTTAAAGAACTTTTATCTGATGAGGAATACAGTGCGGCAAGGGCAACAGTAAATAACGCCTTTTACACTTCACCGGAGATAGCCATGTGCATGAATTCGGCACTTGTCCAGTTTGGTTTCAGAGGCGGCAATGTATTAGAGCCATCCATGGGTATCGGTAACTTCTTTGGAAGTATGCCGGAAACAATGCATGAAGCAAAGCTGTATGGAGTGGAGCTTGACAGCATTTCAGGAAGAATTGCAAAGCAGCTTTATCAGAATGCCAATATCAGTATCACAGGATTTGAGAATACCACATATCCGGATAACTTTTTTGATGTGGTTGTCGGAAATGTGCCATTTGGGGATTATAAGATATTTGATCCGAAGTACAACAAGTATAACTTCCGTATCCACGATTATTTTCTGGCAAAAGCACTTGACCAGGTAAGACCGGGAGGCATGGTTGCAGTAATCACCACAAAGGGAACACTTGATAAGGCAAATCCTACTATCCGAAAGTATCTGGCTGAAAGGGCAGAGCTTGTGGGAGCAGTAAGACTTCCGAATACTGCATTTAAAGATAATGCAGGAACCGAAGTGACAGCAGATATCCTGTTTTTGCAGAAGAGAGAGCGAAAAATTGATATTGAGCCTGACTGGGTACACCTTGGTGTAACTGGGAATGGCATTGCAGTCAACTCTTATTTTGCAGAGCATCCGGAAATGATGCTTGGGGTTATGGAGTATGACACAAGGATTTACGGACAGGACAGCAGATATACAGTCTGTGTGAATGATGATGAGAACTTCAATATGTATGAAGCATTAAACAAAGCTATCGGTAATATCAAAGCACAGATGACAGATTTTGAGAGAGTGGCAGATGAGGCGGAGCAGACGGAGGAAGTTATCCCGGCTGATCCGGATGTGAGAAACTACACTTACACATTTTTTGAAGGAAAGCTCTATTACAGGGAAAATTCCGAGATGGTAAGAAAAGAAGTATCACAGACTGCCGAGGAGCGAATCAGAAGCCTTGATGAAATCAGACAGATAACAAGAGAGCTGATTGATATCCAGATGGATGGCTGCAGCGAGGAGGAGCTTTCTGATAAGCAGAGACTTCTTAATGTGAAATATGATGCCTTCGTAAAGCAGTATGGAGCCATTACTTCAAAAGCAAACAGAATAGCATTTCGAGATGACAGCGATTACCCACTTCTTTGCAGTCTTGAGGAAGTAAATGAAGACGGGGAGGTGAAAAAAGCGGATATGTTTTATAAGCAGACGATTAAGGCAAAGACGGTCATAGACAGAGTGGAGACCGCTGTGGAAGCATTAAATGTATCCGTCAATGAATTTGGATATGTGAATCTTGCCTATATGCTCTCTATCTATGAGCCGGATATTACTAATGCAAAGGAAGAGCTTGCAGAAAAGTCCGGGCAGACAGTGGATGAGATAACATTTAGTGATGATGCTTTGGCAGAGCTTAGAAGGGCAGTTCTTGTGGAAGAACTGGATGGACTGATTTTCCTTAATCCCGACCGTTACAACGAGAACAATCCTGATATCGGCTGGGAGACAGCAGACGAGTATCTTTCCGGCAATGTGAGAGACAAGCTCCGTGTAGCAAAGGCTATGGCAGCTGATACAGACAATCCGCAGGCAGAAAGATTTGCAGGCAATGCGGCAGCACTGGAAAAGGTGCAGCCGGAGTGGATTGAAGCCTCGGATATTGATGTAAAGATTGGTACGACATGGATTGAGCCGCTTGATTATGAGCAGTTTATCTATGAGCTTCTCAATACACCAAGAAGAGCAAGGGCAGTCAGAAGCCAGTTTTACAATACAGGCATTCAGGTACACTTAAATAAGATGAGTATGGAATGGTTCATCGAGAATAAGAGCATGGATAAGCATTCAGTGGCAGCTACTAAGACTTATGGTACAAGCCGCATGGATGCTTATTCTATTTTTGAGGATACGCTGAATCTTAAAACTGTAACAGTAAGGGACAGGATTGATGATGGCGATGGCAAGTATCATTATGAAGTCAATAAGAATGAGACAATGCTTGCAAGGGAAAAGCAGAATATGATCAAGGAAAAGTTCAAGGAATGGCTGTTTTCAGAGCCGGAACGCAGACAGAAATATGTGGAGTATTATAACGAGACATTCAATAATATCCGCCTGCGTGAGTATGACGGAAGCCACTTACAGTTTCCGGGAATGAATCCGGCGATTGAGCTAAAGCCTCATCAGAAGAATGCGGTGGCAAGAATCCTTCTCGGAGGAAACACACTGCTTGCACACTGTGTCGGTGCCGGAAAGTCCTTTGAGATGATGGCTGCCTGCATGGAGCAGAAGAGACTTGGACTTGCCAATAAGACAATCATGGTTGTTCCAAAGCCACTTATCGGGCAGACTGCATCAGAGTTTTTAAGGCTTTATCCGTCAGCAAATATCTTAGTTGCCACAGAGCGTGATTTTGAAAAGAGCCGTAGAAAGCAGTTTGTATCAAGGATTGCAACAGGTGACTATGACTGTATCATCATGTCGCACTCGCAGTTTGAAAAAATTCCGATCTCAGCAGAGAGAAAGGAAAGAATGCTCAATGAGCAGATTGATGAAATCAGCTATGCGATTGATGAGATGAAGGAGCGTAACGGAGAGCGATGGACTGTAAAGCAGATGGAAAGCCAGAAGAAAAAGCTGGAGGAACAGCTGAAATCCTTGTCAGATGAGAGCAGGAAGGATGACCTTATTACCTTTGAGGAACTGGGTGTAGATTCTATTATGGTAGACGAAGCGCACAATTTTAAGAACCTTGCGATTTTTTCCAAGATGAATAATGTGTCAGGTATCAGCAGTAGCGGAGCTAAGAAGTCAACGGATATGCAGCTTAAATGCCAATACCTATCAGAGATAAATGATGGCAGAGGCATTGTATTTGCAACAGGTACACCAATATCCAATACCATGTGTGAGATGTATGTCATGCAGCTTTACTTACAGAAAGCGGCACTTGAAGAGATGGGGATTTATCACTTTGATTCATGGGCAGCAAACTTTGGTGAAGTGACAACAGCACTTGAGCTTACTGTAGAGGGAAGCGGATTCCGTTTTAAGAGCAGATTTAATAAGTTTACGAATCTGCCGGAGCTTATGAATATCTTCCGTGAGGTAGCAGATGTGCAGACCGCAGACATGCTTGACCTTGATGTGCCGGCACTTCGTGGTGGGAAGCCTATCATAGTGGAGTCAGAGCCTGACTGGTATGTAAAGCAGGTTATGGAAGACTTTGTTGTGAGGGCAGAGCGTATCAGAGGTGGTGGAGTTAATCCAAGCGTGGATAACTTCCTAAAGATTACCCATGAGGCAAGACTTCTTGGAACAGATGCAAGACTGATTGATAAGGATGCACCGAATAATCCGGATGGAAAGCTCAATAAGGTAGCGGAGAATGTATGGAAAGAATATGAGAAAGGAAATGCCAACGGTCATATAGGCTGCCAGCTTATTTTTTCGGACATCGGTACACCGGGACCAGATAAGGACTTTACCATCTATGATTATCTGAAGGAAACACTGATACAGTATGGTATTCCAGCAGATGAGATAGCTTTTATCCATGATGCTAAGACAGATGCACAGAGGGACGCACTTTTTAAGGAGATGAGGACAGGTAAAAAGAAAGTTCTTATCGGTTCAACAGACAAGTGTGGAACAGGTGTCAATGTGCAGACACACCTTGTTGCAATGCATCATGTAGACTGCCCTTGGAAGCCAAGCTCAATAGAACAGAGAGAAGGACGAGGCATCAGGCAGGGCAACGAAAATGAAGAGGTTGCAATCTACAGATATGTCACCAAAGGAACTTTTGATGCATACAACTGGTCGCTCGTCGAAAATAAGCAGCGATTCATCAGTCAGGTCATGACAAGTAAGGCTGTGAGCCGAAGTTGTGAGGATATCGACGAGGCTACACTTTCCTATGCAGAGATTAAGGCGGTTGCCACAGGCAATCCTCTTATTCGTGAGAAGATGGAGATTGACAATGATGTCCAAAGATTAAAGCTTTTGAAGGCATCCTATGACAATCAGAGATATGGCTTGCAGGATAACTTTATGATTAAGTACCCGAAGCTCATTAAGACAGCAACAGAAAAGCTTGCCAATGTAAGAGAGGATGTAAAAGCAAGGGATAAAGAGCTGATTGATAATCCGGAATTTTCCATTACCATAGGCAGGGCAACTTACACAGAGCGAGTGGATGGCGGAACGATGATGCTTGAAGCTATCAGCAAATGTAAGACCGGAGAGACGACAGCTATCGGTAAGTTTCATGGATTTGAACTGCTTGTGGAAAAGAACTTCCTTGGCATCAATTATATGGTACTTCGTGGAAAGACTGAGTACAAGGCAGAGCTTTCCACAAGTCCTGTCGGCAGCATGGTAAAGCTGGAAAACCTGTTCAATGGACTCCATGAGAACATTGATTTCTTAGAAAAGAAGATTGAGCAGTACCAGAATGACCTTGAAGCATCAAAGGCAGAGTATGACAAGCCATTTGCGTACAGTGAGGAACTGAATGAAAAACTGGCAAGGCAGTGTGAACTGAATGCCCAGCTTGACCTTGAAAATGCAAAGGCTGTGGATGCAGACCTGAGCGGACCGGAGGAAGAAAGAGAAGCTGATGACAGAATGGAATCTGCAGCAATTGTAGCAGAGGATAAAGGTGCTTATCCAGCCGACAGAGAGGGCAGAACACGATAGGAGAGTGAATAATATGAGCATAAGAAAAGTGGTCGCAGGACTACTGATTACAGCAGGGATTGCCATTATGGCAGTCCCTTTTTTCTGGCGGGCAACCGGAGAAAAACAGACAGAACAGCTCATAAGCGAATTTGAGCAGACATTGGAGGATGATTACGATGAAGAAACAGATGTGGAGGAAGAGCAAACCTCCATTAGTGAAGAGGATGAAGCCATTCTTAAAGAAGGCGGTGTTATCGGCATCATTGAGATACCGGGCTTAGATATCAGGTATCCGGTAATGGAAGGAACCACAAGTAAAGTGCTTAATGCCGGGATCGGTCATATAGAAGAAACAGCAGGGATTGGGGAGAGTGGCAACTGTGTATTGTGCGGTCACAATGGCAGCAGATATGGCACATTTTTTACACCACTAAGTCAGATATCCATAGGTGATGAAGTAATGATAACCGACAAAAATGGGCTGAAGCATATCTATGAGGTAACAGAGACAGAGGTAGTAAATCCGTATGATAACAGCATCAAGACACAGGGAGATGAAAAAGAACTAACTCTTTTTACCTGTTCCCAGAAAGGAACCATGCGTTTTGTGGTCAGGTGCGTCTATAAGGAGGCGGTGATGGATGAATAAGAGATACCGACTTGGTGATATAGAAGAGGCAATATCGGAAATGGAAGAGCTAATCGAGATTCCGGACGATATTGCAGAGATTGATGATGACTTTCAGATAGTCGTAAGCGGCTGGTCTGTATATGTCGAAAGCATGAATCTGACACTCAGACAGGGAATAGCCTGTGTATGGGATGCGGAGGAAGGATTATTTATGCCTGATTTTGATGTGACCATCGTGTATGAGGGGAACATTGAAACACAGGAGTGGCTCTATTATGAGCAGGACGGAATGGTCGTTACACTTGGCAACTGGCTAAATGGCAGATTGTCTTGTGAACAGATAGAACAGCTTTGGTGTGAGCTTATCATACCGGAGCAAAACAAAGAACAAAA
>ERZ869991.277-NODE-277-length-17789-cov-13.561145_pt1 | contig 17789 bp, 16 predicted proteins | sample MGYA00520862_ERZ869991 | MGnify/ENA primary metagenome ERZ869991 (study PRJEB32232, sample SAMN07284978) | human gut metagenome | biome: human-associated habitat; material: feces | host: Homo sapiens | place: Tanzania | collected 2014-08-11 ...
CGCTTCACCACCTCTAACCCAGAGGATATGACCGAGGACATCCTCCACGCCATCGCCGAAGAGCCAAACCTCTGCAAGCACATCCACTTCCCTGCACAGAGCGGAAGCAACAAGATACTGAAGCTGATGAACCGCAAATACACCCGCGAGGAATATCTGCAGCGCATCGCCGACATCAAGCGCATCATCCCAGGCTGCGGCATCACTACCGACATCTTCGTGGGTTATCACGACGAAACAGAGGAAGACCATCAGGAAACCCTCTCGCTGGTGAAGGAAGTTGGCTTCGACAGCGCCTTCATGTTCAAATATTCAGAGCGCCCAGGTACCTATGCTGCCAAGCACCTGCCAGACAATGTTTCGGAAGAAACCAAGATAGCCCGCCTCAACGAACTGATCAAACTCCAGACAGAGGTGAGCGCAGAGCAGAACAAGAAAGATGAGGGTAATGAATTCACCATCCTCATCGAGAACTTCAGCAAGCGCAGCCGTGAGCAGATGATGGGTCGCACAGAGCAGAACAAGGCGGTAGTCATCGACAAGGGCAACCACCATATCGGCGAATTCGTAAAGGTTCGCATCACCGGTTCCACCTCTGCTACCCTCTTCGGCGAAGAAGTGAAAGAATAACTTTCAACAAAGAAGAACGCAAAATAAAAGAATAACCCAAAATAAACCGAAAATGGCACTTTTACCTACCCAAAACAGGTAAAAGTAGCCTTTTTCTTCATACTTTTAGCGAAAAAACACAAAATCATTTTGTAGTTTTCTCTAAAAGCGCTATATTTGCAGTCTATGAAGGAATTCTTGCAAGTTTTAAAACGATTTGTCCCTCCATACAAAAGATATCTGGGACTATCCATATTATTCAATATCCTATCAGCGGTATTGAATATCTTTTCATTCGCAGCCTTGATACCAATCCTGCAAATCCTGTTTCAGGTAGATGGCGGCATCCGTGCCAACGACTATATGACCTGGAACGGAGACTGGGGCACCCTCAAGGAAGTGGCCACCAACAACATGTACTATTACATCCAGGAATTTATCGTGGAATACAGTGCATCGACCGCCCTTCTGGTGATCGGTCTGTTTCTGGCATTCATGACATTCCTGAAGACGGGAGCCTATTTCCTTTCTTCCGCCACCATCATACCTATCCGTACTGGTATCGTGCGTGACATCCGCAACCAGCTCTACCAGAAGATTAATTCTCTCTCTCTGAGTTTCTTCAGCGAGGAGCGCAAGGGCGACATCATTGCCCGCATGAGCGGCGACGTACAGGAAGTAGAAAGCAGCATCATGTCATCTCTCGACATGCTTTTCAAGAATCCGATTCTGATACTCTTCTACTTCATCACCCTCATCTGCATCAGTTGGCAGCTCACTCTCTTCACCATTCTTTTTGTTCCACCTTTCGGCTGGTTCATGGGCTTGGTGGGCAAGAAACTGAAGGCACAGAGTACAGAGGCACAGTCGCTCTGGAGCGACACCATGAGCATGGTAGAAGAAACATTGGGCGGTCTCCGCATCATCAAGGCTTTCTGTGCAGAAAGCAAGATGAACTGGCGCTTTGACAAGGTAAACAGCGAATATCGCGACAACATCATGCGCGTGAACATCCGCCAGCAGATGGCTCATCCTATGAGTGAGTTCTTAGGCACCATCCTCATCGTAATCGTATTGTGGTTTGGTGGCATTCTGGTATTGGATTACGGCCGTATCGATGGTCCTACCATCATCTTCTACCTGGTGATGCTCTACAGCATTATCAATCCGCTGAAGGAATTCTCCAAGGCAAGCTATAATATCCCCAAGGGACTTGCCAGCATGGAGCGTATCGACAAGATTCTCCAGGCAGAAGTGGAAATCAAGGACAAGGAGAACCCGGAGCATATCGCTTCCTTCGAACATCAGATAGAGTTCCGCCACGTATCATTCGCCTATACAGACAATAAGAGCGACGAACTGATATACGTGCTGAAAGACATCAACCTCGTGATTCCGAAGGGCAAGACCGTGGCACTCGTAGGTCAGAGCGGTAGCGGTAAGAGTACGATGGTGGATCTGATTCCACGTTACTATGACGTGCAGGAAGGCGAGGTGCTCATCGATGGCATCAACGTGAAAGACCTGGCCGTAAATGATCTCCGCCAGCTGATAGGCAATGTAAACCAGGAGGCTATCCTCTTCAATGCCAGCTTCAAGGACAACATCCGTTTCGGCAAAACCGATGCTACCGACGAGGAAATCGCCAATGCAGCAAAAATAGCCAATGCCTACGACTTTATCATGAAATCGGAACATGGATTTGATACAGGAATCGGAGACCGTGGAGGCAGACTTTCCGGTGGTCAGCGCCAGCGTGTAAGTATCGCCCGTGCCATCCTCAAGAATCCTCCTATCCTCATTCTCGACGAGGCTACTTCTGCTCTTGATACAGAGAGCGAGCGCCTGGTGCAGGATGCTTTGGAGAAACTGATGAAGACCCGTACTACCGTAGCCGTGGCTCACCGCCTGAGCACTATCAAGCATGCAGACGAAATCTGCGTGATGCATGAGGGAAGAATCGTGGAGCGTGGTACTCACGATGAACTGATAGGCAAAGACGGATATTATAAGAAATTGCACGATATGCAGCAGGTATAATAGCAATGTTAAGTGTTGAATGTTAAATGTTAAGTTGCATTCTTGCTTATATATATAATAAGGTGTAAATCATAGGACTTATGACAAAGATTGTTTATGCGCTGTTTTATGCAATATCGCTGCTGCCATTCAGGCTGCTCTATTGCATCTCCGATTTCGAGTACTTCATGATGTTCCACGTCATCAAGTACCGCCGGGGCATTGTGCGTAAGAATCTCACCACTTCCTTTCCGGAGAAGTCTGCCGAAGAAATCGCAGCTATCGAAAAGAAATTCTATCGCTGGTTCTGCGATTATTTCTTTGAAGCAGTCAAGTTGCTGAGTATCAGCGACAAGGAGCTTCGCCGCCGCTTCCATGTTTACAATAGCGAGGAAGTGGAGAAATGTTTTCAGGAGGGTCAGGATGTAGCAGCCATCCTCGGACATTACTGCAACTGGGAGTGGCTCTCGTGCGTGGGTATCGAACTGCCCAAGACCCGCATGATGGGGCTCATCTATCATCCTCTGTACAACAAGGCCTTCGATGAACTCTTCAAGCGCATCCGTTCTCACGAAGAAAATGGAGTGCCAGTTCCTAAGAAAGATATCCTCCGCTATCTGGTAGATTACAAGCGCAGGGATATCCGCAGCATCTTCGGCTACATCAGCGACCAGGGGCCTAAATGGGAGAACATCCACCTGTGGCTTCCTTTCCTCAACCATCCCGAAACTCCTGTGTTTACAGGAGGCGAAAGAATCATGAGAAAGATGAATGATGCCGTATTCTATGTAGAGATGTCGCGCCCGGAAAGGGGCTATTACACAGCCACTTACAAGCTCATCGCCCGCGAGCCGAACGCTCTGCCGGAGCATGAAATCACCCGTCGCTTCTTCCAAATGCTGGAAGAAACCATCCGTAAGAATCCTCCTTATTATCTCTGGACACACAACAGATGGAAGCGAACCAAAGAGGAATTTGACAAGCGATATGAGGTGGTGAAGGGGAAAGTTGTACCTAAAGAATAGAATGGATTACAAGAAACGATTACCAAAAACGATTCTAAGAAATGAGAAAGATAAAGATAAATCCAAAATATGAATACCTGAGAAGGTTCATCGAGAGCATTCCTGATGTTTTCGAAGAGAAGGGACGTGAGATTTATAAAAGCCGCAATACCATCAAGGTAATGAATACCCCTGAAGGCCTAAGTATCAATGTAAAGCGATACCATATACCTCACGGACTGAATCAGATGATCTATTCATGGGGAATCAGGGTACCTAAAGGTAAACGCGCTTACGAATATGCCAGAATTTTAAAAGATAAGGGGATAGGAACGCCAGAAGTCATTGCACTTATTGAAGAAAGAGGTCTTCTGAATATGCTGGGATTCACCTACCTCATCACGATACAATGTGATTACGGACACACCATGTATGAAACTGGTGACCAGAATTTTACAGACCACACCTCTATAGCCAAAGCTCTTGCTCATTTTGCAGCAAACATCCATAACCAAAAAGTACTGCACAAAGACTTCACACCAGGCAACGTACTATGGAAAAAGGATGATGAAGGCTATCATTTCATGATCGTAGATATAAACCGCATGAACTTTGGCACAGTCAGCATAAAGAAAGGTTTATATAACCTGCGTAAATTCTGGGGTCCAAAAGAATTTATGAAAACCCTCGCCTCAGAATACGCATTGATACGAAATGCCAATCCTGAAGAAGCCGTTGACTATGTAATGAAAGAACGGGCAAAATTCTGGAAACGCTATCAGAAGAAACATGAAATACCATTCCTGCTTGAACTGTAATCAAGCAAGAATGGTATTTTCTTATCAGTGAAATCTGACTATTCCTCCAATTTGTCCGAATAATTTCTAACCATCATTTCATAAATCAGTTTAAACCAAATCAGTACCACCGGAAGGGCTTTCAGCGCATAAGGCTGCACATAAGTCTTGCGTATAAACTTCGGGAAAAGATCAGAAGGAGACAAACTCGTCAGGATAAAAGCAAAAATCATCAAAGCAATGTCCCAGCGAGAACGCTTCCATGGAACAGCAACAAACCAAAGAGCTACTCCCACAAAAGCAATGATATAAGTACTCGACTCGCTACCCGTACTGAAGAGTACAACAAACATCAGTACTGAAGCAAGGAAAGCATATCGGAAATACAGATTTTTATATTGCGAAAAGCGCAGATAAGGAGCGCAAAAAGCCAATATTCCAGGAACAATCAGCCATAAATCAGAATAAGTGGAAACATGCGATATTTTTCTCACTAATCCTAACAAAGACTGATTTTGCATCGTAGAAAACATATTCTCCATATTCTTACCTGCCAAACTCATTTTCCATTCCTGATATTGACCTATAATATATTCAGGACTACTAATCAACATCGGCAAGACAAAGAACAAAACAGCCCACCCGACCAACGAAGCAACAAATTTGACCTTATGCTTGGAGAAGAAGAAGAAAGCCAATCCTACAACACCATAAAGTTTGACAAACGTACCAATCATGATAAAACACGCAGCCAAAATATCTTTCTGTTTCTCCACACAATAAAAAGATGCCACGATAAGAGCAACCGTCACAATATTAAACTGGTCCATGAATAAAGCCGTAAGCAACTCATGAGCACAGAACCAATAGATAAATATTTGTTTACCTTGATTCAGAGGCAGTTTTCGGATACACACATAGAGAAGCAAAGCCATCAACACATGCCACAAAATAAGCCCCACAGGAAGAGGGACAACTGCAAACGGAGCGATAATCAAACTGAAGAACGGACCATAATGATTCGTATCAAAATACTCTGCATAAGGAGCGTAAAGAGATGTCTGATTCCACGTATGCCAAAAAACATATTTGAATATTAAAAAGTTGTTACACTTATGAAACTTGATAAGCGCAGATCCCAAAGCCAGCAAGAGCCAAAGCCAAAGTAATGTGCGCGGGTCGGTAAAAAAAGGACGCTTCAAGAACTGCTTCAAGCGTGAAAGAGTTTCATTCATTTGATTTATCTGTTTATTAATCATTATACATATTAGTCATAAATCTTCCTCCTTATCATTTTCCAGCTATATCGCGAACAAAGATAGAAAAAAAACATGTAATGAACAAATATTTCTATAATTATTTTGCAAAATCAGAATTTTATTGTAACTTTGTATGGAATAAAGATTTTTCAAAATAACAAAACATGAAAATAGGCTTTGATGCAAAAAGAGCAGCACAAAATCGTACTGGTCTTGGCAATTATAGTAGATTTATAATCAGAATATTGTCGGAGCTACGCCCCGACAACGAATACCATCTATATACACCAAAGCCTCATCGCATACCATATCTGAAGGAAATACCCACATTAAACCAACTTTTCCTTCATTTTCCATCCAAGGGTATATGGAAAGAACTAAGTTCCCTTTGGAGAATCTGGGGTATCAGCAGGGATATACAGAAAAATGGTATTGACTTATTTCATGGTTTGAGCAACGAGTTACCTTTAAACATTGGTACTCCGGAAGATAGAAAAAAGAAATATGGAGAAAAACGATGCAAATACATCGTGACTATCCACGACCTGATCTTTCTTCATACACCTCAGTATTATCATTGGATAGACCGCAAAATTTATCAATATAAGTTTCGCAAGGCTTGCCAAAACGCAGACCGCATCATTGCCGTCAGTGAATACACCAAACAGGAAATTATAGATTATTTCCATACACCAAAAGAAAAAATTGATGTAGTTTATCAGGGTTGTGACCCTGTATTCTCTCAAGAAATTGCTCAAGAAAAGCTGGAGGAGGTAAGAGAAAAATATTCACTACCAGAAGAATTTGTGCTCTATGTAGGAAGCATTGAAGAAAGGAAGAATCTTCTATTGTTGGCAAAAGCGATAGCTCTGCTTGCCAAAGGAGAATGCAGAGCAGAATGTCTTGCAGAGAATCAGAGGAAAAAGGAAATACAGGTAGTAGCAGTAGGACGCCACACTCCATATGTAGAAGAAATACAAAGCTTTCTGAAGGAACAAGGCATAGAGCATCTGTTTCATTTCTATCATAAAGTACCTTACGAAGATTTGCCATCGTTCTACAAATTGGCACAAATTTTCGTTTATCCTTCCCGGATAGAGGGATTCGGAATTCCACTTCTGGAAGCCATCAGCAGCGGAGTTCCAGCTATCGGATGTACCGGTTCTTGTCTGGAAGAAGCAGGAGGTCCCGATTCGATATATGTCGCACCAGACGATGCTCAGAGCATGGCTGCAACTCTCCTCAACGTTTCATCCGACGCTCTATTACGTCAGAATATGATCATGCGGGGCAGAGAATATGCCAAACGCTTTACCGACGAAAAACTGTTTCATTCCCTATATGAAACATACCAAAAAATATAATCATCAGAACAACTGTAAAAAAGAAATATGAAACAAAACAGACTTTGCTACATAAGCCAGAATTACTATAATCTATCTGGCGCATACAAAAAGTCACTTTGAGGAGCTGCTACAACAAGAATACTGAAATCTTTGTATTTTAGCAAAAAATCTGCGATTATTTCTTTGTATTTTAGCAAAAAGTTGACGTTTATATCTTTGCATTTTAGCATTTTTACAATTTAAATGCTTGATATTAAGCAAAAAACATGTAACTTTGCAATCAAAAAAGGAAATACAAAATGGAGCAAAGACAATATATTACCAGACAAATAGACAAGGCTTTGATAGCATGGAAAAACAATCCACGCCATAAGCCTTTGTTACTACGTGGCGCAAGACAAGTGGGCAAATCCTCCTCCGTACGCCATCTGGGCAAGCAATTCGAGAATTTCGTTGAAGTTAACTTTGAGCGAAAGCCACAGTTTGCCCAAATTTTCCAAGGAGACTTAAGTGCCCGTCATATAGTTGAAACATTAAAATCAATAACAGGAGAGGCAATCATTCCAGGAAAAACTTTACTTTTCTTGGACGAAATACAAATGTGCCAAGAGGCCATTTCTGCTCTTCGTTTTTTTTGGGAAGACTTACCTGAATTACATGTTATTGCAGCAGGTTCTCTGTTGGAATTTGCACTAAATGAAATTCCAACTTTTGGCGTGGGCAGGATTCATTCTATGTTTATGTACCCAATGTCTTTCGATGAATTCTTGGGAGCACTTGGTATGCAAAGCTTATTACAAGCCAAAGAAATTGCCACCCCTACCCAACCTTTACTTCCTGTCTTACACGACCAATTAGTTGCTCTCTTCCGCACTTATCTGATGGTCGGCGGAATGCCTGAAGTTGTCTCTACATGGGTCTCTGCTCATAGCTACGAAGAGTGCCAATCCGTACAAAAAGAAATAGTATATACCTATGAAGTTGACTTTGCGAAATACAAGAAACGCGCCAACACCACATTGCTTCGGCTCACCTTACATAGTGCAGCTCATCAAATAGGAAGTAAGTTCGTATATAGCCAAGTATCACGCGATTTCAGGTCTGCCCAAATAAAAGAGGCTCTTAGCCTTCTAACTTTGGCAGGATTACTTATACCAGTCTATAACACTGCAGCCAATGGTTTCCCGCTGGGTGCAGAAGCAGATGAAAGTTGCGCAAAATACCTTTTCTTGGATAGCGGGCTTCTTCTATCCATCTTAGGCATGGACTTAGGTAGCATAACAACCCTTTCAGAGCAAATACTCATAGGCAATGCCACCGACTTGGTAAACAAGGGACATATTACAGAGATGGTAGCAGGACTGGAAATCATCAAAAACATGCCTCCAGACAGCATTCCTTCTCTGTTCTTTTGGATGCGCAGCGCAAAGAGTTCTTTAGCTGAAATAGATTACGTTATGGCAAAAAATATGAAGATTCTTCCGATAGAGGTAAAAGCCGAAGTGCGTGGCGGAATGAAGAGCCTTTATGCTTTTATGGAGACAAAACACATCAATCATGCCATTCGAACCTCTTTAGAAAACTTTGGGAGTTTTACTAAAGACAATGGGGAAATAGACATCTATCCTCTTTATGCATTAAGGAGCTTGGTAATAATGAAATAATCAAGGCTCCAACTAAAACAGAAAGAGGGGAAGTTTACTTACGAAAAAAGATAAAGTTTCCTAAATTACACCTTTGAGTATAATACTTTGGCTATAAATTCGTAATTTTGCAGAAAATCAAGACATTAAGAGCATGAACAAACAAAACAGACTTTGCTACATAAGTCGCAACTACTATAATCTTACATCAGCTGGCAACAAGGCTAAGACGGACAACGAGGATACACTCGATGAAATGGGAGCCGTCAACCTGGGTCTGCATCGAACGGTAAGAAACAGCAAGATTATCGCATTTTTCCTTGATCTTGCAGGAATTCTCCGTGCCTGCCTATTGCTTCAAAAAGGCGACACTCTTTTCTTGCAATATCCTGTCAAAAAGTACTTTTCTTTCTTATGCAAAATAGCAAGAATGAAAGGAGCCAAGACCGTTTCCCTCATTCACGATTTAGGTTCTTTCCGCAGAAAGAAGCTGACCGTAGAGAAAGAAATCAACCGTCTCTCCCATAGCGATTATATCATCGCTTCCAACGAGAACATGAAGAAATGGCTCAAGGAGCACGGAATGCAGAAGCCTGTGGGTGCCCTCGGCTTATTTGACTATCACTCAGCTTCACCATGTCAGGAAAAAGCGTCAGACAGGAAGCAGCCAAAAGTAGTCTATGCCGGCGCTCTAAGCATGAAGAAGAATTCATTTCTGGTAGAACTTTCCCAGACGCTGACCAACTGGCAACTGCTGGTTTGCGGAAACAAGGAAGGACTACAGGGCTTGAAAGAGAATCCGCTCATCACCTATCAGGGATTTGTGCCTTCAGAAGATTTCATCAAGAGTATTGATGCCGACTTCGGGTTAGTATGGGATGGCGATTCACTCGACACCTGTTCGGGCGAATATGGTCAATACCTGAAATGGAATTCTCCACATAAGGTTTCCTTCTATCTCCGTGCTGGTTTACCACTCATCATCTGGAAAGAGGCAGCCGTAGCGCCTATCATCGAAGAAGCAGGAGCAGGTATAACCATCAGTTCGCTGAAAGAACTGGATGATATACTCAATGCATTAACTCTTGAAGATTATCAAAAGATGAAAGCCAACACTGTCATCATGACAAAGAAACTAAATGAGGGATATTTCCTTCATCAGGCCCTGGAAGAGTTCAACAAACATATTATAAAAACAAATTCTTAATAATTCATTATGTACAACAACTATAAAATCGTATGTAATACGGCAGCTGGTCGAAGAAGATACATGCAGTATCTTATACCACAAGTCATTTGCTCTGATATTGTTGACAGATATGATATTTGGGTCAATACAATTAACAAAGAAGATATTGCTTTCTTTGAAATGTTAGCAAACAAATACAGTAAGATTCATTTAGTTTGGCAACCAGATAACATGGTCAATGGCATTAGTTCCATCAATGCATTCTATAAAGATTGCATTGAAGACCAAACTATATATATCAAACTAGATGATGACATTGTATGGCTAGCCCCTAACTTTTTTGAGACAATTGTGAAATTCCGCATCGACAATCCTCAATATTTTGTCGTTTCTCCTCTTGTTATCAACAATGCCAAAACCACCTATCTCTTTCAAATTCTAGGCAAGATAAAACTGGCAAGATATCAAAGAGCAGATTCGTTTAGTAAGGTTTTGTGGAAAAGTGGAGAATTTGCACGAGACCTTCATAAGTGGTTCATTCATAATTACCTAAAGCCACAAAAGTGGGAAAAGCTTTACTGCCAAGACTATCCGATGGGCATCACTCGCTTTTCCATCAACTCCATTGCATGGTTTGGCGAAGATATGAAAGAATTCAAAGGAGAAGTCGTAGGAGATGACGAAGAGTTTATGTCGTGTATTAAACCAACAATAGAAGGTAAAACAAATTGTTTCTGTGGAAATACCATCATTGCTCATTTTGCTTTTGGACCCCAACGAAAAGTTCTCGACAAAGCAGATATTTTGGAACAATATGGAAACATCCTAAGCGAACAATGGAAGAGCAATGCTAAGCTCTATAAAATCCATTGCTTTACACAAGATTGCATGAATGAAATCAAATTGAATTCAGAAAAAGCCTATACTAATTTCCATATGCCACCCTATCAAGTTCCACAGAAGGAGAACAGATTCATCAAACGCATCAAATTTCTCTGGAATAGATACCAAGAAAGGCAGTCTTCTTTTATAAGAATATAAAAATACACTCACACAATATGGAAAAACTTCTATCAATAATTATCCCAACATACAACATGAGTTTGTACATCGAAAGATGTATGAACTCTCTTATTTCATCTAAGACAATCGAAAAATTAGATATCATCGTTGTCAATGATGGTAGCAAAGATGACTCTTCTGAAAAGGCAAAAAACATCGCCATATCATATCCCAACTCAATCCGTGTCATTGATAAAGAAAATGGGAATTATGGTTCTTGTATCAATACTGGTCTCAAACTTGCCAAAGGCAAATACATCAAAATTCTAGACGCCGATGACCTATTTGACACACACAATCTTGAAAACGTTTTAGATATCATAAAAGAACTTGATGTCGACATGATTCTCACAGATTTCAAGATGGCCTATTCTAATGGAAAATCCAAACTAATATCATTCAACGTGGAGCCCAACCAGGTTTTAACTTTTACAGCCGTTTGTACTTCCAAGGATTTCACACATCTTTGGATGCATTCAGTCATGTACAAAACAAGTATAGTTCAGAACATCAACTACCATCAAACGGAAGGAATCTCTTATACAGACCAAGAATGGATATTTACTCCATTGGCATATGTTCGAAACATCTTCTATATCCATAAAGTTCTATACTTATACTCTTTGGGAAGAGTAGGACAAACTGTTAGTACAGATTATTTGACGCGTAACTTTCACCATCATGTTATTTGCGTAAAAAATATCATTAAATGTTTTTGCAACTTACCAACAGATATACCAAATCCCATCACACAACTATTATATACAAGAATCTTCAATCTCACAAAATTTATCTATAAAGGTTATTTATTAAAAAAATATCCTGACGAAGACAATGTATTGAGAGACTTTGATAGTTACTTAAAAGTGAACTTACCCAAATTATATGCAAACTTAAAAAACATTAAACTGAGCAAACCTATTATCCCTTATCATTACATAAGACACTGGCAAAAAAACCCAAATAGCAAAGTGCTTTATTATATGATTAAATTATATATTTTAAAAAAACATCTCATTTAATGATGAATTATCAAAGGAGAGCTATCCTATTAGCCCTCCTTCAACATATTCATAAGTATTATTTTTCAACGAAGTATTTAGTTTCTATTCTATCATAGAAACTTAATGGTGCCGGTATCTGTACACCTGAGAAACAGTCTAAATGTGCATTTATAAAATCATAACCTATTTTGCAAGAAAATGCAATTCCTGCAGAAAAACGAGGATTTATATCAATGAGATAGTACCCTTTATCGTTTTTGATGAATTCCATATTTACGACACCGCAAATATTTAATTTGTCACCTATATATTTTACAAGTCTGTCTAGAATTGCATCATTAAAGATACGAACTGTCGTACCTGCTCCATTTTTCGTCCTCAATAACTCCTCACGAGGAACACAAAAACTTGTCCCCGTTTTTGGTTCTCTAACTAAATCAACACAACATATATTTCCTTCCACTACCTTTTGGAACAAATAGTTTGTCATATCTCCAATATTACTTAACTGCTCTTTACCTTGCAGAAAGAACAATCCTTCGCTACTTCTTCCATTTCTAGGCTTTGCCACACAAGGATACGACATTCTATTCAAATCATCACCCTCTATTAGCGTAGGAACTGAAAGTACCTGTTCATCATTTTCAAAAACTTTGAAAAGAGCATATTTATCTCGTGCAACACATAGGGTCTCTGACGAGGATATACATACCACCAAATCATTTTTTTCAAAAATCTCACGATGCTCATTAATAACATCTATCTCCAAATCAGTCAATGGGAATATATACTTTACATTCTCTTTCTTTGCTAAATCTATCAAAAAAGGTATATACTCTTTGGTATTCGCATAAGGAGCCTGAGCAAAGACATCACAGCAAAACGCTTCAAAATGCCACTCTTTAGGATAAATATCACATCCTATCACCTTATGTCCTGCCTCATGTAACTTGTTTATTGCACACAAAGCTGACATAGAGCCTATTGCCGTTATTAATATATTCATAATTTACTTTATTACACAATCCAACGTTCTATAAATATCTTCATCACTCAGTGCATGATGCATAGGAAGACATATCACACTACTTGCCATCTTGTGAGCATTCGGCAGATTCTTTGGATCCGCACTTTCTAAGCCATGATATGTAGAAAGTTCACTAATCAATGGATAGAAGTAACGGCGCCCCAAGACATTCGCAGCCTTCATCTTAGCATAGAGTTCATCACGAGTCAGACCGTATTTCTCTGCATCTACAAAAATTGGGAAATAACTATAGTTGTGTTTTACACCTGGCATATCATCAAAGAATGTGATGCCCTCCACTGGTCGTAAAGCCTCACGGTACTTGATAGCAACCTGATGACGTGCCTCGATGGCTACATCTACCTGCTTCAGATTCAGCAAACCGTATGCACTTCGCATCTCGTCCATCTTGCTATTGATGCCTGGACCAACAATTGTCGTCTCGTCTGCAAAGCCAAAGTTTTTTAGGTAGTCTATGCGCTTCTTGGTCTTCTCATTGTGCATGATCATCGCTCCGCCCTCGATAGTGTTATACACCTTAGTGGCATGGAAACTCAGCGTGGAAATGTCACCTGCGTTAAGAATGCTCTCGCCATTCACTGCCACTCCAAAGGCATGAGCTGCATCATAAATCACCTTCAAACCATACTTGTCGGCAATATCTTGAATTGCTTTGGTGTCACATGGCTTGCCATATACGTGCACTGGCATTATGGCTGTAGTACGAGGACTAATGGCAGCCTCTATCTTGTTGGGATCGAGATTACCTGTGGCTGGGTCAATATCAACAAAAACCGGCTTGCAACCATTCCACCAGATGCTATGAGTAGTAGCTACAAAGCTATAAGGTGTGGTGATGACCTCTCCCGTGATACGAAGTGCCTGCAAGGCGGTAAGCAATGGCAGAGTTCCATTAGTAAAAAGGCTCACGTATGGCACTTTGAGATAGGTGGCTAGTTCCTGCTCCAATTTTTTGTGATAACTACCGTTGTTAGTAATCCACTTGCTGTCCCAAATCTTCTTGAGTTCTGTCGTGAAGTCGTCAAGATTCGGTAACAGTGGCGATGTCACGGTTATAATTTTTTTATTCATAAAAAGGTTATATATTTACTCAATATTTCTTCAATAGGTCTATGACATGTCTTTAAATTCTGAAATCACGATACAAGAAACGCAAACCATGGTATATTTTGCGCAACACCAAAGATTTCACTGTTCGCAAGTTCAAATCTAAATCCCATAGTTTTGTCCTACAATCTGCATATCGTATTCTAACTTTTTCAAATGTTCTTATATATTGAGGAATATTTTCTGGACGATATAAAGAATTGATAGCATAATTGATTCTCCTTTTTAATATTACGCCATATTTCGGATAGTCATTTGAGAATCCCTTCAACATATCTAACTCCGATTCTAATCCTTTTAGACGCCATTCCATATCTTCTTTTTTTTGACTACCCAGCCAAGAAGATGAATTTTCCACTCTATACACAGACATTACATCATCCAAAAAATATACATGACCAGTTATTGCACAGAATATCTGCAAAGGATAGTCGCCCACATGACATGCACAAACATAGCTTTTCTCATAAAGAGCATGTACTAGCTCCCGGCGAAACATAATACTGCAAGTAGGCACAAACAAACCACCCTTTAAAATAACATCTCGACTATCAACATACCCTGTTCCACCTTTATATTGTTTATTAAATACAAAAGCATTTCGCCTTTGAGAAAAATGTAGAACTCGACCAAATACCATCGTACAATCCTGATGGCTATCCAACACCTCTACTTGCTTTTGTAGTTTCTGTGGATCTGTCCAATAATCATCTCCTTCACACAAAGCAATGTATTTACCACAAGCTCGCGAGAATTGAAACTTTTGCCAAACACTAATTCCTTGAGAATACTGATTTTCACGTTGCAGAATGGGCTTAAACAATCCAGGATAACAAGATACATACCGTTTGATAATTTCAACCGACCCATCTGTTGACGCATCATCATGAATCAACACTTCAAACTTAAAATTTGTCTTCTGCATGACAAATCCATCCAAGCATTTCTGCAAATAAGCTTCATGATTATACACCTCACAAACTATACTGACGACAATATCATTCACGCTTGAGAAAAATGATGGTTTCGTCTTTATTATCTCTTCTTTCATTTTATAAACAATTACTATATCATCATAGCATAACTATGCTAATGCAAAATTAATCATTTATTTGCAAAATACCAAATAAGCCGAGAGAAATTTTTAGATAATTCTAATTATTCCAAAATCTTGACTATACACCCCTTAAGCCTTTTCTGCAAGGTCTTCACATCAAGTTCAAGATTATCCGTCGGATTCACAGTTTCGATTTCGTCAATATTATTCTTCAAGAAGAATGTTACTCTTACTGCATTTCTATCGCTCTCACAAACAACTTCATGCCTCGCCAGTTGCTTTCAAAAAATAGATGGGCGAGTGCTTCGTCCCATCCTTCACCATGATTCCCTTCTCACAGAAATATTTGAGCCACTTCTGGGCGGTATATTGGGTCAAGCCGAAAAGGAGGCGCAGGGCATGAGTGGTGATGAAACGATTCTCTACCAGATATTCCTTGATTTTCTCCAAAAGCTTCTCCTCCGTATATTGGGAAGACTGCGTGGTATATTCGGAACGGATGAAGTGCATTCCTCTCTCCACTTCATCCATGAGCGAAGACTCTGGACGAAAATTGATGCCGGCGAGACGTACCTCCTTACCCGTTATCTTTCTATCAGGCTGCCCCTCTGGCATCTCCAAACTCGCCGACAAGGAAAAATACCCCAACTCGGGGATGTGAACTCGGCGCCCCATCGTAAACTCTTGCACACAGATGTCATGCAGTTCCCTAAGGACAGCCGCCACATCTCCCTTGGTGAGCGAGCACCGATTCTGAATGGCTGCTTCCTACTCCTTGTCTGTCATCGGCTCATGCTGTACGAGTCTGACGTATTGGCGATTTTCTCCAGTACCTTGTGAGTTCTTAATGGTATAAATGTCATATTTCAAATCCATACGATGAAGTTTTTGGTTTTACATCAATAGTTCGTGGTAACAGTTGTTCTTGTAACCGATTGCAAATATAGCAAATAATGCTAGACATTGTACCAGATGGTGAAAAGAATTAGGATTATTTATACTTTTTCCGAACGTCAAACAATCTTTTTGCGACCGCCGAAACATTTTATGGCGACCGCTTGACGATTTAATGGCGGTCGACATGCATTTTTTTGACGACCGTCAAAAAATGTGCGAGACGCAGTTCTTTCATCACAAGAATGGAGGGCATTGCACCATACGGCTGAGGAGAGCCTACCATACGACTCAGGGAGAAAACATCATTAACGACATATTCGTATAGCACTTTGCAATAAAAAGAAAGAAAACATTGCGTATCTGACTAAAATTCCTTATCTTTGCAGAAACATTCATCAATCATCAAGATAAGAACAAGAATATGAACAACCAAAAATACGACTATCTCATCGTTGGTTCCGGCCTCTTCGGAGCCACATTCGCCCACCTTGCCCATAAGCAAGGCAAAACTTGCCTGGTAATAGATAAGCGACCACATCTGGGCGGAAATATCTATTGCGAGACTATTGAGGGCATCAATGTGCATAAATATGGTGCGCATATCTTCCATACTTCCAATAAGGAGGTGTGGGATTTCGTCAACGCCATCGTTGAGTTCAACCGCTACACCAACTCGCCTGTGGCCAATTATAAAGGCAAGCTCTACAACCTGCCTTTCAATATGAACACCTTCTATCAGATGTGGGGCGTTACCACTCCTGAAGAAGCACAAGCCAAAATAGATGAACAGAAGGCGGAAGCTGTAGCCAAAATGAAGGCTGACGGCGTAAACGAGCCGCGCAATCTGGAGGAACAGGCACAGGTACTCATCGGTAAAGATATCTACGAGCGGCTCATCAAAGGTTATACCGAGAAGCAATGGGGGCGCAAGTGTACCGACCTGCCTGCCTTCATCATCAAGCGCCTGCCAGTACGACTCGTATTCGACAACAATTACTTCAACGACAAGTATCAGGGCATCCCGGTAGGTGGCTACAACAAACTGATTGACGGCTTGCTCGAAGGTATCGACACCATGACTTCCGTAGATTTCTTTGCAGGCAACATCCAAAAATTAGCAGAGAACAAAGAGGCTTCCCAGAAAGCTGGACTGATTAAAGACTGTTGGCAGGAAATCGCCGAGAAACTGGTTTTCACAGGAAAAATAGACCAGTTCTACGACTATCAGTTCGGGAAACTCAACTATCGCACCGTACGCTTCGAACAGGAAATCATCGACAGCCCTAATTATCAGGGAAATGCCGTGGTAAATTATACTGAGCAAGAAGTGCCATATACCCGAGTGATAGAACACAAGCACTTTGAAATGTTTGGTGCAGAGGTTTACAATTGTCCTAAAACCGTCATCTCCAAGGAATATTCTACAGAATGGAAGGATGGCATGGAACCTTATTATCCTGTAAATGATAAGGAGAATTCCGAACTATACGCTCAATATAAGAACCTGGCAGATCAGGAAAAGGATGTTATCTTTGGTGGTCGCCTTGCCGAATATAAGTATTACGACATGGCGCCAATCATAGAGAAAGCATTGGCTATGTTCAAGTAATTCATCATATCTTTCGCTTTTTATGTAAAACTTCTCGTAATTAATAGTACTCGATAAAAAGATGAGAATGGAGATAAAAGGATAAAGTTTCCTAAATTATACCCTTGGGTATAATACCTTTGGGTATCATTTTGTAACT
>ERZ869991.278-NODE-278-length-17754-cov-4.377383_pt1 | contig 17754 bp, 17 predicted proteins | sample MGYA00520862_ERZ869991 | MGnify/ENA primary metagenome ERZ869991 (study PRJEB32232, sample SAMN07284978) | human gut metagenome | biome: human-associated habitat; material: feces | host: Homo sapiens | place: Tanzania | collected 2014-08-11 ...
TTGCAAATTGCGGTGTTTCTCTCGGGTTTGCACGCATTACTACATTCGACGGATGCATTCACGATGGATGGCTTGCAATGGGCGATATAAGCACACATCTAAATAAAGTGTTTTTGTTGAAATCACTAAATCAAATAACAGAACACTTTAGAAAAATTGCACCTGCAGGAACACAGCCCAACTTAAACACTGCAATCATGAAAGCATATAAGCAAGTTCTTCCTCCACTCCCGCTGCAGCAGCAGTTTGCTGCCTTTGTGGAAAAGGTCGACAAATCAAAATTGGCCGTAAAGCAAAGCTTGGAAAAGCTGGAAACTTTGAAAAAATCGCTTATGCAACAGTATTTTGGTTAGCTTCAATAAGCTTGCCGCAGTTTGGTACACTCCTTTTTTAGGAGGGTTTTGCCATTATGAAAGATCAGTTGCTTAAAGAGATTACTCGAGAGATGCTTCCCTATTTGGATAACAGCCAGTTAGAACGCTTGCAAGACGTTTTGCGCCACTGTTTTTGGGAAATAGAAGTAAAAGCCAGTTCTGAAGAGAGGCCCTGGGCAGAAAAGCCCAACAATTTGGAATTGCTGGGCCTCTTTTTGGCGGCCAAGCGCGTGGAAGGTTGCAGCGAAAAAACAGTACGTTATTACAAAGCAACTTTAGAAAAGGCTTTGGCCAGCTTAGATAAATCTGCTGTACAAATAGAAACAGAAGATTTGCGTCGTTACCTTTCCGATTATCAGCAAATTAACCAATGCAGTAAAGCCAATATAGATAATATTAGGCGCATTCTCTCTAGTTTTTTCGCTTGGCTAGAAGATGAAGATTATATTCTCAAAAGCCCGGTTAGACGCATTCACAAGATCCGCACTGCTAAAACGGTAAAAGAAACTTACACCGACGAAGCTTTAGAAGTTATGCGCGATAAATGCGGCTGTCTGCGCGATTTAGCCATAATCGATCTTTTAGCTTCTACCGGTATGCGCGTAGGCGAATTGGTGCGCTTAAATAGAGCCGACATCGATTTTGAAAACCGCGAATGCGTAGTTTTTGGCAAAGGCAACAAAGAAAGGCCAGTATATTTTGACGCTCGCACCAAGATTCACTTAAAAAATTACTTACAAAGTCGTCGCGACGATAATCCAGCTTTGTTTGTATCTTTACTTAATCCATGCAAGCGCTTGGAAATTAGCGGTGTAGAGATACGTTTGCGCACCTTAGGACGCAAATTGGGCTTGCCACGCGTCCATCCCCACAAATTCCGCCGCACACTGGCTACCAGAGCTATCGATAAAGGAATGCCTATAGAACAAGTTCAGCAATTGCTAGGCCATGCCAAAATAGATACCACTATGGAATACGCTATGGTCAACCAGAACAACGTCAAACAATCCCACCGCCGCTACATAGCTTAAAGCCAATCCCGAGAGGTAGAGCACAGTAGCGAGGTGGCAGCATGAAAGTAAGGTTAGGAGATATATGCGAAGTTATCTCAGGCTCAACTCCTAAAACTAATGTTCCAGAGTATTGGAATGGAACATTAAAATGGATAACTCCAGCTGAAATAGGAAAAGAATGTTATATTTTTGATTCGGAGCGACATATTTCCGAAGAAGGAGCAAAAAGTGCAAATCTACGTCCGCTACCGCCAGGCACAGTTATCCTGTCATCAAGAGCCCCGATAGGGAAAACAGCTATTGCAGGATGTAAATTGTATTGTAATCAAGGCTTTAAAAATTTAATATGCTCTTCTGCTTTAATGCCAGAATATCTTTATTATTTTTTATCATGCAATACACACAAATTAAATTTATTAGGTCGCGGAGCAACATTCAAGGAATTATCAAAGTCTATAGTCGAAAATATTGAAATTCCGCTAATAAATTTAATCCAACAAAAATACATTGTTCACATATTGCAAAATATAGACCGACTAATAACTAAATATTCTAATGCTTGTAGTATTTTAAATGAAATTGTTAAGTCCCGATTTATGGAAATGTTTGGAGATCTATCGTCTCCATCATGTCGATGGAATAAAAATAAACTGAGTCATATATGCGTCAATTATGACGATATAAAATGTGGCCCATTTGGCACTCAATTGAACAAAAACGAATATACAGCTACAGGTGTACCCATATGGGAAATTGCACAAATTAACAGCATGTTTACAACAAAACCAGTGCATTTTATAACACAAGACAAAGCCGTTAGTTTAAACGCATATTCTATAAAACCAGGAGACATCGCTATGTCTAGGAAAGGTAACGTAGGGCGCTGCGCAATATTTCCAGAGACACTTCAAAATGGCATTATACACTCAGATATATTACGGATTCGTGTTGATCAGAATCAGGTCTTACCCGTTTTTATAGTACATCAACTACGATACAGCAATCATGTAAAGCACCAAATAGAATTAGTAAGCTCTGGTGCAATAATGGCTGGAATAAATGTCACAAAGTTAAAGCAAATAGAAATACACATTCCTCCACTCCCTCTCCAGCAGCAGTTTGCTGCCTTTGTGGAAAAGGTCGACAAATCAAAATTTATAGTTGGCGCCAGGCTTGCTGGCCGGCTTTATCGTAAAGTATTAACCAAATTGTCACTTAGTGAGGCTGATTATGACTAATTTTGACTTTTTACAAGCTGAACCGACCTTCGAATGTTTTGCCGAAGCGGCTATTTGTGCGGAAAAAGTAATTACCGTTGACCCTAATGCTTGCGCTATCAACTGTCGTATAGCTATGGAGCGAGCCATTAAGTGGCTTTACAGCGTCGAAAAAGATTTAGCCAAGCCTTACCAAGACGACTTATACAGCCTCCTCAGCAGTGAAGAATTTCGCAAAATTATCAGCCCGGAGCTCTACAAACGCTTAGATTATATCCGCCGCTTAGGCAATATTGCCGCCCACGACAATAGGAAAAGAGTACGTCGCGAAGAGGCCATGCTTTGCTTAGAAAACCTCTTTGTTTTTGTCGATTTTATCGCCTATTGCTATAGTTCAAACTATACTGAGCGCAAGTTTGATCCTTCGCTTATTAGTAAATCAGAAGCTACCTTGGCTTTAGCTTCTCAGCTGCCCAATGTCGATCTTGAAGCGCTTCTGAAAGAGAATGAACAACTACGCCAAAAGTTAAGCGAGCGCAGCCAAAAGCAGCGCCCCAATTATCAGAACGTCCCTCTAGAAAAATCAGAATACGAAACTCGCAAGTTATATATAGACGTTATGCTCACTGAAGCTGGCTGGATTGAAGATCGCAACTGGCTTAACGAAGTTCCCATCGATAATATGCCCACTAAATCGGGCCAAGGTCGCGCCGACTACGTTTTATATGGTAAAGACGGCAAGCCGTTAGCTATTATCGAAGCTAAAAAAAGCTGTGCCGATCCTACGCAAGGTCGCCAGCAAGCTAAACTTTACGCTGACAGTTTAGAAAAGCGCTACGGCCGCCGCCCCATTATCTTTTTAACTAATGGCTTTGATACAAAAATTATCGATGGCCAATATCCTGAGCGTAAAGTGGCCACTTTCTATTCACAAAACGATTTAGAAAAACTCTTCAACTTGCGTTCCAATCGCCAAAGTTTACTTAAAGCTAAAGTAGATCCCAAAATTGCCGATCGTTATTACCAAAAAGCTGCCATACAAGCTATTTGTTCAGCTTTTGAAAAGAAAAATAGACGTAAAGCCCTTTTAGTTATGGCTACTGGAAGTGGCAAAACTCGTACTATTATCGCTTTAAGTGACATTCTAACCAAATACGGCTGGGTTAAGAATATACTCTTTTTAGCCGACCGCAACGCTTTAGTTACTCAAGCTAAACGTAGCTTCGTGAACTTATTGCCCAATTTAACCACCGTAAATTTATGCGACGAAAAAGACTATAGCGCTCGCTGTGTTTGCTCTACTTATCAAACTATAAATAAGCTCATTGATAAAGCTGAAAGCCAAGAAGGCCAAAAAGTTTTCACTTGCGGCCACTTCGACTTAATTATTTGTGACGAAGCCCACCGTTCTATTTACAATAAATATAAAGACATTATCGAATACTTTGACGCTCCTATCGTCGGTTTGACCGCTACTCCCAAGCAAGATATCGATCGCAATACTTACGAAATTTTTGAGCTAGAAGACGGTGTGCCCACCTACGCTTACGAATTGGAACAAGCGGTTAAAGACGGCTTTTTGGTCACTTACAAAAGTATTGAAACTAAGCTTAAGTTTATGAATGAAGGCATTCACTATGATGAGCTAAGTGAAAGAGAACAAGAAGAATACGAAGAAAAATTTAAAGACGAAAAGGACGATATTCCCGCTTATATCGGCTCTTCAGCTCTAAATAAAACTGTCTTTAACAGAGACACTATCGTTAAAGTTTTAGATAAACTTATGAGCGATGGCTTAAAAGTCGATTATGGCAACAAAATTGGCAAAACGATTATTTTTGCTCTAAACCATCGCCATGCAGAGGATATTAGTAAAATTTTTGCTGATCAATACCCTCAATTTAAGAATTTTGCTCAAGTAATCGATAACCAAACAAAATTTTCTCAGACACTTATCGACGATTTTTCCAATCCGAACAAATTGCCGCAAATTGCTATTTCTGTAGACATGCTAGATACGGGCATTGATATTCCAGAAGTGCTCAACTTAGTCTTTTTCAAGAAAGTTTTGAGCCCTTGCAAGTTTTGGCAAATGATTGGCCGAGGTACTCGCCTTTGCCCTAAATTAATTGACGGCCAAGACAAAACACATTTTTATATTTTTGATTGGTATAATAATTTTGAATATTTCCGCGCTAATCCTCATGGCCAAACTGTCACCGCTGCTCCTTCACTTTCAGCAGTTCTTTTTAGCTTGCAATTTGAAATTGCTCGCAGTCTCCAAGATCTGAAATACCAAACTGAAAGTTTAATTAGCTGGCGCAAAAAATTGGTCAAAGAAATGGTAGCTAAAGTACAGCAACTCAATAAAGATAATTTTGCTGTGCGTCAGCATTTAAGAGTCGTCGAGCGCTATTCTCAAGAAGAAAATTACCAAACCATAGAATTTAAAGATATAAAGCTCGTTAAAGAAGAACTAGCTCCGCTTATTAGCGGCGATGGCACAGAAGATATTAAAGCTCTGCGTTTTGATGCACTGCTTTATGGTTTAGAATTGCAAGCTTTAGAAGGTAAGCCCAGTCGCAAGCGCAAGAAAGATTTGCAAGATAAAGCTGAAAGCTTAGCTGGTTTCGGTAACATTCCCGACATTAGCAAACATGCCGAGATGATCAAAAAAATTACTCAAACCGACTTTCTCAACCAAGCTGAAGCTGCCGATTTTGAGCAAGTGCGCATAGAATTGCGCGATTTATTAAAGTTTTTATCTAATCAAGAAGTGGAAATTTATGAAACAAATTTTACCGATGACGTTTTGAGCGTTGAAGAAAACGAGGCCGATTTAGCTAGCGATATTTTGAAAAATTATAAAGCTAAAGTTGAATTTTACATTCAACAGCATCAAAATAACGGTGCTATCGCCAAATTGAAAAATAACATTCCGCTTAACCAGAGCGACTGGCAAGAGCTAGAACACACTCTTTGGAACGAATTAGGCAGCCGCGATGACTACCAAGCTGAGTATGGTGACAAACCATTAGGCAAATTCATTCGCAGTATAGTCGGTTTAGATATGCAAGCAGCTAAAGCCGCTTTTTCTCAATATTTAGATGAAACCAATTTTAGTAGCGAACAAATCTATTTTGTAAATCAGATTGTAGAATATATCGTCCAAAACGGTTTGCTAGAAGATATGACAATCTTGCAAGATACACCCTTCACCGACAGAGGCAACATTTATGAATTATTTGGTGACAACAAATCGGCCTGGAAAAATATACGCTCAATTATTGAGCAAATAACTGCCAACGCTATAGCTGCTTAACTGCGTCCAGTACAACAAAAAAACGCTGCCCATCCAATTATGGCAGCGTTTTTTTGCGCCTTATTTTGGAAATTATACCCTAAAGTACCACCCAATAACCTCCACGGGCTGCGCCTTTTCTTTCTATTAAACCTGCCGCTTTTAGTTTGCGAATATTTACCTCAACTTTTCGCTGCGACATACCAATTTTTTCACCTATTTCATACGCAGAAACGGTTGGCCTACGACGCATTATCTCTAGAATTTTTTCCTGATTTTCAGTAGTGTTAATTACACTCACACCATTATTATCAGTTATTTCTCTGACCTTTTCTCCGACCCGATCACCGACCTTTTCTCCGACCCTTTTACCGATCTTTTCACCGATCCTATCACAGATCTTTTCTCCGCTCTCGCTCTTGACAAGTTGCTAATGATAAACTATTATCATGAAAATAAAAATTAAACTGAATGATTGTGAGTCCCAATAAAGCGGACTCTTTTTTGTGGGGAAAATTATGACTGCTGTTTCTTCTACATGTCAATGTCATAGCAAAGAGAATATCGCCGCTAAGCCTGAAGGGTTGCGCGGGTTGGACTTGTTGGGCGTGGTTTTATCTTCTGCTTGCTTGATCCACTGCACCCTTTTGCCGGCAGTGTTGGCCCTTTTGCCTTTATTAGGCAACCAATTCCACTTAGACGAGCGCTGGCACTTTTATATTACGGCTCTGATCGTTCCGGTAGCTTGTATCGCTTTAGTTACCGGTTGGCTCAGACATAGAAAAAACTTGGTTATCGCTTTGGGAATTATTTCCCTAACTATGATTTTGGGCGCTCATCCTTTGCATGAAGTGATCGGCCACTTGGGTTCGGAAATTGTCGGAGCTCTGGGCGGTTGTATATTGATTAGCGCTCACCTTTGCAATCATCGTTTTTTACACAAGCACTCCGAAGCTCATTAGTGAGCAACAATAATCAATAAAATAAGCCAGACATTTTTGTCTGGCTTTTTATTTATTGTACAGGAAGTCAGCGCCGAGGGGCAGAAACTCCCCGAGTTCCAAATTGAAGTTTTAGTGGTGGGAATCTGTGATAAATTTTAGTCAAAAATTCGGCCAGGCGGCTTTTTTAGTAAGTTTAAGCTTGGCTCTTGCTTTTGTTCCGACCGGAATTGCTCTAGCCAACGATACAGCCGAGGAAATTCGCATTTCTTCTCCCCTATTCCAGATTGACGAAATTTGGCCGGAAAGAGAAATTACTCCCTCAATAGAGCCCCCTAGCGGCAAAGTGCAGAGCACTCAATTAACAACGGTGCGCCGCTACACTGAAACTCAAACTGTCTTGCCTAAGGCTGAAGAAATACCTACTTTTTCTATGCCTGCTGTGCGCTCTCACGAAGATTTGCGCACTTCTTGGGGCTACGGAGCTAGAGAAAACAGCTACAATTCCTACATTTTCAGTGCTGTCAACAATGCTTGGCCTCACAAAGATGTAGTGCCTTTACATCCTCTGCTCATGAAATCTCTTTTAGCTTGCGAAAGTGGCTTCAACCCCGAAGCGGTCAGCTATACCGGCGCTGTGGGCATTGCTCAACTTACTCCAGAAACGGCCCGCCGCTTTGGCTTAGGTTGGTCAGCTAGTCGCGATCCCAATCAAGCTATTCCCGCCGGCGTAAAAGTACTGGCCGAAAAAGCCAAAGTAATTATTGATCCAGGCAATTATCATAAAATGATGGGCTTACCTCCCGAGCGCTGCCAATATGCCCAAAAAGTAGCTGCTGCTTACCAAAAATATGGCAATCCTAGCACTGAGCAATATTGGTGCCTTATGTTGGCCGCTTATAATGGCGGCGGCGGTACTATTCTTCGCGCTATGGCCATAGCTTCCGATCGCGGCCTCGATCCGCGCCAATGGAGCAATTTAGTAGGCGATATGGACAACCCACACAATACGCCTCTTTATTTAGCTTGCGTAGATATTTTCAAAGGCGGCGCCTTAGGGAAATATCGCGAAGTAGCTCACTATCCAGGCAAAATTATTAAGCTGTACAATAAATCGGTAGCTCCAGAACAAATTGTCAGTATAAAATAAAAATAGTCAATATTGCCCGCTCCCTAAAAAGGATCCGCGCCTAGCAAAAAAATAGGTCGACGGATTCTTTTTTTGTTTTAATTCAGTTCCCAACCATCTTTTTTAAACAATAAATAATGAATTAATGAAGCAAAGCCAATAATTATAGCCAGAATTAAAGCTAAAGCCGAGGCGTAACCCATATCAAAATTTTCAAAAGCGGTCATATAAATGTAGTAAGAGGCCGTAATAGTTGAATTTTGGGGGCCGCCGCCAGTAATAATAAAAACTTCCGTAAATACTTTAAGGGCCGAAATAACTGAAAGCAACGTACAAACAGCCATAGTAGGCTTGAGTAAAGGCACTACAATTTTAAGTAAAATCTGACCTACCGAGGCCCCTTCTAAAGAAGCATGCTCCTCTAATTCTTTGGGAATAGCTTGCAAGCCGGCCAAATACAAAATCAGGTAATAACCTAAGCCTTGCCAAGCTGTCACCATCATAAGAGAAAAAATAGCTAACTTTGAATCGGTAAGCCAAGGTACAGGCTCAATTAAGCCAAAGCTAAACCAGCCCAAAGCTTGATTGAGCAATCCATCACTGCGCAAGATCCATTTCCAAGTAATACCTACTACTACAGCAGAAGTTACTACCGGTACATAAAGAGCGGTTCTAGCTAAGCGCTCTTTGAGAGTTTCGCCGCGCAGCAACCAAGCCAAAAGCAAAGAGCCGGCTTGTAAAAAGGGCACCAAGAGCACATAAAGCAGCGAATTTTTCAAAGCTACAGCCAAGTAAGGGTCGGAGGCTAAACGCTTAAAATTAGCTAAACCGACCCATTTGGGGCTTAACAAATGGCCTGCGCTGTCGTAGCGCAACATATTAAAATCGAAAAAAGCTAAAGCAGCGCCACACAAAATTGGGTAAACTACAAATACTCCCAGAATCAAAAGCGCAGGAGCCAAAAAAAGCCAAGGAATTAAAGGATTATTGCATTTACGCATTTTATTTTGAGCGCCGCCATTTTTTCTTATTTAATTTGTGTCCACTCAGTGCTGTTATAATCTGACGAAGTGTTGGGGTTAAAGTTGCTATCGTCAGTATTGATAACTTCACCATTACTATTAGCCCAGCCATGATTATAGTTATTGGAAGTAGTTACCGTAGAAGAGCTATCGTAAGGATTAGAGTGAGAACTTTCACCGCGAATAGCCTCACTCCAGCCTTGACTAATTCTATCTTGAGAAGCTGAGCGCTGCTGATAGCTATCGCTAAGCATATCGCTTATATCCTGTTGATTTTGACGCACCGCTTGTTGCTGTTGCTGGAACTGATTATTATGCTGAGCCACAGTACCATTAGTTACATTAGCCAAATATTGCTGCCATTGAGGATTAGGCACGGCACTAGCAATAATCTGTTTACCAATTTTGATAACAGATTCAGCATTATTCTTAGGGTAAATATGATAAACTAAATTGAGAATCCATTCATTATGACTAGTCGGGCCATAAGCAAAGCTAACTTCTTGCAAAATGACGTCGGCAGTAAGCATAGCTCCCCAAGGCTGATTATTGTTCTGGAAATCATATTTAGCTACAAATTGTCTGGCCAAACAATTGCCACCTTGATTTTTAAGTTGAGAGGCTAATTGGTTAGCTTCAGCAGAGCCAGGGACCAGCTCGGCAGAGACTAACTTCACATTTTGATTGATATGAGCATATTTTTTAATGTCATTAGCAAAAATTTGCCCGTATTTCTTGGGATTGTTGAGCAACTCTGAACTTTGTATGCCATTTTGACAGGCGACAGTGATACCAGAGCAGTAGCCTACTCCAGCTCCGGAACCAGGATCGCTAAATAAAGCTTCATAAATACATAAAGAGTAGCCAAATTGGCCCCATTTTACTTGACTGCTAGCTTGCCAACCGCGCGGCACTTGCAAAGTAACTACCGGCATATTGGCTTGTTGATCGTAAATTTGGTATTGTCCAAAACCACGCGGAGCCAAAGAAGCTGAACGACTCTTTTGATTAACTAACGAATTTTTGCGTAATTTGCTACTGCGGCCAGATTGGGCAAATTCAGAGGCGGCTCGCTCTATAGCCTCTCCGTCTTCGTCTTCATCGGCTTCATAATTGGTTTCATAATCGCTGTCTTCTGCTTCCTCTACATCGGTAGAAAGAGCTTTGGCTTTTTGCCCTTGAGAAGCCGCCAAGTGATTCTCGGCTTTATCTCCAGAAGTGCAAGCACAAGTTAGTCCTATAAGCATAAAAGACAAAGTTAAAGCCAATAATTTTGCGTTTTTGTTCATTACCGATACCCCCTTTTTGCAATTGCCCCAAAAAAACTTAAGCTACTATTTAAGTTCTGTATACTTAGCCTTCTTTCCCTTGGCTAATTCTACAGGGTAATGAGCTTCATTTATTTTGGCTTTTTCTTGCATAGCTTGAGCTAAATCTACGCCTAAACAATCGGAAAGCGTCAATAAATAAGATAAAACGTCAGCCATTTCGTAAGCAAATTCTTTATTGCGCCCACTCTTAACCGCTTCGATTATTTCTTCGCTACTTTTAAAACGGCACAACTCCAGTACTTCGGAAGCTTCTATAGACATAGCTATAGCTAAATCTTTGGGATTATGGAATTGTTTCCAATCGCGAGCGTCGCGAAAAGCGATCACTTGATCGCGCAATTGAGCTACTGTGGTATTTTGGTCATTATATTGTTTAGTTTCAGTCATTTTTTTCTCCATAGCCAGAAGCTTCGATAATTTTATCCCAAGCTTGAGCCGCTTCGTTTAAAGCTTGGCTACTGCTTTTGTCTCCGTAAATTGCTGATTCCACCGCCTTATTTAATAGACGCTCTAAATCACGCGCGTGGGGCAAACTTAAGGAAAAATCGTTAGCTTTAGGCAATTGCTTTAAAGAAACGCGCACAGCTTTATCTTGCAAAGGATCGCCATTACTGCGGGTAAAGAAAGGATCTTGCGTACTGCGCCAAGTGGAAGTAAGCAAAGGTACTTCTTGGGCGAACTTTAATTGATTTTGCCAATTAGTGATAAAAAGTGCCAATTTGACGGCCAGTTCTTTATTTGGAGAGGATTGAGGTACCGCCAAATTCATTAAAGCTGCCGGTACTTTGCCTTCTTTAGACCAAGGCAAAGGCGCAATATCGGTTTGGGCATATACTTGCGGAGCGTCGGCTTTTATTTGCAAAAGCAATTGCGGCCCAGCTTCCAATAAAGCTAAATTGCCTTGCTTATAACGCTCCAAAGCGCCCTGGTAGCCATCTAACAAAAATTCTTGCGGCACAAGCTGGCGCTTATATAATTGTGCATACCACTCCAACGCCTGTACGTAGGGCTTTTCCCTAAACAAGGCCAGACCTGTGCGTTTATCGTAAATGGGCAAATTGGCTAAACGCCAATCATCCATAATACGCACTACAGGATAATAGCCCCAGCTTTGGGGGTTGCGCTGTTTTATGGCGGCGGCCAGCTCAGCTACTTCGGCTCTGCTGCGCGGCGCACGTGCATTAGGCCAACCCGCCTCTTGCAAAAGTTGACGATTAAAAATAAGTACTCGCGCCGAAACATACCAAGGTACAGCATATATTTGCCCATTTAAAGAAGCCGAAGACCATAAACCGGGATAATACTCATCGGCTTCTTCGGTGCTAACATATTGAGAAATGGGCGCCAAGCTCATATTTTGCGCTAAAAATAAAGCGTTGCCGGTAGTTAAATTGACCACATCCGGAGGCACGCCGCCAGCAATGGAAGCCATCAGCTTTTGCATAATGTTTTGCTGGGGCAAGTCGATCCAGTCTATTTTTACTTGCGGGTTGGCCTCTTCAAATTCGTGGAAAAGCCCTTCCATGTAAGAGGTGAACTTAGGCTTAAGCGCTATAGTCCACACCTCTAAGTGTTGCTGCCCGGGAGCTTCTGGTGCTGGGCTACGCCAGCAGCCGCTGAACCAACAGACAAGCAAAAAAGCTATCCCTAAAGCCAAACCTACAGCATAAGAGCGCATAATTTAAAAGACTTTTTGCTCCGGTTTGGCTCCGGATCCGGCCTTAACTTCCTTGCTTTCGTTAGCCGCGCCTTGGGTAGGTTCAGCTGCGGGCGCGGCCGCTTCTCCTTGTTCAGCGGCTGCAGCTTTGGCTTTAGCTTCAGCCTCGGCTTTTTCACGCTCAGCCTTCTCCCGGGCAGCCTTTTCTTTGGCGGCAATTTTATCTAAGGCTTGCTTGGCTTCCTTAATGTTTTTATCCATTTTGCTTACTTTAAGGAACATTTCTTTGGCTTCTTTATCTTGGCCAAGCTCAAGTAAACATTTGCCGCGCAGAAGGTAAGCTTCGGTAAGTTCGCCGTTTTCTTTATAAGCTCGGGCCGCTGCTTTTTCGGCTGCTTCATAGCGCTTATTAACATACATTTGGTAAGCTAAAGCCAAGGCGGACAAATCGGTGCGCTCCATTTGGGCACGCACTTTATCTAAATTGCCAGCACCATTTACTTTATGGCCCATTTCATATTGCAAAATGCCCAAGCCCAAGCGATAGTTGGGATTATCGGGATTGTGGCGCACAGCATCGTTAAGGAAGGAAGAAGCTCGCACTCGGTCGCCTTTTAAGCGATAAAGCATACCCAAATTGTAGTGAGCTTTAGCCATTTCTGGGCGCAGGCGAATAGCTTCGAGCCACTCCGATTCGGCTTTGGTTAAATCGCCCTTGATCCAACAAAGTACACCGGACATATAACGAGACTCAGGCCCGCCGCCCGGCGCTTTACTAAGTTCGCCAATAGCATTTTTGGCGTTGTCAAGCTGATTTAATTGGACATAGCACTGGCTGAGCAAGCCCCAACCGTTGACAAATTCGGGGCGCAAACCGGTAAGCCGCTTTAAAAGAGGCACAGCTTTGTCATATTCTTCCAAAGACATATGGCAAATAGCTTTCATGTAAAGGGCATCGGCATAGCCAGGATCGATTTTTAAAGCTCGCTCCAAAAAAGGCAGCGCCTCTTTCCAATGCTTACCGGAAGCATAAGTGCGAGCTTGCTGATATTCTTGCACCGCGCTAACATGCTGGGCAAAACCCACGCCAGAGCAACTTAACAATAAACACAAAGTTAAGAAAAAAGTGTAAATCCGTCTCATATGCGTAAACTTGGCTCCTTGTCTAGGTTTTGCCCACACCCCTATCAAAAGGGCGATTTAAGGCACTTTGGCTTGATGGCGACTTTCACGCACCACTGTTACCAAAACCATGCCGGGCGACTTAATTTCTTCGTCTATGCGGGCAGCAATTTTGTTGGCTAAGCGAGCCGCTTCCAGATCGTCAACTACACTAGGATTGACAAAGACGCGCACTTCTCGGCCAGCTTGCACAGCATAAACTTGATCGACGCCTTCAAAACTGTGACCAATCTTCTCGATATTTTCCAAACGCTTAATGTACTCTTCTACATTTTCGCGTCTAGCTCCAGGACGAGCAGCCGAAATAGCGTCGGCGGCTTGCACTAACATAGCCTCAATAGTTTTTTGCTCTACATCTTCATGGTGAGCTTCTACACAATGCACTACTTGTGGACTTTCGCCATATTTTTCACAATAACGGCCGCCTACAATAGCGTGAGGCCCTTCCATAGTGCCGGTCACAGCCTTGCCTATATCGTGCAGCAAGCCAGCCCTAGTAGCAACTTGCACATCGGCGCCCAATTCGGCGGCCATTTGAGCAGCCAAAAAGCTCACTTCTAAAGAATGCTTCAGCATATTTTGGCCATAAGAAGTGCGGAAGCTTAAGCGGCCTAACATACGAATAAGCTCAGGATCGAGTCCGATAACGCCAGCTTCCAAAGCAGCTTTGTCGCCAGCATTGGTGATCATTTCATCAAGCTCACTCTTCGAAGCGGCCACAACTTCTTCAATTTTGGTGGGACGAATACGCCCATCGGCAACTAACTTTTCTACAGCTCGGCGAGAAAGCTCACGTCTAACTGGATCGAAGCAAGAGAGCAATACAGTTTCCGGAGTATCATCGACTATGAGATCGACGCCGGTCAAGTTTTCAATTAAGCGAATGTTGCGCCCTTCGCGACCAATAATGCGCCCTTTCATCTCTTCCGAAGGAAGATTTACTACATTGATGGTTGACTCGACAACTTGCTCAGAAGCATATTTTTGGATAGCCAAAGTGATAATGCGCCTGGCCTTGCGGGCGGCATCTTCTTTGGCAACCACTTCGGCCTGACGTACGCGACGGGCTAAAGCTAAGCGATTTTCGTTCTCAATTTTTTCAAAAAGAGCTACTTTGGCTTCTTCACCAGTCATACCGGCTTGACGCTCCAACGAAGCTTGCAAAGCAGTCTCCCCTTCACTCAAAGCTTGGTTGCGACTAGTAAGTTCCGATTCTAAAGCAGACAAACGCTCCTCTTTAGAATCTAGATGGCCCTGTTGATTAGCCAACATGCGTTCACGCTCGATAAGCTGACGTTCTTTGGCTTCTAAGTTGCTTTCACGCTTATCAAGTTCTTCTTTAATCCTTTGCTGAGCCAGACGATTTTCGTCAGCTTCACGCTTAGCTTCGGTTCGCATTTTTTCGATAGTATCCGAAGCTTCTTGAATACGCTCTTTTTTGACAGAGTCGGCGTAGTTTTCCGCCTCTGCTCTAATATCATCAGCCGCTAACTTTGCCGCTTGCTGTCTGCGGATCTCTATTCTAACTCCAATTGCCCATCCAACAGCCAAAAACAGTAAACTAGCCACAATAACCATTAGTTGATCTAAAACGGTTAACATAGCCGGCATAACAAATATAACTTCCTTCTCTATGATTGCCCGCAGAATTGATAGTGCCACTAAAAAGACACTTTCCGAACAATCTGATAAAACCAAAAATAACCTACGTGAACATGGCAAAACGCCTCCAAGGCGTTCTTTAAGCAAATATGCTCTGGCAAGAAAAAAAAGAGGTCGGCCCCTCCCCTCCTCTCAAGAGCCGACTTCTCAGTATCTAAAAAAGTATCAACAGCCCCTTACTCTTCTGATAGTTCCTGTTTAGAAACTTGAGAGGCGGCCTTCAATACTATTTCGACAGGGAAACCGCGGGAAGCCAAAAAGCGGCAAATTGCCGCATAACTGCGACCACAAGCAGCTTTTTTGGCAGCCAATTCCAGAGCCGAAGCCAACTCGCTTTCTCCATCTTCTTGAATAGAGGCACAAGCCAGACGAGCAACTTCAGCTTCCACACCACGCCGAAGCAATTCGCCATAAATGCGCCTGCTGCCCCAGCCCCCCAAAGCTTTACTCTTGACAAAGCGCTCTGCATAACGCTCATCATCAAGATATTTCCATCCTAAACAGCGCTCAATAATGCGCTGTGCTACTTCGAGCGGGCATCCCTTCGAGACTAACTTTTGCTTTAGTTCTTGGCAAGAGTGATCTCGCAGAGAGAGCATATGCAAAGCCCGCTCGAGAAAAGCGCGTTCGTCAGCGTCAGAAGAGCTCACGCTTAAGCTTTATCCTCGTCGGCAGAAGCTTCTTCAGCAGGAGCACGATCAGCTAAAAGCTTTTCTCTTATTTGATCGTCAATTTCATCAGCTAAATCAGGGTTTTGCTCTAAATAGGCACGAGCATTGTCACGCCCCTGGCCTAAACGAATATCGCCAAAAGAGTAGTAGGCGCCAGCTTTTTGAATAACGCCTTTTTCTGTACCGACATCGATTAAGCTTCCCTCGCGAGAGATGCCACGACCGAACAGAATATCAAACTCGGCAGTCTTAAAGGGCGGAGCCAACTTGTTCTTAACAATCTTGACTTTGACTCTGTGACCGACATTGTCTGAACCAGACTTGATAGCATCGCCTTTGCGAACGTCCATGCGCACAGAAGCATAGAACTTCATAGCTCTGCCGCCGGGAGTCGTCTCGGGATTGCCAAACATAACGCCGATCTTTTCGCGAATTTGGTTAATAAAGATAACCGCAGTGCGAGATTTGGAAATAACCGCCGTCAATTTGCGCAAAGCTTGAGACATGAGACGAGCTTGCAATCCCATATGAGAATCGCCCATATCGCCCTCAATTTCAGCTTTGGGAACCATAGCAGCGATAGAGTCTACCACTACAACATCGACAGCGTTGGATCTGACCAACATTTCAACAATCTCTAAGCCTTGCTCGCCGGTATCGGGCTGAGAGACATAGAGCTCGTCGGTATTTACACCCAAATTATGAGCATAAACCGGATCTAAGGCATGTTCGACATCGATAAAGGCCGCCACGCCGCCGCTGCGCTGAGCTTCGGCAATAATTTGCAAGGCCAAAGTAGTCTTACCAGAAGATTCCGGGCCGTAAATTTCGCAAACACGACCGCGAGGAACGCCACCAATGCCCAAAGCTAAGTCTAAGGACATGGCTCCGGTAGGAATAACCGGCACTTCGAAACGATTGCCAGCTTCGCCCAATTTCATAATTGAGCCCTTGCCGAAGGCTTTTTCGATCTGCCCTACAGCAGCATCTAAAGCTTTTAATTTATCCATATAAAGACCCCTCCGTATATTTTTTATAATCCCCCCAATTTCAATTATCCCAAAAAATGGAACAATTTAAGAACCAGAGAGAAGTCCTATTGACTAGAAGCGCTCCTTGTAGACAAGCATAATGTCGGCTAAATCATCGGCAATTTCATTAAGAATAATGCTATTCATACGAGGATTGACCATGATAGGATCGCTGTCAGCTTGCTCGCGCTCTAAGAAAATCGGAGCTCCGTTAGGCAAATTATCGTATTTCTCCTGACAGTTTAAGATACCGACGGCTAATTTATAAACTAAGCAGTAGTCTACATAGGGATTCTGAGGGAAATCGCGTCCCCAAGCATCTATTACCTGAGCAGTGAGATCGCGCACTGTAATGGGAGCTTCCTGCTTCTTAAGGATGTGACGTATTACTGCAATAACCGGCGTGTGTTCGGTTATCTGTCTGAGTCCACTCGATAAAGTCACGTTAAACATTCCTCCGATTAGTTACTAATCTTATCAATTAGCAAAAACAACCCCTTCCCCTTCTTTGCTTAAAAAGAGGCTTCCTGCCTAAGAACACAATTAACCCCAAGCAGTCAGGTAGACGAAAATATAAAAATAAAATATAAAAATAAAAAAACGCCCAGCACGAATGCTAAGCGTTCTTTATTCGCATATATACTTGGCGGGAGAGACGGGATTCGAACCCGCGACCCTCGCCTTGGCAAGGCGATACTCCAAGATGATGCGTGCATCCTCGGCACTCCGCTCGTCAGAGAGAAGTGCTTCGAAGTCGGACAATGCGGGATTGTCCGATTGCTCCAGCATGTCGAGCAATTCCGTGCCTTTTATATCTTCCTTGCTGTTCATATTTTGTTTATTCATTATTAGTTATAACGACTCTTGTTGCGATTTGGTCACTTGACCTTTCTTGTAATTTACAGAAAAAGCGTTTCTTAACAAAGCCAAGCCCTTCATTATGTTCTTTCTGATGCCGTCGCGACTAAGCCCGAGTATCTCTGCCACTTCGTCATATTTCTTGTTTTCGAAGTAACATTGTTCGATGACGAACTTGGTGCGTGGTGGCATCTCTTCCATCACCTGCTTTATGACGGTTATCCGCTCGTCCTCCTCGTCGTCGCTTGTGTGGAAGTTTGTCTCGTTGTGAAGTGCCAGATATAGCTGTGCGTACTTGTTCTTTACGTTTTCGTGTTTGATAAAGTCGAGGCAACGTCTTTTGATACCATTAAACAGATAAGCCT
>ERZ869991.280-NODE-280-length-17749-cov-5.471367_pt1 | contig 17749 bp, 21 predicted proteins | sample MGYA00520862_ERZ869991 | MGnify/ENA primary metagenome ERZ869991 (study PRJEB32232, sample SAMN07284978) | human gut metagenome | biome: human-associated habitat; material: feces | host: Homo sapiens | place: Tanzania | collected 2014-08-11 ...
CTCCTCTGTGTAACTGATGTATTTGCCACCGACATACTCACACAATCCTTCATAAGAGTTACCCGTATCAACCATGACAACATCTGTGTTCTGTTCCCATAACTGGCGTACAACACTGTTCATGTGGAATGACTTGCCACTTCCTGATGGTCCGAGACAAAAGAAATTGCTGTTGTCGGTCAGTTTCTTTTTTCCCTCCTTGCCAGATATGTCAATGGCTACAGGCACACCTTGACGGTCTGTATAGTACACCTTCAAAGGAGTGTCTTCACTTTTGGGCAATTTTTCCTTGTACATCAAGCAGCCTGCCGCATCGCTGAGGGTTAGGAAACGGTCGTAATCCTTGTTGAGAGAATAACAGTTACCAGGAAAGGTGCTGACGAACAACTCTAACTGGTTGTATGCCCTTTGGCTAATCTGTACACCGATACGCCCAAAGGTGTTCTCCAAATGGTTTGTACATTTTTGGAGGTCAGACTTCGCATCAACAGTTACGACAAGGTTAAAGTGACAATAAACCAACTGCTTGTTCTCCCTTGCAATAAGTTCTTCAACTTTTTTGATGTCGTCAACGGCAATCTGGTTGCTTGGATTGGGCAGAGATGCATGACGGTTTTTCTTCTTGGCCAACTTGCTCATTTCCTGCTTCTGACTCGGCAGGAAGATAACTTGGTTGAACACCACACTTTTTGCATCGGGAATACTGTCCACCATCGACATCAAATCCACAGGCATACTGATATTGTTCACCTCGATATTGGTGTATGGACGTATGAGAGTTGGTAGAACAATACTGTCAACATCCACCAAACTATACACTTTGAACTTTCTGTCACCGATACCGATTTGGTCATCCTTGACACTGAAATTGTTCAAAGACACATTTTCACTTGTGTAGTTCTGTGAAAGATATTGGTCAACATAGAACTTGGCTTCTTCGGCTGGAAGAAAACGTGATGCAACACCACGGTCACGAAGTTGGTCTCTCACTTTGCCGACCTTGACAAGGAAGTCTTTCCATTTCTTGTCATCATAACTGAACAGACGGCTTTTCTTGTTCTCTTGTGTGATGACGATATATGTGGTGCAATCCGTGTATTCTCTCCCCTTGAAGTATCTGAAGTAGCTTTCTGACAGAAATTCCTTGTTACCCTCGTCTGCACATTGGAATTTCTTTTTCGTGAAAACATCCTGCTTATGGATGGAATACCCTTCGCCAAGGGTTGCCATCAATGATGACAGCAAATTGGAGAATGAATTATACTCATTGATGTCTGCACAGAACTTCTGGACGGGGTTCTGCATCGTGAGTATAGCGGAACACTCGCCAGTCTTAGTGTATAACACACCGATGCCGTCTATGTCCTCGATAGAGAAGTAGATTTCCTTGAAGATTTTGGCACGTTTGCTTCCTGTTCCGAAAGAATAGACGGAAACAGCCATGCCAAGGCATACGGCAATCAAGAATATGATAACGTAAATAGTCATTGTTTTTGTTTATACAAGTAAGGGTAGACTCTTACCGCCGTGGATTGAGCCTACCCATTGATTGTTTACTATGTTATAACTTTACACTTCCCATCGGCTGCAAATGATTTCACAAACGCTCTCTGTAAGCATAGATATAAATGCCCTTGTCGGTCTTCTTTGAGTAGAGTCCTTTTCGCTGCTTGACCATGATTAGGCCAATTCCACAACTGATGGAAACTGCTGCAAATGCCAAAGCGACAAGGAAGCCAACCAGAGCATAAACCAACATGAAGCCTAATATGCCGACACCAGCGGTGATGGTAGCCCAAGTGATGTAGCGTCCCTGAAGTCCCATGAACTCCAGAGGACGCTGCAAGCCCTTGAACATCTGATACTCCATGTTTGTCTCTGTCATACCATGACGTTCAGATTAGTTGCTGATACCGAAGAAGAGCGGGAGTGCATTGGCGGCGGCAATCAGGAAGATACAAGCACCGACGGTCATCATGATTTTCTTCTTGACATCCTGCTCCTCATTGTTCATGGCGATGTAAACCGAGATCGCACCGACAATGGCAACGATACCGGCGAGGGCGTAACACAGGTTGACAACATACGGAATGTACTTGACAAGTTCTGATGCGACCTCCTCCAAAGCTGAGGTGCCGGCATCATATCCTGTACCTGCCAAGTCTTGTGCGGAAGCACCGATAGGGGTAAGAGCGGCAATCGCAGCACCCATCAGCATGACTTTGGCGCGGTTCCTTGCGTTAGACACTTTCGCCTTTACGGGAGTGAAGACGTTTGAAAACACTTTTTTCATTGGCTTTCTAATTTTTTAATTCTACAATTTGTGATAACTCTATTTTTGTCGCGATTAAATAGTCTAAAATATGAAGCTCATGTCTTGATAGCCAAACAATGCTGGCATAACAATGGAAGCTCCTATCATAAAGAGAATACCACCAAACAGCATCATCATGCTCTTGGTGATGTCTCCCTCATGGTAATTCATCTTGATACCGATTTGCAATGCGGCTACAATTACTACTATACCTGCCACAGCATACAGGATTTCTACCGTATAAATCATCATGGTGCCGACGAATGTGGTTGCCTCGGCAAGCCCATCCGCTCCCCATGAATAGTCTACAGAACCACATCTAGCTGAAACATCTTGAATGCATAATGCGGTCAATGATGCAGCGCATAGTCTGTATGATGTGTTAGCATTGGGTATATTCATCTTTGAAATCAATATTGCTGTGTTCTCTGTTTTCTCGTATTTCACTGGCAAGTTGCATCGGATTTCTCAACCCACTTTTAGTTTCAGTCCGACAATCCACTAACCTTTGGTTGATGGTATCTATACGCTGACTCAAGGCTGCATCTTTCTCATTGTCAATGATGGAACTGACAGTATATTTCGGTTGAGCCAAATCCTGGTCAAATGCCTTGCTTTCATCAAAAAGTTCATCAGACTTTTCTTCAGATGTGGCTTCTTCAGAGAACACGGAAGTTGAAATAGAATCCTCTTTGTCATCGTCATCCTCAGGATTGTCTTCCTGTGAGGACTGGTCTTCTGTACCAAAATGATTGTCTCCATTCGCATCTGTCGAAGTTTCTGTAGTTTCTGGCAGAGTGCATTCGCCTATTGCTGGTACAGGATCTGTTTCAGTAACTTCTTCAACTGGATTTTCCGATGTTTCGTTTGGCTCTATAAATGAGAAACCTCCTGTCTTTGTGTCCTCTAAGACTGTCTGTGGAGCGTATTCTTCTGCTGCTTCTTGGGCGTCACTCGCAGAAATGGTTTCCTCATGCTCTCCTTCCTTCTTGGATTTTGCATTTAGATCCATTGTTATAATGGTCACATAGTACAATACATATGCGATAGTCAATACGATGACGAAAATTATAAATGGACTCATAATCATTCTATTTTATGTTGATAATTCGTGAATTGCTGACACAAAATTACCATGCACCGTCCACTATCTTTATATAAAGCACCAAATAACAGGGTTTTCCAAGGTGATAAAGGATGATTGGTTCTAACGAGAATATAAAATAGAACCAAAGAGTTGAATTTTTCCTTTGTATTAGAATGGTATAAATAGCGTAAGTGGCAGAGTGTTTCCCAACAACCTGCCACCACGACATAATAATTGAGTATTCCTACACAATCAATTATGATGTATCGATATATATAATGATGTTCTAAGTCAGAAGAGATCCTTGATGTTCTTCTTAGGGTCTTCTTCTATTATTCCATGTTTCCTCTCATAGTTACTGATAGCTTTCATAAATGCAGCTTCCACTACATCTTTTATTTGCAAACCTTCGCGAGTGGCGATGATACGCACTTTCTTCAGAAGAACGGAATTGACAATTGTACAGAATCGTTCTTCTTGCCTTTCTTTCTCCTGTTGTCGCTGTTTGGCTCGTGCCGATAATGCCTTTTCTCCCTTCCCTTTTTGTGGCATTGGCTTGTTACCAGTCTCCTTCGGTGTGTTGCCTGTCACCGTAAGTCCAGTGAACAGGGCATCCAGACTTTTATTGTCCATAGTCTCTCCTCCTATGCTTGTTCCATTCTGTTTAGAAACTCGTCTGTAAACGACAGATAATCCTTGGCTCCATTGCAGTTCTTGTCGTAGTCCAAGATGCTGCGATTTTCCAATGGGGCTTCAGCAAGACGGATATTCTTTCGTATTCTGCTATTAAAGACGAGGCTACCGACTGCTTCACGAAGTTTGTCTTCGATGCCCTTTGACAACTTACTTCCTTCCCACCTTGTGATAAGGATGCCTGTTATATGGGCTTGAGGGTTGAGTTTCCGCCTTACGATGTTAATAAAATCATTAATCATGGTCAGTCCCTTAAATGGCAATACCTCAGAAACAAGAGGGATGATGATGTCTGTAGAGGCAGTGAAGGCATTGAGTGTTACCAAACCCAAGGAAGGGGGACAGTCCAGCAAGACGAAGTCGTACTTGGTCGTAACTTCGGCTTTCTCCAATACTTCAGAGAGTATGCTCTCCCTTGCAATGGCTGTGGAGAGTTCTACATCCACCATGGCAAGTGTCAATGATGCAGGAACGAGATGCAAGTTGTCATCAAGTTCAATAACTGGTAATCTTACTACCGTGCCAGTCAGTGCTTCATAGATTGTGGCTCCGTCAAAAGAGGAAGCCAACGACGTGGTGAGATTGGCCTGTGCGTCAAGGTCAATCAACAACACTCTGAAACCTTTCTTGGAAAGAATACTTCCAAGATTTGCTACTGTTGTGGTCTTGCCGACACCACCTTTATGGTTGGCTACGGCGATAATTCTTGTGTTCATTTCTCAAATTGTTTTATTATGTCGTTTAATATGTTGAGCGTGATACCTTCTTATGTTGAGAACTATGCAGTCGCACAATATCATGTAGTTTCCTGCTCAAAATTATATGTCTATTTCCCTTTCTTTTCCTCTGTTTCCATCAATACTTTGTGTGAATGGTACCAGTCAGTTAGTTGCTGGATGCTAACCTCTGTGAGCAATGTCCTGCCAATACAAGTTGCCAAGGCTTTCTTGCCGTCCTTTGTATTAGGGAAGCTAAGCACAGGAATCCCATTAACTCGGACAAGAGGTAGGTTGTTGCTTTTGGCGGCTCGTTCTGCCTCTATCCCGTATACCTCAATCGTGTCAGTGTCCTTAATCAACAAGGACAGAATGGAACCGTCCTTTATATCCTTGCTGTTGATATGGACGTAGGCGAGTTTTGCTTCCGTCAGTTCATCAGAAGGCTGTTCTCTCGTAATCTGATATGTGCTTTCACCGACTGCTTCTACATGAAACACAACGGGATGTTCTTTCACCATAGCGTCAAGGTGGAGCATCTGACCAATCCGTGCATTGATTTTGTCTTCTGATACCACCTCCTTGCGAAATTCCGCGTCTTTTAATCCTCCTGTTTCTTCCTTAGCAGTAAGGATGTACCCATTACGCACCCTTTCCAACGTGAAGAAAAGAGGATAGATATTATTTTGTGATGCCATATCGTTTCATTTTATTCGTTATTGGACTTATCCTTTTCTGGCTCGGTGACCGTGACAAGGTTGATGTCGTAGTTTCCACAAATGGACTGGTAGTCAAACGCGAGCGCACGTTCTTGGTCAAACACAAGCGATGCACTTCCTGCATCATTGGTCTTTCTCGTCGGCTTTCCATTTTCGTCAAGGATGTAAAACTTCAACGGAGAGTTGGTCTTTCCGTAGTAGTCCGGGGTCGATACAAGGTAAGAGAGCAATGACTCGTCGGGAATAAGAACTTTGCCTTCTCTTCTTGCTTGTATGTTTGCCTTGGCAATACAGATTTTCTCTCTTATAAAGAGAACGTATCTATCTGTTTCAAAGTCTACCACCTTGCGCTGCTTTCCTTTTGCTGTCACTTTCAGTGTTTTCATCAGACACACCTTGTAGTCTTGACCTTCCTTTATATCACCAAGTTGCCTTGCCTTGGAGAACATTGACCAGAATACTGCTATCTCATCTGTACTGTTGCACAACGAATGTTGGTATTTCAATCCTTCAATGCAGATGTCATGCACTTTTTTCTCAGAAAAAGGGAGTTCATCCGCTATTGAATGTAGACAATAGTATGTTGCCAGCATCATGGCCCAATTGTTGATGAAGCGCTCTCCGATGGTGCTGTAGTCCACCTCGCTCTTTATCTCACCCAAGGCTCTTTTCCATGCACTAAACCATCCTGCGTTAAAGTTGTCGCGATAACGCATCAGACTGACAGTTATGTTGGTCGGACACATATTGCGCAATTTCATAAACATTTGATACTTGTCTGTCTCTTCCTTTGTTCGCTCACTCCTCTGTGACTCCAAGAAGATAACTCTTGAAAACAGGGCTATATCTGCCGTTGGCATTTCTTGACCAGTGAGGACAACGCCACAGTCTACATTCGTGGACTCTCTGCGTTCTCCATCAGCCGAGCGTTTCGAGCGACCAGCATTGTCATAGATGCCTTTGAGAAAGTCTATATGCTTCTTGCTCAACGAGTTTTTGTATTCGTCAAAGTGGACGAGCATATTGCTGACTTCTGCACATTTGTCCCCCATAGCATAATAGGTGGTGCTGTCCAAGTTGCTGACTTCGGGGTTTCTCTGGAACAGATTGATGAGCGACAAAGCAAATTCAGTCTTGCCTGTGCCTTTCTTGCCATAGATGTTCAATATAGGGAAAGAGCGTGTCGTGTCAGTGATGATGTCCCGAAACAACGTCGCAAGGTAAAAGCAGATGGCAACAATACCATTATCTCCATACAGCTCATGTAGCAACGTGAAGTATTCTTGGGCTGACACCTCACGTTTGGGGGCATGGATGAAACGTCTTTCATTGACATAGGCATTCTTGTTGCGCTTATGTATCTTTGAAAGAGCAGGCAAATAGAAATTCTCATTATCAAGTCTGATGATGCCATAGTCATCTACAGGCTTCCACTTTCCTTCATAGACGATACCATTGGTAAAGGCATAAAAGCCTCTTTCTCCAATATTGTTCCACCCCAACTGTGGCACTCGCTGTGCTTCTTCCGTCTTGCCGTAGATGTATGCTTTCAGCAACTCGTATTTCTCCTGTTTTTCGAAGAATCGGAAATCACCTTTGCCCTCAATTTTCTCCTTGAAGCGGTCAAGTTTCGTCACGTCGGCTTGCTGAAGTTCTATGGTTCGCTTGATGCGGTTCTCATTTTCCAATTCAAAGATACGACTTGGCTTACTGTCATCGGCAATGAGGAACAATGGGCGAATGATGAAATTCGTCCAAGGTCTTTCACGTCCTTGTGGGTCAAGGTCGTAATAGTGATAGCCCTTTCTGTAGAAACGATAGCCTTCAAGCTCATCTGACTTTTTGATGGCTTGTCTCCGTTTCTGCTCCTGCCGTCTTCTTGCAGCGTCTGCTAAAGCGCCTTTCCAAACAGAGGCTTTACGGTATTTGTCTTTAAGATCCGTCAACAGAGATGCTTGAAGCACCTCCGATTGTATGTTGACAAGCAGGTCGCATACATCGCTGATAACTTTCAGCTGGTCATCGTTGGTGCTTTCTGTATCGTAGTGTTTGTCGGCATACCAAAGTATAAAGTCCTTTTCTGTCAGACCTTCCCAACGTTCAAGACAGGTGATGTATGAGTCTGCGTCTTGTTTGACGTTACCTTCTTTGGGTATTTCACGCACTGAGACTTGAAAACCCATCTCTGTTGCCAATCTGCCATTGGCAAATACGAACTTTTCTCCAGCTCCAAATTTCTCACCATCCTTTGGCTTATCGCTGTCAGGGATGAAGCACAGACTACAACTGAACTTGCTGAAATATCCAAGTTGTTCCTTTGACCAACTGCCTCCGAGTGAGGCTATCACATTGGCTATACCCAATGATTGAAGACGCATAACATCAGGTGCGCCCTCTACAAGATACACCTTACCCGATTGACGCGCAGCTTTCATGGCTATATCAATGCCAAAAATGGATGTGCTCTTTCGGTATATAAGGCTGTCACGTCCATTGAGGTATTTGACGGCTGCCTGAGGATTGATACTTCTCGCTGTAAAAGTCTGTACTCTGCCATATCTATCACGTTGTGGTATCATCAACCGACCACGGTAGAAGTCATAGTAGTTGCCCGGACGACTGTCGTCCTCGCCAAGCAAACCAATCTCAACCAATACTTGCAGATTTAGCCCTTTATCCTTTGCATATTGAAGAAACTTGTTGCCTCTTGCTGGGCTATATCCAAGACCAAATGTTCGACAGAAATCTTTGTCCCACCGTCCACTCGTTGAACCAACCGTTTTTTCAGCATACCTGCGACAGGCAGCAGCTTCTTCGTTGTCCGCCTCGTACTGCACCCGAAAGAACTCTTGGGCGTACTGGTTATAGATATACATGGTTTCTGCTTTTCTGTCACGCTCCTCCTGTTCTGGGGTCGTGCTTTGGTCGAAAAGGTCATGTGTATCAACATCAGGACAGTACATATCCAAAAGACATCGGATTGCGTCAATGAATCCAACGCCTTGGCACTCCTCTACGAAAGAAATGACATCACCACTTTTGCCACAGCCGTAGCATTTATAACGGTTCATAGTGGTGTCTAACATCAAGGAAGGGGTCTCCTCCTGATGAAAGACACAACAGCATTTCTTTCTATGTGGTCCAGACGGCTTTAACACCGTGCCAGGACAGAGGTCAACCACAAGCTGACAAATGTCAACTCGTGATTTCACTATGTCTATGTATTTGTCCTTTATGCGCTTCATTATATATGTCGATGCTTAATATTTTAATACAATATCCTCCACTTGTCTTTCTCAACAATTGAGGATAGTTCCTTTTCGACAACTGGGGACATGGGTCTGCCTATTATATTGCGAGTCCACCCTAATATCTTTTGTTGCCATGTATGTGGCGAACCGCCGAGTGTCATGCTGAGAAAAGCAGTAAAACGCCCTTTTTCACCGTTCGATAGCCTACTGTAATAATCTGCAATTTCCTTTTGTGTCATCTGCTTAATATTTTATCGCAAAAAATTACTATTCTCTGATTGTTTATCTGAGATTTTGATTATATTTGCATGCAAAAGTAGTCCAAACTTTGGATAAAACAAAATATTATGCTCAATATATTGGGCGTATTAGTACAAATTAACACAATAATATCGTAATAGTATTAGTATTATGCTGAATTTGGATTTGATAGACAACCTGTATGCAGGTTTGACAAAGGAACAACAGCAGGATTTAATCAGCTTGCTGTTCAAGAAAAGCAAACAGACAATGAGCTATTTCCGACGTACAAAAGATATTAGCCTCTCCAAACTGGAGGTGTTGGCTGACTTCTTTCATATGCCCTTGGATTACTTTCGTGTGGAGAGTTCGTTCAAGGCGAATAATGTTAGCGGAAATAACAATTACGTTGGCAATGTATCTGTAAATACTAATCTGATGATGGAGAATGAATCATTGCGTAAGCAATTAGAGACTCTTCAAGATGTTGTGAAGGCAAAAGATGACACTTTGGCGGCGAAGGATGCTTTGATACAGTCATTGCAAGAACGCTTAAACCCATCAATAAAATAAGAAATGGCACTTTACTATAACGGAAAAGGATGATTGACTGATTGTCAACCATCCTCTTTGCGTGTTTATATACGATATGGTATTATCTAACCTTTTGACCGTTGCCATTGATGATAATACCTCTACATTCTGAATCCTCACAAAGGTAGAGGTCGTAGGCTATGGCTTTGATGCTGCTATATATTGGAGGGGTGATAATCTTACCTTCAGGAGACATCAGACCGTACCACTCATATTCTGTCTCATATTGTTTGCAGCGAGCTACTGCATGTATAGGAGATGGCACAGAGTTCATTTCTTCACTTGTCACGTTGCCTTCATCGTCATAGTTCTTTGTTGACTCGTAGCGCAGCTTGTTAGTCTCGTAAGTCAACTGTTCCACATTGTAGATATAGAAATCATTGATGAGTTTGCCTTGCAAGGTATATCTGCGGATGATATGGTCTGGGGTAATCTCGGTAATCATCTCATCCAATATACTGTATTTGGCTTCAGTGAAAGGAAACACTGTGCTCAAAGAAGCGTTAAGTACACTTTGCTTCTTACCTTGTGTAACAATCCAGAAAGTATCGACTGGCTCTATTGCATCATATTTGGCAGTCAACACCCAGTTTCCTTGCTTGTCAATCAGACCTACAGTGTTGAGGTCGCTATTTGCAATAACGCAATGATTGTTGTGAAAAACATAGCCATCATGCTCAGGGTCGTATGGAACTTTGAGGTCAATAGCAACTTTTCCCGACGTATCAATAAACTTCAGCCATCCTCCGTCGTCAACACAAGCCAGACCGTCGGAGAATATCCACGCATGGGCATACTGAGGTTTGATAGCCACCTCGCCAGTCAGCAGACTTAGATAGCCACGATTGTCTCCACTCTTGTAACAAGCCAGTGTGTCTCTGCCCAATGGTTTGAATAGCCAGTCAATATCTGTAACCGTTTTCTTGCCGTCAGCGTTCTTGACATATCCAGGGTTGTCATACAAATGGAAGTAAGTGGCTCCTTTGGAGAGTTTCATAGTGTCATAAACACATTCTTTAGCTCTGTATTTCCAAGGCAGTTCCTCATAGAACGCATGACAAATGCTATATACCACGGCAGCGGTCAGCATCACCATAACGATAGCAAAGGACGAACCGACAATACGACGGATGAATTTGCCATACTTGGAGTCATCCTTCATGCCTAATATGGTCGTGAACCAGTTGGCTATACCGGCAAGTATGGCGGTGAGTCCGTGCCAGAACAAGACGAAAACTCGTTTCATAGATGTCGGTTTCATTTATTTTCCTCCTCATCAAAAGCTTCATCAGCCATGTTAGTATATAGGTTGCGACGCTCCGACTCTGACACAGGAGCTGCACAACAACCTTTCATCTCTGTTGTTTTCCACTTAGCCAGCCGGCCGAAGAGATTCATACGGGCGCTGCTGTCTTTCTGCATCGAAGCACGAGTACCCTCATTGCTATAGTCAAAATTACGGGCATTGCGGATGGACATTGACATGGCTACCTCGGCAGAGTCTTGGTTGGCACCCATATAAGTGAATGTCCATCCCTCGCCACGCAGCCGCTCCACAAGTTCCTTAATGGTCTTGCCGTTATACTCGCAGGAGGCATTCTCCATGCCGTCCGTGATGATGGTAACAACCACCATAGCATCCGTCATACCCTGTACATACTTGTGTATACCTGTGAGCGTTATGCCCATAGCGTCATATAGTGGGGTCGTACAGCATGGCTGGAAATCTTCTATATTCAGAGGCTTTGCTTCTGCCACAGGAGCTTTATCATACACATAGTTTGTCTCACAGCTACAGAATGTCACCAACGACACGAAATGATTTTGGGTGTCGGCAAACTTCTTCTGCGCCTTCTTGATACCAGCCAAGGTCTCGTTGAAGCCGTCAACGGCTGCCTGGCGTATACATTCCATCGAACCGCTACGGTCGAGGATTATTACATTGAAGACTTGGGTCTTCTGAATTTCTTTCTTTTCTTCCATTTTCTTTATGTATTATTGTTGTTAGTCAAACGAATGCATGGTTTTGATGAAGGTTAGTCGTACCATACCAAGAATCTCTATCGCCTTGTCAAGGCATGTTTTCAGACTCTCCTCGCCATTATAATAGAACTCGCAACTTGCCGAGACGTTCTTCAAGGTTTGGTCTATATAAACCTTGGCGAGCTTGATTTCGCGAGTTATCTTGTTGCAAGCTGCAAGGACTTTGGTTTCTTCTCCTTCATTAACCTCATACATTTGGGGGAATACGACAACAAGATAGTCTTCATCGTCCGAATTTGCTCCCATCACATAGAACGTTTTCATCTGATAGCGCACAAAGATGTCGCCGTCATCATCAATCTGTGGCTTAAAGCCCAGAGACTGTAGTACTGAGACTACTATTTCATGTCTTGTCATAATACTTGTTGTTTAGTCATTGTTATCATTATCGGTAGCATCATCGCTCTCGCCATTATCCATCTTTTCGATAGTGTCGCGAGCAAACATCAGTGCAGCGGCAAGATGAAGAATCATACGTCGGATTGTTTCTTCCAAGTCTTCGTTGCCCAAAAGGTCACGCTCGTAGAAGAGCCAAAGGCTATTGCCGAGGGTGTATGCCTTGATATATTTGAGGGTGGAGTTAATTTTCTCTTTCAGTGCATCATATTTTTCCTTGTTGTTCTCCTCCAAGTCGTAAATGCCGGGTACTGAGATATTGAGGAAATTCTCATCATCTTCGTTGTACATATAAAGACAGTTGATGCCCTCGTAGTTGAAGGTGTAACCCAACGATTCGGTATCTTCCAAGTTAAAGCCCAATTTCTCAAAGGCTGTCAAAATCTTTTCTTTCATCTGATTTAATTTTTATGGTTATTACTATTGTTATCTAAAGCCTATGGTTACAGGTTTGAGTCCTTTGTCCTTTGGGGAGAACTCGCTCCTCACACGTTCATATTCTCGAAGAGACTTAGTGCTGACAGATGGACTTCTGGTCGCAATGATTTCTTCCAATACCTCCTGCGTGATACCATGTTTCTTTCCGTCAGGGCTCTTGATGGTCTCGTTGAACTTCTTGCGAGCTGCCGACTTAACGATATAGCTGATGTCAGAGCAGTTGTAACCGTTGGTCAATTCAGAAAGATGTGTTGTGTCAATATCGCCTTCTGTGGGGAGTTTCGAGAGTTCCAAGTCAAACAGACTCTTGCGTGCTTCCATGTCAGGCATGTCGATATACACCATCTCATCTATGCGTCCTGTTCTCTACACCGCCTTGTCTATGCGCTCAGGATGATTGGTAGCAGCGAGAACATAGATTCCTTTGTCGGAGGCATTGTTGAGCATACACAGAAACTCATTTACCTCGCTGTCATAATGTTGGTTGCCCTCCTCACCCGAACGTCGGGGTACCATAGCGTCAAACTCATCAAAGAAGAGCAAGGTAGGAGCTTTCTTCTCCGCCTCTTTAAAGACCTCGCCAATCTTCTGCTGTGTGCCGTGAACCCAAGTGCAAGCCAAGTCATCGGGAACAATCTTCATAAAATTGATACCAACTTCCTCTGCCATCTTCTCCGCAAAGAAGGTTTTTCCACATCCTGCCGGACCATAAAACAACATGGACGGAGGCTTGATGCCATAGACTTCGGCACATTCACGGTTTTGGAGTACGTTGATGAACCCTTCTGTCACCATCTGCTTTAGCTCGTACATGCCGGCAACATCCCCGAAACCATTGCCCTTCTTCTTTTGTGGAGTGGGCTTCTGCTCTGCGGCTTCTTTGGCAACCTTCTTGACCTGCTTTTCTGCTGTGTCAGAAGATTTCTGTCCGCTGATGCGTCGCAACCAGTCTTTTTCTGTTTCTGTCGTATTCATGTTCGTTTCTCCTTATTCCGTTAGTTGTACTTCTATAAAGAAAGATGGTTAGAATAAGCATCTTCTATTATCATTCTTTTGTTTGGATGAAAAAATCCCTTTCATCATCGTATGATAGTCATCATAGTCGGATGAAAGGGACTGAAAGATTTTGTTATCCTGCAATCTTTACACCTTGTGAGCCGGTGGATTATCCTTCCACTGTTCAATCATCCGCTTGCATCCTTCCACGATATGCGAGGCCACACTCCGATACACGGCATCGGTCTGATAGTGCGGATCCATAACTGCGGTATCTGTACCAAATGCCAACTTGTCGAACATGACAATCCTGTTCCAATGCGCATAGTCAAGTACACGGGTAATGGCATTGCGGTGTTCCTCGTCAAAGACAACGATGCAGTCTGCCTCCTGCAACTTCTCACGAGTGATGGGTGTGGTCACGCCTTTCAATTCATAGCCAAGCTCTTTGGATATTCGTACCATATTAGCGTCACGAGGATTTTCTCCCCAGTCCAATGTGCCACGTGAGAGCACTTCAATATTGTCCATCCCCTCTTGTTCGAGCATCGACTTGAGTACACACTCGGCAAATGGACTTCTGCATGCATTGCCTGTGCAGACAAAGCAAACGGTATATTCCTGTTCCATGATTGTTCTTGTTATGTGTTTATTGTTCTACTTTCAAAGCCGGGATTTTGTTTTCGCTATTTTTGCCTATATGCCATCCGTCACACCATGCGCATTTATAGACAGAGAAATGAACGCCATGTTTCTTCCCCATAGCTTCCGCAGCCTTTTCCGCAACATGCTTTGATGGATATGCCACCTTAGGCTTACCACTCCTTCGGGAGATATGACTGTATCGGCTGAATATGCCAAAGGCATTGTGCGTGACAAAAATGTTTCGGCATGCGCCCTTTCTCGTCAACTGATTCCATATAGCCAGCACAATGTTTTTTGTATTCATAGTACTCATTTTGCTTATACATAGTAAAACCTCTCATAGTTGAACTGCGACAACTCACTTTGCGTGGTGTCCAATGCTTTCAAGCGTTCTGGTATCTCATGCAGTGGTGTGCCGTCGTCAAGCAGTCTTCTGAGTTGGCTGAACATGAGGCGGTTTGTCCTGTCCATGCTCTCCTTGTCAGTAGCTACACCATACTCTTCTGCTTCACTCATTTCGGATATAATCATGCCAGAGAACAAGCCATGCAGTCCTTCCTTCTTGGCAAACTCCACAGCATGACACCAAATACCGATGATGCCTCTACAATGCTTGCGAAGATAATAGGCTTGCAGATGACCAACGATAATACCGTCAAAACCTTCCTCTTCATCATTCTTTCGGAAGTACAAGCCTTTGTCCGAGCCATGACCAAGTAGCATGATACGCTCGCTTGGAGAAGTATGGCGAAGCAGATGCCCCATCTCTTTGTTGGAGCAATCTGATTCTATCAACCTTGCCCCCAGTCCTTTGTAGAGGATTGAGAGCATTTCGGTTGTTCTGTCTGTAGGATGTATCACTAACATAGCCTTCACTTTTTCTTGTTTATGACAATAGGGAGGGGAACGTTGTCTTCAATCTATCACTCTATTGGATTGATATGTGCCATAGCATTGAGAGAAGGCTTCTTTCTAAGTACCTTACACAGTCCCTTTTACGGATTATAAGCAATATACACACACAACAGCATGAACAATAGCAGAAAAATGTTCAGTACCGTTAGAAATAAGCTCATTATACTCCATGATTCTGCCTTTGGCAAAAGAAGACACCATTGGAATGAAAGTAACAGGGCAATGCCTGCATATATAGCAACAGCGTACCAATCTATGTGCCATGCGCCGAATGTCCATACAGCTGCATTACCCAAAGGAGTAGAAACTTCCTGTAGGTAAGCACCTGTATCCAAACAAACTAATACTACCACTAACAGTACATTAAACACACACATAATTGTTCCACGTAGGGAGAATAATTCACATTTCATACATCAGTTTACCATGTTTTTATGATAGGATGCTCTGGATCGCAATGGATTCTTTTCAATCCCAGAAAGCGAATTTATCATACGAGGTGTCTTGCACAAATACTTTATCTCCAAAAAACATATCATCGGGCTTCTTTATTCGAATGATTGGGCAACAAGCGAAAGCACAATCCTCTACACTCACATTTGACAGGAATTTGATATATAAAAGTCTCTCGTTATGATAAAACGCCTCTGCTCCTATTCTCTTCAAAGAGTTTGGAAATACCGCCCTTACCATGTTGGAAGGATAGAATGCACGAACACCTATCGTTTCCAGTCCTTCAGGAAAGTTAATTGTTGCAAGACTTTTGCAGAATCGGAAAGCATAATCTCTTATCTTTCGGACTCCACTATGCAGTATGACCTTTCGCAAATTATCGCAGAACATAAAACCATCTATCTCCTTAACCGATGAAGGAATGTCAATCTCATGTAGGGAATAACAACATTCGAAGCCATTCAAATAGTTTAGGTTTCGTGGCAGAATTATATCCTGCAACGCTTCACAGTGTCGAAACGCATTTCTTCCTATTTGCGTTATTTCATCATGCAACTCCACACTTTTCAATGATATGCATCCGTCAAATGTGTCGCTCTTTATCTCCATTACGGAACGTGGAATGACAATATGTTCCAATGCTTCACAACCCATAAAAGCAGCATCGCCTATTGAGACAATATCATTATGCAACTCTATATTCCGAAGCCGTTTTTGCAAACAGAAAGCAAACGGTTCAATGACTTTGACGCTTTGTGGAATTGTGAAATGCTCTTTCTCTTGCCAACTGTATATCAGACGGCTCATATCTTTTGAATAAAGCACGCCATCTTTAAGCAATATGTAATCGGATTGGTTGTCTATCTCTGAAATTTGTACCTTGAAGCATACCGTCGGCCTCGCACAAACAAACGGACGTTGTTCATACGATGCAAACGGACTTTCATATTGCATCTCTATTCGAAGAGACTTGGGCAGATGAAGTACTCCGATGTTGCTATACTTCTTATACAGCAATTCATCTTGTTGCATTGTAACAATTTTCTCCATATCATAAACATATTAAGTTATCGAAAATCATCTCTTTCTTTATCAAGAAAATCTTTGGTCAGTCTTACTAGTCTTTTGTTTGCAAGACACAGATGTTCCTGCAAGTTCTTCTTGACAGCATTACTTCCTATCTTTCCTTTTTTGTAGTTCTTGATAAGCAGATTGACATTTTCAAGTTTGATACTTAGCAACCATTCAAACAGTGTACCTTGTTCACGAGGCAAGTCAGAGTACCATTCGTCAATGCCGTCACGATGCTGCCGATAGGTGGTTAGCGTGTACATATAATCATCATGAATAAGTTTGACCACAGACCTATCATTACAAAGGTCAGCCAACTGCTTGTAAACCTCTATCAGTCGATAGTCAACCGGCATGACAGAGCGCCAAGCAGCACCATTCATATCTGGTTGGTTGCCGCAGCTATATGTTGCCATCATGCCATCCACCACCTTGAACAATTTCTCGTAGCCATTAGGTTCCTTCCATTCTCCACCTGTTGACTCAAAGAAATGTTTCATCTGCGCTTGTGCCACTTCCTGCCACACGAATGAAGCGTTGGCTTCATCCGTTCCGGCAGTTGTTATTCTGGAACAAGAGTCGAACAGTGCTACAATGGTAGGGATGGTGTCGTTGTAATCAGTTTTTAGTCCCTCGTTGTAACTCTCTGTCCCCATCTCAAAATCTTCAATTTTGTAACTCTCCGTATTGCTGTACACTGTGTCGGCGATGGCCAAAAGCGAGTCAACCGCTTGTTCGGAGCAGGTGACGTATGGCATTATTCTCTTCATGTCAACATCCAGATGTTTCAAAACAAATGGAATGCTGTCTTTAGCAACCATTACTGTGTCGGTCTTCTGATTCTTCTCTCCGCTCTTGTTGCCTTTGCAGGCAAATGCGAAAAGAATGACCAGGAAAAAGGCCGCCAATTTGAATATAGAAGTCGTTTTCATGCTGTTCGTGTTTTGTTATTCAATATCTATTCTTGCCACCTCATCCACATTCTTTATCCTACGGACATTTTCAATGGCTTGCTTTAGTTCGTTGGAAGAATGCACCTCAAAATCCACCGTGGTTTCCACAATGCGGTCTTGGGTTACAGTATGGAGTTTCGAAATGGATAGGTTCTGTTGCTCTGTAATGCAAGCAACCACATCGCTGAGCAGATGATGGCGGTCGATGCCACGGATGCAGATGCG
>ERZ869991.281-NODE-281-length-17704-cov-14.071595_pt1 | contig 17704 bp, 20 predicted proteins | sample MGYA00520862_ERZ869991 | MGnify/ENA primary metagenome ERZ869991 (study PRJEB32232, sample SAMN07284978) | human gut metagenome | biome: human-associated habitat; material: feces | host: Homo sapiens | place: Tanzania | collected 2014-08-11 ...
ACCATACTCCTTAGAGAACTAAGATACACATATCCCTAATCAACAGCTATGCACTTCTTATGTACATAGCTTTTTTTTGCGGACAAAGTCCGCTGCCCTTTTTAACAATATTGGTTCATACTTCATACTTTTGTATGGAGTTTTACGCACGTAGCCCTTTGTGACAGTATTGGTTCATACTTCATACTATTGTATGGAGTTTTACGCATGCGAGAGAGGGTAATAGTTTTAACGATACGAACTTTTCACTTTTCACTCAAATCTGTTGCTTTCACGTTAAAAAGTAGCACCTAAAATCTTAACGGATAATCTTTTGGGATTTTCCAGCAATTCATTTGGATTAGAGCAGTACAATTAAACTTTTTTATGCTAAAATACAAATATGGAATTTGCAGAAAAAACATTAGATTCAAAACTTATTTTTGATGGCAGGGTTGTAAAGTTATACAAAGATAGCGTTGAATTGCCGACAGGACAAACATCTTTTCGTGAAGTTATTAAACATTCCGGTGGGGTGGTAATTTTGGCATATAAGGAAGATAAAATTCTTCTTGTAAAACAGTTTAGATATCCTATGAAAGAAGTTCTCTACGAACTTCCGGCAGGAAAACTGGAATATGGCGAAGACCCGTTTGAGGCAGCTAAAAGAGAATTGGAAGAAGAAACAGGATATTGCGCAAAAAACTGGACTGATTTGGGTTTTGTATATACATCTCCGGGTTATAGCGATGAAAAGTTATACTTGTATAAAGCCGAAGATTTGGAATTTACTTATCGTCATCCTGACGAGGGTGAAATTCTTGAACCATTAGAAATCAATGCAAAAGAAGTTTTAAATATGATTAATGATGGCAGAATACGTGATGCTAAAACGCTTTGCGCAATTATGAGAGCGGAAATTAAGGGATAATTACAATGGCAGGTAAAATTAAACTGGTTGCGACAGACATAGATGGGACAATTGTAAAATGGGATACAAGTGTTTCTGAAAATGTGAAAAATTGCATTAAAAACTTGCAAAATAACGGAATTAAAGTTGTTCTTGTTACTGGTAGAATGCACTGTGCAACAGAACATTTGAGAAATGAATTAGGTTTAAATTCTCCTGTTGTATCTTATCAAGGCGGATTAATTAAAGATAATTCCGGCAAAACGCTTTATCAGGAAAATTTGGATAGTAAATGCGCAAAAGAAATTATTGAATGGGCGCATGCTGATAATATTCACCTTAACCTATATATTGACGACAAATTGTATGTTGAAAAAGATGATGATTGCGTAAAAAAATACACTGATGGTAAATTTGTGTCATATACGGTTTGTCCGTTTGATAGTTTGAAAATTGAAAATGTGAACAAAATTCTTGCAATAGATTATGGTAACGCAGAACGTGTTACGGGTTGGGTAAAAGAATTGCAGGCAAAATATCCGAATTTGTACATTGTTAAATCAACTCCATTTTTCTGTGAAATTGGAAGTTCTATGGCGAAAAAATCTCTTGGTGTAGAATTTTTGGCAAAATATTGGGGATTAAGTAAAGACGAAATTTTGACAATTGGTGATCAAAATAACGATATTGAGCTTTTAAAAGCCGGTGGTGTAAAAGTTGCAATGGGGAATGCAACACAGGAATTAAAAGAATGTGCTACATATATTACTGATACTGTAGAAAATGACGGTTTTGTAAAGGCTATTGAAAAATTCTGTACGCTTCCTGTTTAAAATCAGTGTATATTATTTTATTGAAGATTAGAATGGTTGTTAAATAGGATTTAATATTGCTTTTTCATGTCTACAATGGTTTGACTTCTAAAAAAAAATTCTTAAATAAAATTTGTAGATTTCATACGAAAGTATGACGTAAGTTAGCAGGTTTTAGTATATAGTTAACATACCAGAGGGTAGATTTGTGTTAAACGGTATATTTCAACGACCATATTTGAATAAAGACACACGCAGTCTTGTCAAAAGAAAACAAGACGAAGAGCAAAACACGTCTTCTGCACAAAGAGAGGAACAAGCAGACCAAAACTCCAAGAGCAAGGGTTTGCAATATGTTGAGCGCAAAACTCCGACATATACTCCTGCATACCAACAACAAAATAATAACGGGGAACAAGTTGACTGGCGACAAATGCGTTCTCAAATTCAGGCGCAGGCAAGATATAACACATCTTCACAACCTACTCAAGCTCAAGAAACTGCACAATCTGCCGAAGTTATGCCAACTAAGACACTTTCCGGCAGAAGTACGGTAATTAATATTGCGCAAATATTAAAAGATTTTAGAAATACTGCTGCAGCAATCGGTACTCCTGAAGATTTGAAAGAAGAAGTTAACGGCTATCTTTCTTTGGTTGAAGCGCAAGTTAAAAAAGATAATCCAAATACAAAACTTGTTAAATCAAATTTGAAAAATGCATCATCAATTCTTGATACATATATTTCTCAAACTTTGAATAAGGATTCAAAAGTTGTAGAAAACTGGGTTGATGCACTATTTTTGCAACAAGTTGATTTCAAATACAATGAAGGAGATATCAATCCGCAATTCTTAGTTAAATTTCCGGAAGGTAGTACCCATGAAGAAACAAAAACAGAAGAAAAATCAGTTGTTGAAGATACTGTTAAAGAACCTGTAGATAAGGAAATTGAAACTGATGCAAAAGTTGTTTCATTAATTCCACAAGACAAAGAATTAAAATCATTATTTATTCAATCTAAAAAATTGGCTTATGCTAATGAGCCTGAAAAAGCAATTGCAACATTCCAAAAAGCATTGAAAAGAGCTGATGAAGTAGGTGATAATGAAACAAAATCAAAAGTTTACTATGAAGTTGGTAAGATTTATGATGATCACGACTATTATTCACAAGCTTTAACAAGTTATAATAATTCACTTAACACAAATGACAAAAACGTAAAAACCAAAGCGCATTATGCAATGGCGCAGATTTATGATGATGTAAATCAAATTCAACCTGCGATGGATCATTATTTTAATTCTATTTCCTTTGCCGGCGAAACAGAAAATTTGACAGCACAAACAACATCATTAACAAAAATGGGAAATATTTTGACAGATATGTATGATGATGAGGCAATGAATTATATTTCTATTGCTGATGACTTGGCTGCACAGACAGATAACTCCAAGTTAAAAGGATTTGTATCATCAAGTATGGGTGATGCGTTTGAAAGGTTTGGGTTTTCGCAAGATGCTTTAAAATCTTATTCAAAAGCAGTAAAACATTACACAGAATCAGATTCTCCTTTAAAAACAGCTCAAAATTACACCAAAGCAGCTGACATAATGGTTGAGCATAGTAATGTTGCAAAAGCAAAAGGTTTGTTGGTAAAAGCACAAAGTTACGCAAGACAAACAGATGATGTAAATTTGATGAACGAAATCAACGACAAACTAAGCAACCTTGAATTGTTGGGATAGTTTATATTAATAATATTGACATAATTGCTCTAAAACACTATAATGATATTGGGTAAGCCCTAAATTTCTCCACTTCTGGCGGACAGACTAAAAATCGGTATAAACGCAGAAGGAGGTGATAATTTTGGAAATCAGTATAACTGAAAAAGCGCTAGTGCTTATCTTGTTGATAATCGTAGCGCTTAAAACCAAATAACAGAGGGCTTTTAAAGGGGCAAGCTGGAACTTGCTCCGCCCTTCATATTTTTATTATAACTCTTTTTTCACAAATTTCAACCCTGATATATAATTTTTTACAAACAAAAATCGGACTGAGAATATCCAGTCCGATTTTTAGTTTTGTGTTATATCAACCTATAGAGGTTTTACAGAGTTTTTGTAAATTTCTTTTACTACTTCTCTACTATTTCCTGAAGGTCCAATATCAATCAATCCTGACAAAGACGGTGTTGTGAATACCAAGTCTGTCAATTTATCAACATCAGCATCTGTAAAGCCTTCATCTGTTAATTTTTCTTTTACATCAACTGAATATAGCCAATCTTGAACTTCTTTAGCTGCTTTATCTGCATCTGAGGCATCAGGTTTCAAACCAGGTGCGATAGGTGCTAAAATATCAGCTAATACGTTTGGTCTATCTTTGTAAATCGTTTTGATTACCGCAGGAAGTAAGATTGCCAAACCTAAGCCATGTGACAAATCAGGTTTTACAGCACTTAATGGGTGTTCAAGAGCGTGTGTATAATGCAACAAACCGTTATCAAAGCTTACACCACCCATCATAGCAGCATATGCCAAGAAGTAACGAGCTTCCAAGTCATCAGGGTTTGCAATTGCTTTTGGTAAGTATTTTGCAACCAATTCAATAACTTGTTTTGCAAGAGTGATTGAATAAGGTGATGCAACTGTTGAAGTTGCTGCTTCTACAACGTGGTTAACTGCATCAATTGAAACATATCTTGTTTGTTTTGGTGATAATTTTGTCATTAATTGAGGATCATCAATTGCAAACATCGGATAAATACAATCATAAGCAATTGCAGGTTTAAAGTTCTTTTCTAAATTAGTTACAACTGCAAATCTGTTTGTTTCTGTACCTGTACCATGTGTAAGGTTGATTGAAACAATTGGAGCAGCTTTTTCAGGTGTAAATCTAAATTCATAAATATCATCTGCGCATTTGTCCGGATATTCAAGTAAAATTGCAACTGATTTACCTGCATCTGTAGGAGAACCGCCACCAATAGAAATAACTGCTTTTGCACCGAAATCTCTTGCTAATTTAGCTGCATCATCAACGTGATGAGTATTAGGGTTTGGAGTTACTTCTGCAAAATTTACATATCCAATTCCATTATCGTTCAAAGCTTTTTCTACGTAATCCCAAGCACCTGTTGCTTTGTAGGCATGTTTACCCGACATTACAATTACTTTATCAACACCTTTGTCTTTTAATGTTTTAGCAATGTCTGCAATTTTTTTGATTGCACCAACACCAAAATAAACAGTAGTTCTTGTGCGAATTTCTTTAACTTCGTTAATGTTAATATCCTTTTCCCACATACTAAACTCTCCTTTCAAATACCATTTGCTTTATCTACTACGACTTATATTATAAAAAATGTAATTAATAATTGCAATAATAATTTATTAAGATTTTATTATTTTTTAGTACAAAATTTATTAAATATCATCATCTTCTCCACCTTTTTTAATCTTGGTTTTCCAAGTTTCTTGAAGGTTAAAAAGAGTTCCTGTTTTGTTAAACCATCTTAAAACATAACGTTCGTCAGGACCTAAGCTACCGTTAATCTTTTGTCCTGACTGAATATCAAATTCGGCAGCAGACATAGAAAGATCAACAATAACATGTGGCGTACGATTTTTTTGTGGAAACATCAATAATTTTAAATTATTGTATCTTTCCATACGTATGTTGCCGCTATTGTGTGCGTCGGATTGCAAATCAATGATAAGTTGTTTTAAATCACCTGCTAATTCATTCAACGTTTTGGGCATGTCTGTTTTTCCTTAAATTTGTTTCAAATGCTCTTAACTTTCTAATACCGCCACCGGTAACAATTTCAGCAGCTTCCTGTATTTCTTCTTTGGTAATTTCCAAATTTTCTTCAGTTTTCTTTTCATTTTGAACTTGTTGATTAAGAACTTCTGTGGAGTTAGTAAGGTAAACCCAGTGTTTTTTTAATTCTCCGTTGATATTTGGTCTGCTTGCCCATTTTACGATAAATCTTTCGTCAGATCCCATGCTGCCATCAATTTTTTCTAATGGATCAAGCTGATAGCATGCAGCGGAAATATTTACAGAAACCCAAAAGTGAGGAACAGAAGATTTTTTAGGATCCATATAAACTTTCAAATTATTATATTTATACTCAACTTTTCCGTGAGTATTGTAAGAATCTGATTGTGCATTTATGAGAAAATCTCTCAAACTGTTTTCGAAAGCTCGAATTGATTCAGCCATTTTTCATCCTTTTTTTAATTATTTAAACTATGAATTGGTGCCGGAATTCTGCCTCCACGACGGACAAATCCGGCTGACGACAATTTATTTACTGGCATTATAGGAGCTTTACCTAATAAACCGCCAAATATAACTTCATCTCCTATATTCTTTCCCACAACTGGAATAATTCTAACTGCAGTTGTCTTTTTGTTAATCATTCCGATTGCCATTTCATCAGCAATAATTCCTGCAATTGTTTCTACAGGAGTATCTCCGGGAATTGCAATCATATCTAATCCAACAGAACAAACTGATGTCATAGCTTCTAATTTGTCAAAAGTCAAATATCCGTTTGATGCAGCTTCAATCATACCGGCATCTTCCGAAACGGGAATAAATGCTCCAGACAATCCTCCAACATGAGAGCTTGCCATAATGCCACCTTTTTTTACTGCATCATTCAGCATTGCAAGAGCTGCAGTTGTCCCGTGCGCACCGGCATGTTCCAAACCCATTGCCTGAAAAATTCCAGCTACACTATCACCAATTGCAGGTGTTGGAGCTAATGACAAATCAATTACTCCAAAAGGGACACCTAAACGTTTTGCGAGTTTTCGACCTACAAGTTCTCCTGTCGATGTGATTTTGTATGCTATTTGTTTAATTTTGTTTGCTAAAGCACTCAAATCTTCATCTTTTCCTAAAGCCTCTACTGCTGCTCTTACAACACCAGGACCTGAAACTCCGACATTTAATGCACATTCGGGTTCTCCAACTCCACAAAAAGCACCTGCCATAAACGGGTTATCTCCAGGAGTATTGCAGAATATTACCAATTTTGCTGCGCCAATTCCATCTTGGTCTTTTGTTAATTCTGCGGATTTTTTAACAATATCTGCCATTTTTAAAACGGCATCCATGTTAATTCCGGCTTTTGATGATGCAACATTAATAGATGAACACAATCTTTCGGTTTGTGCTAAAGCTTCGGGAATGCTTTCTATTAACAATTTGTCACCTTTAGTCATGCCTTTTTCTACTAGTGCAGAGTATCCGCCGACAAAATTAACTCCAACATCTTTTGCAGCTTTATCAAGAGTTTTTGCAATTTTTACATAATCAGGATTTTTACAAGATTCACCAACTATAGAAATCGGAGTAACAGAAATTCTTTTATTTACAATTGGAATAGAATAGTCGTTCTCAAACTCATTTGCGTATTCTACCAAATTACCTGCGTATTTTGTAATCTTGTTATAAATATTTTCGCAAACAACGTCAATATCGCTATCTGCGCAATCTCTCAAACTTATCGCCATAGTAACCGTACGAATGTCAAGGTTGTATAGCTTAATCATATTAATCGTTTCAAGTATCAAATCTTCATTTAACATTTAATGACTGTACTCCATGAAATAAAACTTCTGTTATATCTAATTTTTTAACTTTCAAACGCATTTCTACACGTCTGCTTTTGTTGTAATCTTCTTTTCCGTTAACCAAAATTGGGTCTGAATAACTTTTACCTTCTACAATAAGCATTTTTCTTAATTTTGGACTATATTGTTTGTTATATCCGGTTTTGAACATATAATTTGCAACTGCATCAGCACGTGCAATACTTAATTCCATATTTTTCATATATTCAACATCAGGATTGTTTATTCCGGCAAAAGTGTGGCTGTCTGTGTGACCTTGAATGATGATGTTTTCAATTTCATCCACCAATTCTTTTTTAGAGAAAATTGTGTTTATATAAATTGGAACGAGTTTGTCCAAGTATGCTTTCCCTTTTGGAGAAAGGTTGTAACTACCTAATTCAAAAAGTTCCATATCAGAAATTTTCACATCACCGCTCATCTCATCAACTTGAGCATCAATGTTAGCTTTTTTCAGGTTTTCAATTAACTCTTTATTAACTTCAATCTGTTGTTTTTTTTGTTCAAGAGATTGTTGAGTAAAACCGGTCATGGCAAGAACGAACAAGGTCATAAAGATGATAGCCAAGCCTAATAGAAGGTCAGCCATCGTTGTCCAGAAAATATTATTATCGCCCTCTGCTGCCGGAGCTTTTCTTGCTTTTAAGCCCATATCTTCCTCCAAACGTTAGAACAAGTCATCAACGTCATCTCCCTTACCTTTTTTAGCAACTTCTTTCATGCTCTTATTCACTTCATTCAATCCAAAAATAAGGTTTTCAAGATATGGAACAAGGTTACTAGCAATACCGGAATTTAATGCAGCCTTGAACTGCTGAGGCATTGCAGTAATCAAATTTGAAACAGAGTTGTTTTGAATTTTTGTTTCTTTTAAAAGTTCAAGCAAGAATTTTTCAGAAGAAATATTGTCAAACAATTTTCCCATCAAATCTTCGCATTTTGAAAGCGGATTTTTACACAATTGTTGAAAAATAATTCTTTCAAACAGCAAAAATATCAATGAAGAACCTACAGCAATAACTGATACCAAAGCGGCAGTTTGCATTGATGACATCAAGCCCGCAACTGATGCGATAGTTTTTTCTTGTGATGAAAAGTCGATCTTACCGAATGCAATTGCAATGTTCAAGAACGTAAACAACGGTCCAAAACCGGTCAATACTGTTGGAACTGTTTGTAAGAATTTGTTGTTAAATTTTGATGTAACCAATGTTTCTTCGTTAAAGAAATACAATGGATCAACAGTTGTCTGAATATTTTGAACAGTTGAAGAAACTTCTTTATAGGTCAAGTCGTTATTTTTCCCTTTTAAAGCAATTGACTCTGAAAAAACAAGAGTATTTTTAAATTCCAACCATGCGCCTGAAACATAAGGATTTGCGCTCATCCATTCATCAATTTCTTTAAAGCGGAAATTCAAATCTGTTTTTCTGAAATTTGAAATAAATGCTAAAAATATTTTCAAATTCTTGTTGACGTAAACATAGTTTTTCGCACAATAAATTATTGAAAACAAGAATGTAAAAAGTACAATTAGGATAGGAATATCTGTAAATATATGTAATAAATTCATTAATCTCTCCGTTTCTTAATGAAAATTATAGCATAACAAATGGATTTGGGCAAGCGTATCGCACATTTTACAGGTAAAATTTCCTATATGTATTTTAAGAATATTAAAATGCGTCTGTCTTGATTGGGTTTTTGAATTTTGTAATATTGCCTTGAAATAAAAGCTTAACTGTTCCGACTGAACCGTTTCTGTGTTTAGCAATAATAATTTCAGATTCGCCCTTAGACTGTGCCTTAGCTGCGATTTCTTCTTCGCCATCTTCAGCTTTTCGGTAATATTCATCACGATAAATAAACATTACAATATCGGCATCCTGTTCTATTGAACCTGATTCTCTCAGGTCTGAAAGCATCGGGCGCTTATCTGTTCTTGATTCTACCGCACGAGATAACTGTGAAAGTGCAATTACCGGAACATCAAGTTCTTTGGCAAGAATTTTTAAACCTCTGGAAATTGCGGAAATTTGTTGCATACGATCTTCTTTACCGGAACTTTCCATCAATTGCAAATAGTCGATTAGGATTAACCCCAAATCTTTTTCTTGCATTTTTAATCTACGACATTTTGCTCTGATATCGGTTAATGTACAACCTGACGTGTCATCAATGTAAATTGGGGCTTGCGCAAAAGAGTTCATTGCAGTTGCCAATTTTTCCCAGTCTTTGCTTTGCATATTACCTGTCTTAACCCTTTGAGAATCAATTTCTGCCTCAGAACATAACATACGTTGCATCAACTGATCCTTTGACATTTCAAGAGAGAATATTGCGACAGGAACTTTTGCTTTCAGTGCAACATTTTGTGCAATGTTCAATGCAAAAGCCGTTTTACCCATAGCAGGACGGGCTGCCAGAATAATTAGGTCGGATTTTTGTAAACCGTTTAATATCGCATCTAATTCGTAGAAATCAGTTGGTACACCTGTCAATTCGTCTTTATGTTCATAACGGTATTCGATTTTTTCATAGGTATTTAAAACCAAGTCTTTTACATGCACCAAATCAGAAGTTGCTTTTTTAGAAGCGATGTCAAATATAAGTTTTTCGGCATAATCCAGTGATTGATCAATCGGATTTACATCGTATCCAAAAGATACTATTTCAGAACCTGCGTTGATTAAGGCTCTTTTAATTGCTTTTTCCTGAACAATTTTAGCATAATATTCAATATTAGAAGTTGTGATTGTTTTGTAGCATAAATCGTTGACAAATGCACGACCACCAATTGTTTCTAATTTTTGATTGTAGCTTAAAACGTCAGAAACTGATACAATATCAATTCTTTCATTTGTGTTGAACAATTGTAACATAGCATCATAAATATGTCTGTGTGCCGGTTTATAAAAACTTTCCGGTTTTAAAATTTCTACAACTTTAGTTATCACATTTGGGTTAACCAAAATTGCACCAAGTACTGCTTCTTCCGCCTCAATATTTTGTGGAAGCATTCCTAAATTGTTTTCTTTTTCTTTTACTGCCATGCTTGTTCTCCTAAAAACATGATACACAAAAATAAATTTGCATGCTAATTATTGACAAAATCGTTTCATTATTCAAAACTTGAATTATGAAAAAATTAATTTTGAATTTAAGAGCTTTTATTTTAAGCTTGAAATCTAAAACACCCGAAAAAATCTCTAAAATATTGTTAAGAGAAGCATTGCAAATATCATCCGCAGAATCTTGCACCGGAGGATTAATCAGCTCAAGATTAACCGATGTTTCGGGAAGTTCTGCATATGTAAAAATGAATTTTGTAACTTATTCAAATGAGGCAAAACATAAAATTTTGAATGTTTCAGAAGAAACTATTAATAAATATGGTGCAGTAAGTGAACAATGTGCAAGAGAAATGGCACAAGGGCTTTTGCAATTGACGAAAAGTGATATTGTAATTTGTACAACAGGAGTTGCAGGACCTACCGGAAGTGAAAGGAAGCCGGTTGGATTGATGTATGCTGCATGTGGATTTGACGGCAAAATTACAGTGAAAGAATTTAATCTAAATAAAAATTACTCACGAAAAAATATGAAATTTATGTTTTCTGAAGAAGCTCTGAAATTTGTTTTGGAAACAATACAGGACAAATAAAATTTCAAAATAATCCAATTGGATACTTATAAATTACCCCATAGGATATCTATAAGGTACAAGCATTATTTTTTAAAACTTGTAAAATGGAGTTATGTATAATGAACAAGATATCCTAAAACAATTTGGCAGAAATGTTAAAGCAGAAAGAGTTCGACAAGGTTATTCGCAGGAAGCTCTTGCTGAAAAAATCGGGGTTAATCGTGAATACATCAGTCGAATTGAACGTGGTATGCAAAATATGTCACTTGCCAGAATTACAATTCTTGCAAACTTTTTAGAAACAGATATAAACAACCTATTAAGGTTTTAAAACTATTTCATAATAATTTCTGCCATAACTTCCGGGAATTGGTTCATTAAAATATCTGCAAATTTTTCTGTATCAATCTGTGTAATTACAATTGATAACAAATCATTTGGCAATTCTGTAATCATATTTTGTATATATTCAGGGTCAATAACAGACATAGCCTTAACTACTTCCGGTTGTTGTTTTTCACGATTAATAACCTTTGTATAAGCATCTGCATCAAACAATTGAAACCATTCTTCGTGTTCTTTACCAAGAGATAAAACTAATTGTTGTTTTTGAGTTGGTTGAAACGCTTTCAAGGCATCTTGATATTCCAATGGATTAAGTTCTCCGAATTTTTTTGCTAAATCAATACTGTCTTGCCCCTCTTGAGCTTCGCCTGTAATTTGTTCCAAAACTTGTGCAACGTACTCTTCCGGTATGGATTGCATGTGTTTTAAAATCTTGTTTTTGTCGATATCGTGACTGGTTAAAAATTTGTCCAATTGTTCTTCCGGCAAAAGTTGGACAATTTCTTCTTTAGAAAACATTTGGAAAACAGTATTTACCAATTGTTCAGCCGGAAGTGCTTCTAACATCTTCATTAATTTGTCTTCTGTAAAAAAGTATAATCCTTGTAAGAGATCGCTTTCTTCCATTTCCGGTAAAAAAGTTTGTAATTGTTGAGCGGACATTTCTCGCAAAATCATATATTTGTTATTTGTGTCTGCAAGGTCAAACAATTCCATAACAAGGCTTGTATTAGTTGTCAATTCTTGCGCAAGCTCAATTGCTTGTTGATTACCTTGAGCGGCTTCGGCCTCAATAATTTCATCAACAGACATATTGGCATATTTTTCTTCAAAAGTGACCTTGCTAATATGCAAAATGTTTTGTAAATATTCAAGATTAGAATCAATAACTAAACTCATAATACTCCTGTATATATACTAAAATATAATACGGCTCAAGATTTCAAAAACTTTAATGATTGTAACCTTTTGTAATAAAATCTAAAAATCTTGTTTGAGGTTGCGAGTACAATTTTTTACAACAATATTAAAAATATCATTACCTATAGTGTTTTCAATTTCAGTTGAAACTTCTTTGACAATATCCGGTAAAATTTCGCATTGATTTTTCAATACTTTTTTTAATTGAGTATAACTTATTCCAATATCTTTTGCCATTCTTTCAAAATGTCTTAGATAAATTTTATTTGGCTCATAGTAACCACCAATTTTCATTGCCATTTTGTTGCTCAAATTTGGGTACGCTTCTGTGCATAAAATATCGTAAGCTGGTGCAAAAATGGTATCATTATTTTTATACAAAATGGAAAAATTTTTGCCATGTGCATCATTATTGCCAATTAGGTAATTAAATATCATCAACTCAACGAACTGTTTTATTGATACTGCGGGTCTTGTTGTTTTTTTTAATATTTCAATACATTGTTTAAAATCTCCCCCACCTTCTGTTTGGTATTTGTAAGCACTCGGAATATTTGAAGCTTGGCAAAAATCTTCTTGATGTATTCTCTTAATTTGTTTACCTTTAATTTCTCTGTCATATCTTTCAACTAAAAAATATTTTGTATTATTAGCTTGTCCGATTTGGATATTCGGAATTTTAATTCCTAATTTTTCTGCAACTTTCATACAAATATATTCATTTTCAATAGTTTCTTTATAGTCTTTAATTGCAGGTTTTAAAATATGTGTAGATGGTACGTTGTCTTGCGGAATAGCAATTTTTTTATCAATGATAACTATAGCTGTTTTATCTTGCGCTCCGGCAAGTGATAATCTCTTATCTGAACCGGAGGCTAAAGGCTTTTTAGGTAATTCATTTATATATTTTTCTAATTCATCATCTGATAAAATAGTCCCGTCTATATCATAAAATTCTTTCAAATTTGATGGAATATCTTCAAAAAAAGCAACTGCACCTGCACAATCATAACCAATTGCGTTAAGTAATGAAAAATCATTTTTGGGATTAATTCCATATTTTTTCCCTATCGCAACTCTAACTTGTTCACTTTCCGGTAAAAGTCCATTAAAAAAGCCACGACACTCTTTGTTTGAAAAAATTTCTTCTCTAAGTGGCAAACTTAATGACAATTTTTGTTTTGCATTTGAGTTATATTTAAAACAAAATCCACCGTTATCATCTTTAGACAAAATACCAATAAAATCATTATTTAAAAACACATTCAATGAATTTTTCACTTAATTATCCTTCCAATTCGAATTTTAAACCAAGCATTTGACAAACCTGAAAAACCTTCCCAATTTGTGCAGTTTCTTTGCCATTTTCAAGATCTACAATAAAACGGACACCAACATTGGCAGAAATCGCTAAATCTGCTTGGGTTAATCCCTGAGATTTTCTAGTTTTTTTTATTAATTCCCCTAGTTCAGAAATATTTTTGATAATCATAAATTTTACCTCTCGGTAAAATTATACATTTTTTTATACAAAAGTCAAGCAAATTTTACCGATAAGTAAAATTTTGTCAAAATATATTTCTAAAAAGCTAATATTTTCCCGAGCGGTAAAATTTTCTATAAGACTAAAAGAATAAATAAACCTATAATTATTATTAATTCAATAATTGTTATTGGAAATAACTTATTAAACATTTTCTTATATTTTTTATATTTCTTGTTTGTTTTAATTGGATTTGAAAAAATCAACCTCTCAAGAAAATTTTCATCATTTAAGTAAAGATTTATATGATTTTTGATAAGATTATTCCAAATTTCTTTTTTATTCTTTAAACTTATTGTTGTTCTTGAAGTTTCATCGTATTGTCTATAACTAAATAAGATTTCGTTAATTTGAAAAACTTCCAACCCTTGTTCAATAAAAGAAAGCCATAAGTCATAATCTTCACAACCATATTTCATATTATTGTTGTATCCGCCAATTTTAATAAAATCGGATTTTCGAAAAAGTGCAGAACAAAAAATACAATTTTCATACAATATATCTGACTTATTAAATGGTTTTAAGTTCCAATATTTATCATAATTGCCAAAGATTTTGGCTTTGCAGTAAACAATGCCGATATTTGGATTGTTATCCAATATTTTTACTGCTTTTTCAACATAAGTAGGTTCAATAATATCATCTGCATCTAGTGGCAAAATATATATTCCATTGCAATTTTTAATTGCAAAATTTCGAGAATATATAACGCCTCTGTTTTCTTCATTGTTTAAAAATATAAAATTTTTGTATTTATTCTCAAATGATTTAATAATTTCTACACTATTATCAGTTGAACCATCATTAACACATACAATTTCAATATCTTTGAAAGTTTGCCTTAATGCGGAATTAATTGCTTCTGCAACATATTTCCCTTGATTATAACAAGGTATTATTATAGAAACTTTTGGCATTTTTATCTCCATTTATATACTTTTGATGATATCTAATAAGAGAAATATCATTAACAACTATATATTATCATGGATAATGATATATTTCAATATTTTATCATTTATTGTTGGTTATATTTTTGGGGCTTAGATTTTAATATCAAAAAGAGGTCTTTATGGAACTAAAAAGAAATATTGGAAAACGAATAAAAGAAATTCGCAAAAAACGAGGTTTATCACAGGAAAAATTGTCAGAACTTGTTGATATAGAACAAAACACATTAAGTTACATTGAAACAGGAAATAATTTTTGTTCTGCAGAAACTCTCGAAAAATTGATAAATGCACTAAAAATAGAACCAGAGGAACTTTTTAATTTTGGTCACTATAAAGACAATGAAACTTTATTAGAAGAAATTAATATAATGTTGAAATCTTCTCCTGAAAAAATTCCTGAAATATACAAAATTATAAAAGCTATATTGAATTAGATACTAATAAAATAAATTCTTATTTTTCAATCATAACAATATCATCGCCATATTTTTGTAAAATATTTTTATCTTTATTATTTATAAAAAGTACACAAATAATAAGCACTAAAGTATATGCAAATTCAATAAATAAACCTGTATTGTCTAAATTTCCATCCATATCGCCATAAAAGTGCAATAATATAAATGGTAATATGAGCCAAAATAGTAATGGAATAAAAAGTAGCCACCATTTTCTATTTCCTGCTAATAAACTTAATAGTTCTTTTGATGATATTGGTCTATAAAATATAAAATCCGCTCCTACAAGATCAGATGTTGTTCTTACTTTAATATAATTATATTTTCTTGGTATATTGTTATCTAAAGATAAAGCTTTGTTATAATCTTTAACCGCAGAATCTGCTATTTTGTAATGCTTTTCAATTTTGTTAATTTTGTTTTGCATTATTGCAGATTGTTTTGCAATGGTTCCGGCAGTTCCTAAGCCGGCTGCTACACCTACTGGGATTGTATATAATAACAATTTGTTTGTCATCTGTTGTGATACTGCAATCCCAAACTTTGCCATAGCTCTAAAATAATAAATTGCAGCACTATTATTATTAGATTGAATTTGCTTGTCACATTGCTCTACAATATTAACATAATCTTCAATTTTAGCATCAGTGAACAAATTTAGTAAAGTTTTAATATCCATACGATACATTTTCTCTTTGATAGCTTAATCAGTCATCATTTAATTATTGTATTTTTGTTGCGTAATTAACTAGCTAATCTTAAACCGACAGTTCCTATAATAATCAAAAGTATTGAAGCAATTTTAAATATGCTGATTGATTCATGTAAGAAACATACACCGATAATACTTACTAATAATATACCTATTGCTCCCCATATTGCATAGGCAACGCTTACATCAATTGTCCTTAACGCAAAAGATAAAAATAAAAAACAAAGAGCATAAGATACAATCGCACCTATTGATGGTAATAAAATAGTAAAACCGTTTGATAATTTCAACGAAGCTGTACCTGATGTTTCAAAAATAATTGCTAATGCTAAATAAAACCAACTCATTTTTTCCCTTTCTTTATCGTTTATACAATTAAATTTTATTATAAAACATATTTTTAAATTGTGTTAATGCAAATTTTGTGTACAAAATATTAATAACACAAAAATATCTTGTAAATGTTACCAATCTTGCAGAGTATGACTGAATTATGACAATTACACAAAACAGGTCAGTCCATAAATATTACATAAAATTATTTTTAGCAAAATTTGCATTAAAAAAGCAAGGTCTAAAAGCCTTGCTATTATTGTGTTTTAAATATGGGCCGCAGTGGACTTCTTGCTCGGTGGTGTTTAACGGGTCTACGTGTTTTGCTAATGTGCTAATCGCACAACCGCAAAAGCACTCTGCCATCAGCCACCTCACGCTCAAACCAAAAACCCACCTACTACAACAAAATAAAAAGGATAATTATCTCCTTTTAAGTATTTAGCCAAGACCTCTTTCTAAGAAGTCTTGGCTTTATGAAGTTCAATATTTTATACAAACTTAACAATAGTTCCAAGGAATGAAATCTTTAAGCATTGATTTAGCACTTTCACACATAATACTTACCGTAGTAATTGGCTTATAAGGTTTACTATATACTGGCTCTGAATAAAAGTGACTTGTGCTAGTTTTAGGTTCTTGTTTCTTTGGTTTTTCTTCTACAGCTTTTTTATTATTAGTAAATATTTCTTTAATCTTTTGAGTTAATGGCTTTTTATAATATGTATGCTTTAAATCTGTAAATTCTTTAGTTTCTTGTTTTAAGATTTTTCGTGATTCTTTTTGCGTTTTCCCACTATCAATTAAAGATTTTTCTGTTTGTGCATTTTTTATATTATTCAAAAAATCTTTTAATTGTTCAAACATCTTATTATTAAATCTGTTCCAACGCTCTTTTTGGGGTAAATCATAGAAATAATTTGATGTATCTTTTTCTACTTTATTTTGAATATTTTTATGTGAAAACATATGTTCTCTATTCTTGTTGTTTATATTGGACAAAATCTGCATATCTTTACGCTGAAAGTGCATGTTTGAATCATATACACTGATATTATCATACTTTCTTGTTCCTATATATAATCTATCAGAGTTGTTCCCTATGCCCTTTGCAATAGATCTTAATTGAAATTTTTGCCTTAAAGAAAGGCAGTTACCTTTATCTCGAAAAGCTATTTTTGCACCAAAATTCGGGTTATTATTATGATTTGATATTTGCATTATAAATTTATCTCCTTATACTCCATTTTATTAGAAAAAACCTAAAAAATAAATTTGCTAGTATAAGAACAAATATCAACAATAATGGCAAAGTCTAAATTTTAACCTTATCAGGCCTCTCGCAAAACGTGACATTTAGTCACCTTTTGCTCGATGGCGTTTAACGGGTCTACGTGTTTTGCTAATGTGCTAATCGCACAACCGCAAAAGCACTACGC
>ERZ869991.284-NODE-284-length-17654-cov-12.185185_pt1 | contig 17654 bp, 18 predicted proteins | sample MGYA00520862_ERZ869991 | MGnify/ENA primary metagenome ERZ869991 (study PRJEB32232, sample SAMN07284978) | human gut metagenome | biome: human-associated habitat; material: feces | host: Homo sapiens | place: Tanzania | collected 2014-08-11 ...
GTCTTAGTGGTTTAAAAGCTCAAAATACAGTAAATTAGGCATAACTGCCAACAATAAATGAAAAGATAGAAAAATAATGGATAATAATAATAAGAAGAAAATTAGTATAATCGGTTCTACAGGTTCAATCGGTACTCAAGCATTAGAAGTTATCGAAAAACTTCAAGACAAATTTGAAATAATCGCTCTTGCCGGTGGACACAATGTTGAATTATTAAAAAAACAAGCAGAAAAATTTAAACCTAAATATATTTGTCATAATGCGCAAACTGGCAATTGTGAAGGCAATTCTTACAAAATTCTTCACGGCTCTGAAGGACTTGAAGAAATTTGTTCTAACAAAGAAAACGACATTATTCTTGTTGCGTGTTCGGGCAAAATCGGGTTAAAACCAACATTAACAGCTATCCGAAACGGTATTGATATTGCTTTAGCGAACAAAGAAACACTTGTTATGGCAGGCGACATTGTTATGGCAGAAGCTAAAAAGTACGGTGTAAAAATCGTTCCTGTAGATAGCGAACACTGTGCTATTCATCAGTGCATAAAAGATATTAACCAAGTTGATAAACTTATCATTACTGCATCTGGCGGTCCATTCCTTCACAAAACAGTTGAAGATATGAAAAATGCAACCGTAGAACAGGCACTTGCACATCCAAGATGGAATATGGGGAAAAAAATTACTGTTGATAGCGCAACATTGATGAACAAAGGATTGGAAATCATAGAAGCTCACCACCTCTTTGGATTTGATTATGACGATATTGATGTTGTAGTACATCCGCAAAGTATTGTGCATTCTGCGATTGAATATGTTGATGGCAGTGTAATTGCGCAACTAGGTTTACCTAGCATGCACATTCCTATTCAGTATGCAATTACATATCCGAATCGCTTTGAAGGTATTAAGTCAAAAAGTTTCAGTTTTGCAGAAATTGCCCATTTAGATTTTGAAAAACCGGATTACGAAAAATTCCCGACAGTAAAATTGGCTTATGAAATGGGAAAAATCGGCGGAACCGCAACTGTTTGTTTGAATGCAGCAAATGAAGAAGCAGTATTTGCGTTTTTAGACGGAAGAATTAAATTGTACAACATATACGAGATTACGAAAAGAATGTGTGACGAACACAAAGTCATCAAAAATCCAACAATTGATGAGATTTTCGAAGTCGACAAACAAATCCGTGAAAAAACAAAAGAATATATAAATAAAGTACATTAAAAAATTTCAACTACGAAAGGATGACTTTTACGGTTATTAGAAAAATCTATATAAATAAACTATAAAGAGGGTATGTTAGTTGAAATCAGCGAAAAAGAACTACTGCTAATACTTGCAATAGTTCTTACAATCAAAATCATTCATTAGGATTGCGAGTAAGGGTGTTAACGCCACCCTTGCTTGTATTTTCATTTTAACTCATTTTCAAAAATTTTCAAGTCTAAAAATTTAAAACTTCTAAAAAAATTTACATTATACTGATTTTTTAATCAGGCAAAAATTCAAAAATTTCTTGCGAATTTCCATCTAAAGCATTGCAAAGTTTTTAATCATAAATTCTTCTAATCTACAAAATATCCAACGGATCAACATCAATTGCGAGGCGGATATCTTTTGGCATTATGATTTTGTTCATAAAGCTTGAAACGAATTGATGTCCTTTTTCACCCATTTTATTTTTTATAAGTATCTGAAAACGATATTGACTATTTATTCTCTCAATTACGCATGGAGTTGGACCTAAAACCTCTATCCTCTCAGATATTCCGAATTTTTCGACCATCAAACTTAATCTCATTGCGATTTCTTGAGCAGATTTTTCTGCTCTAAAACCGTTTTGAGAACTTAAAATTAATCTTATAATTTGACTAAACGGAGGATAATCAAATTCCTCTCTCGCTGCGATTTCTGCAGTATAAAATTCACCATAATTTTGAGATTTTGCGCTTTCTAGTGCGTAAAAATCAGGGTTGTAAGTTTGGAAAAGCACTTTCCCAGCAAATTCTCCCCTACCGGCACGACCAGCAACCTGTGTCAATAATTGAAACCCTCTTTCTGATGCCCTAAAATCAGGCAAATTGAAACTTGCGTCAGCAGAAATTACACCGACCAATGTAACATTCGGGTTATCTAAACCTTTTGCAATCATTTGAGTTCCGACAAGAATATCAATATCACCTCGTTGGAATTTTTCTAAAAGCCTTATATGCTCACCTTTTCTAACCAAAATATCACTATCAATTCGTTCTACATTATTTTCAGGGAAAAGCTCCTTGATATACTGCTCAATTTTTTGAGTACCTGTACCGCTATTTTTAAACGCATCAGAACCACATTCAGGGCAAACATCAGGAAAATATTCTGCGTGATTGCAATAATGACATTTCAACATTTGATCCTTTGCATGCCAAATCATTGGAATAGCGCAATTTGGACATTCTATAACATGCCCACATGCCTGACATTGAGTATATGTAGAAAAACCACGTCTATTTATCAACAAAATAACTTGTTTTCCTTGATCAAGAGTTTCCCTAATCTCTACCTGCATAGGTTTTGAAATAACACTTCTATACGCAGCACGCCCGTATTCCTGCATATTGATTACCACAACCGGAGGGACTTTTGCATCGTTATAACGTTTTTTAAGTTCAAATAAATTCCCCGTATTCATAGCTCTATAATATGTTGAAATATCAGGTGTTGCAGAACCCAATAACAACGGACAATTATGGAACTCTGCCAATTTTCTTGCGACAACCCTCGCATCATAACGAGGTGCTGGAGTTGTCTGCTTATAAGCTCCCTCATGTTCCTCATCTATTATGATCAACCCGATGTTTTTTAATGGTGCAAAAACAGCAGAACGTGCGCCTGCAAGAATTTTAATTTCATCTTTGTATAATTTTTGCCAAACATCATATCTTTCACCATCAGAAATACTGCTATGCCAAATCGCAACATCTTCTGTACCGAATTTTTTGGCAAGTCTTTTGGTTAACTGCGATGCTAAAGCTATTTCCGGAGCAAGAAACAAAACATTTTTTCCAGATTTTATAGTATCATCAATTAATTTAAAATAAACTTCTGTTTTACCGGATGCCGTAACACCATGCAAAAGAATTTCAGGATGAGAAATAGAGGCACAGAGACTTGAAGGCTCAGAAGCACAGTTCGTTTCGGGTTGAGTCGAAGTATCTACGTCGCCACTATCAGCTATTTCAACTTCGCATCTTTGCATCTTTGTATCTATGCATCTTTTTATCCCTTCATACACTTTTTTTTGATCGCCGGAAAGTTCAAATAGCGGTTCTCTTTGAGTAATTTGTAAAATATCTAACGGATTTCTATATAATTCTTCTTGATAAAGTTTTACGCACCCTAATGTCTCAAGTTTTTTGATTGTGTTTCTTGTTGTTTTTGCATATTTTTCAAACAAAATCAATGGCATTTTACCTGATTTTTCAAGAAGCTTTAAAATTTCTTCTTGACGTTTAGTAGCACCATCATATTTTTCAAACTCAATTAACGTTTCAGTTTTTGAGGCTTTTTCTATTAATTTCATTGGGATTGCTGCATTCAAAACAGTCACTAAATCACAACAATAGTAATTAGCTACCCATTCTAAAAGTTTCAAATAATCTATTGAGAACAACGGAGTTTCATCAAGAATTTTACTTATTTTTTTTACCTTAAAATCTCCGGCAACATAATCCGAAAACCCAACACAAAAAGCATTGATAAGCCCTTGTCTACCAAAAGGAACCAAAATTGCCTGACCGATTTGAATTTTATCCTTCATTTCGTCAGGTATTAAATAACTAAATGTTTTTACCCCCAGCCCCTTAATATTAACAAGGGCAGAAGCATATTTTTGTTGTTGTGTTTGTTGCTCAAATAGACTGGTTTGCATGGGTTAACACGAGAATTATTGAATAGTGATTGACGAGTAGTGAATAGACCAATATAACAACTAAAGTCCAAAAATATATTCAGAGCGAAATGTAAAGAGCTATTCACCACTCACTACTCACTTAATTCTATTCTTCCTCCATGAACTCTTTTTTTGCTTCTTGAATAGCTTCTTCCAACATATCAATTTGTTCAGGGGTAAAAGTTACGCCCTTTTTAGTTGGCAACCAAGTTTGACCGTCATCAGTTGTGTAAAATATTCTCATATTCAAGTAGCTTTTCCCTCTGTATTCACTGATTGAAATCTGTAATTGTTCAGTATCTGATCTTTCAATTGCTGCTAATAATTTTGCATCTGCCATTGTTCTCTCCTTTTATTAATAAAGTGAATAATGAGTTATAAAATCTACTCATTATTCAACACTCACTCAATTTATCATACCACAGAAATTTTCATGTTAAAATTAAATCAACCGTAAAGATTAATAAGGAGAACTATTATGATAAAAGTTGCAGTATGTGGAGCTATGGGCAAGATGGGAAAAGAAGTTTGCCTTGCCGTAGAAGAATGTCCTGAAACAGAACTTGTTGCAAAAATTGATATTGCAAGTGATGGAATGTATCATTCAATTGCGGATGCTCATAGGGTTGAAGATATTGATATATTGGTTGATTTTACGCAACCTAAATCTATTTTTGAAAATGCAAAATATTGTTTAAATAACAATATTAAAATCGTTATTGGAACAACAGGATTAAAAGATAAAGAAATTGAAGAATTGAAACAACTTTCAAAAGAAAAAAATACCGGTTGTTTGATTGCACCAAACTTTTCAACAGGTGCAGTCTTAATGATGATGTTTGCCAAACAAGCTTCTAAATACTTTGATAATGCAGAAATCATTGAGCTTCACCACAACCAGAAAAAAGATGCTCCATCAGGGACTTCGATTAAGACTGCTGCAATGATGGCAGAAGTAAAAGACGATTTTACAAAAAATAATTGTGCTGAAACCGAAACCATAGAGGGCGCAAGAGGTGGAAATTCATACTCAAATATCCATATCCACTCTGTAAGAATGCCGGGATATATCGCATCACAAGAGGTTATATTCGGTTCATCAGGTCAAATTATGACAATCAGACACGATAGCATGGATAGAAAATGTTATATGCAAGGTGTTTTGCTTGCCGTAAAACATGTTTTCAAACACAATGATTTTGTTTACGGACTTGATAACATAATGTAAATTTGGAAAAGGAGTGGAAATTAAACCCACTCCTTTATACATCTTTCGTTAACTCGTTAATATCTACATCCAAAGCTTTTGCGATATCAATTACTTTTAAGATAGTTGGATTTTGTCGTGCAGTTTCAATAAAACTAATAGCCGTTCTTGAAACATCAACAAGTTCTGCAAGTTGTTCTTGAGATATCTCTTTTCGCATTCTTGCAAATTTTATATTTAACCCCAAAGTCTTTAAACGTCGATTTTCCATAACTATATTCTATATAGTTGACAAAAATATAACCATAAAATATAATAAATTTATGATTAATATATTTAACAAAAGTAAGATAAATCTATCAGAGAATATTGATAATGCAATATTAAACCCCTCTCCTGCAAGGGGCGATGGGAAAAGGGGAAATAGCTTAGCTGCTTCGCTTCTTAGCCACCTAGCTGCTTTCACATTGGCAGAAGTTCTCATCACTCTCGGAATAATCGGTGTTGTTGCAGCAATGACAATGCCAACATTAATTGCGAATTATAGGCAACAAGTTGCAGTTTCAAAATTGAAAAAGATGTACTCAACCCTATCACAAGCTATGCTTTTTACTATACAAAAAGAAGGTGATTATTCCTCTTTAGATGTTGAAGATCAAAATTTAGAAAGTATAAAAGTTTGGTATAATACAGCACTCAAACCATACATAAAAATCACAGATGAATGTATTAACAAAGCCGGATGTTGGGCTGAAAAAGGTGCTAAAAACTTGGATGGAACTACTCCTCAATGGGATAACGGCAAAGTCGGAATTGGCGGAGATATAATCGTTTTCAATACAGTTGATGGATATTCTGTAAACATTGATGCTTATAATGGAGGTGCTGGGATATTCGGAGTAAATATGTCAAATTCCGCTTGTTTGGTTGCACACGTCGATATTAACGGGAAAAAATTACCAAATGTGATTGGAAAAGATATTTTTGTATTCGTTTTTGCACCAGAAAAAGGATTTGTTCCGGCAGGAAAAGATTTGTCAGATGATGAAATAAATGCAAATTGTAGCAAAAATGGAAATGGGCGTTATTGTTTTGAAAAAATTATGCGCAACGGTTGGAATATAGACAAAGACAACTTGTGGTAAAAATATTTAAAATTGGAATTTTTTCACTTTTATTTCATCTTGTGCTATAATTCTTTTTGTATCACAAGAGATAAGGGGTAGAAATGAGAAAACCAAATATCGCAATTTTAGGCGCAACAGGTGTTGTCGGTAGAGAAATTACAAAGATTATTGACGAATTAAAAATTGATTTTAATGAAATAAAATTTCTTTCAAGTGCCAAATCAGCAGGCACAAAACTTGAATTTCAAGGCAAAACCTATGTGGTTGAAGAAGCAAAGCCGGAAAGTTTTGATGGTGTTAATATCGTTTTAGCATCAGCAGGCGGTTCAACTTCACAAAAATTTGCACCAGAAATTGTTAAACGTGGCGGAGTTTTAATCGACAATTCATCTGCTTTCAGAATGGAAAAAGATGTTCCATTGGTAATAGCTTTTGTTAATGATGAGGATTTGCGCAAACACAAAGGTATTATTGCAAACCCAAATTGTTCAACGTCACAATTGATGCTAGTTTTAAAACCTTTATTGGACAAAAATCCAATTAAACGTTTAATCGTTTCTACATATCAAGCCGTATCCGGTGCAGGATTAGCGGCTATTAACGAATTAACCGAAAATACAAAAGCTCGACTTGAAGGAAAAGATTTTGAAAATAAAAAATTCAACAAACCGATTGCCTTCAACGTAATTCCGCAAATTGATGTATTCTGCGAAAACGGTTATACAAAAGAAGAAATGAAGGTTGTAAACGAAACTAAAAAAATCCTTCACCTTCCTCAAGATTTGCCAATTTCATGTACTGCCGCTCGTGTTCCTGTTTACAACGGACACTCTGAAGCCGTAGATATAGAGTTTGAAAATGAAATTACTCCGGATGAAGTTAGAGAAATTTTGAAAAACTCATTTGGAGTAAAAGTTATCGACAACCCTGAAAAGATGGAATATCCGACAACTCGTGACGCATCAGGCGTTGATCCTGTTTTTGTCGGAAGAATTAGAAAAAATTTGGCGTTCAAAAATGGAATTTCACTGTGGTGTGTTGCGGACAATTTAAGAATAGGCGCAGCTCTTAACACTGTGAGAATTTGTCAAAAAGTCATAGAAATGGAGTTATACTAAAAAAATGAAAATTCAAAAATTAACAATTACCCCGTTAGAAAACGGTTGCCCTTCGTTCTTTACACTAAATCCATCTACCAAAGATGCAGCAATGATGATTTCTCAGAGATTATCTCATGAAAAATCGCAATATAATGCAGAAAGACCGGCAAGAGCATTAAGGAAAATGCCAAAATGGCTAAAAGAATTTGTCAACCCGAAAGCACTAGTTGTAAAAGAAAGAAAATTTGACATAAACGGATAATAGGAAAAGCTCAAGTTATACTTGAGCTTTATTCTTAACAAACGGTAACTTTTAGACACTTTCCACCTTGTTTTTGGTAGAATTACGGTGAGGAAATAGAGGGATATGTTAGTAAAAAGAGATGACATTCAAGCATTAGTAAATATCATTCACAATTCAGGCAAGACAGTTGTTTGCACAAACGGTTGTTTTGATATTCTTCATATTGGACACGTAAGATATCTTGAAAAGACTAAATCATTTGCGGATTTTTCAATAGTATTATTAAATTCCGACAAATCGGTAAAAAGCATTAAAGGACCAACCAGACCGATTAACAACGAAAACGATAGAGCTGAATTGTTAAGCGCTTTGAGATGTGTGGATTATGTGGTATTATTTGATGAAGATAGTCCACGTGATCTCTTAGATGAAATAAAGCCTGATGTTTACACAAAAGGCGCAGATTACACAATGGAAACATTGCCGGAAGCGGATATTATGCGCAAAAACGGCACTCGAGTAGAATTTATAAGCTTTGTAGAAGGGAAATCGACAACGAATGTTATTAAAAGAGTGAATGGTGAATAGTGAAACGTGAAAAGACCGTTTCAAAAACTGGACACTTACAAAAGGATACAATATTGCAGAAGGTTGTGCTAGATTTTCAGACAACGATACGCTTAAGTTTATAAGTATTTCTATAGGTTCAATTGCAGAATTACAAACTCAGCTGATTATATCAAAAAAACTTAAATACACAAAAGATGCAAATGAACTAACTAACAGATTGGAAGAAGTAAAAAGAATGTTATTAGGTTTAACAAAGTATTTAAAGAACAAATAAGAATATTTTTTGTAACGGACTTTTCACTTCTCACGTTTTACTTTTCACTAAATATAATAAAAAAAGGAGAATATAAAATGCCAACATTCACATTAGAAGAAATTACACATATCGTAGGCGGTATGTTGACAAAGGTTGAAGATGCAAAAATTTCTCAAATTGCACCACCTTTGTTATCTGATGAAAATACTTTAGCTCTTGCGCTGGGTGAAGAAGAAATCGCAAACCTTGCAAAATCAAAAGCTAAAGCTGCTCTAGTTCCATTAGGAGTACAAATCGACGGCTTTACAACTATTGAAGTTGATAGACCTCGTCTTGCTATGATGAAATTATTAAACCTTTTCTACGTAGCGCCTGTTGTATATAAAGGAATTCACCCATCAGCAGTTATTGATCCAACTGCTAAATTAGGTGAAAACGTTGAAATTGGTGCAAATGTTGTTGTTTCTCACGATGCAATAATTGGCGACGGAACAAAAATTGCAGCAAATTCATACATCGGTGGAGGTGTAAAAATCGGCAAAAACTGCTTCTTCCACGCTGGCGTAAACATCGGTGATAGAGTTCAAGTTGGCAACGATGTAATCTTACATCACGGAGTTTCTTTAGGAGCTGATGGGTTTAGCTTTGTTACAGAAAACCCTGATAACATTGAACAAGCAAGAAAAGATGGTGAAATTAAAGAAACAAATGCAAAACACGTAATCTTTAAAATTCCTTCAATCGGTGCTGTTGTAATCGGAAACAATGTTGAAATCGGTGCAAATACAACAATTGACAGAGGAACAATCGAAAACACAACAATTGGCGATAATACCAAAATTGACGACCTTGTAATGATTGGTCACAACTGTAAAGTTGGCGAAGGTTGTTTAATCGTTTCTCAAGTAGGTATCGCCGGCAGTTGCGTAATCGGTGATAGAGTAGTAATTGCAGGTCAAGCAGGACTTGCAGATCACATTGAAATCGGTTCTGATTCAATTGTCACTGCGAAAGCAGGGGTTACAAAATCATTCCCTGAAAAATCAATTATTATTGGTATTCCGGCAATGCCAAGAAAAGATTTTATTAAACAATTGAAAACAATGAAAGATGCTCAAGAAATATTTGCTAAGTTCAGAAAATATGAACCACTATTGAAAGAATTTGAAGATAATATAGGAAAGGAATAAAATAAAGTGAGTAGTGAGTGGTGAATGGTTCATTTAGCTCACTACGTTCTGAAAGTTTATTTTAGTGCGATAGCACCTATAAGAACTATTCACTATTCACAATTCACTACTCACCAAATCAAACATATCATGACCACTTTAAAACACGAAACACAAATCACCGGTAATGGCTTAATGAAAAACAAACCTTGTACCGTAAAATTTGTTCCATCTAAAGAAGGGAAAATCAGATATTTCATAAAAGATAACGAGCCTTTTGTAGCTTGTGCAGATAATGTATTGGCAACAGATCATTGTGTTGTTTTAGGAGATATAAACAACAAAAAAGCAAAAGCGATGTTAACAGAACATTTAACTGCTGCGTTAGCTTTCTGTGGAATAGACAGTATTGATATTTATATGGATGAAGAAGAAGTTCCGGCACTTGATGGAAGTTCCAAACAATGGGTTGAACTTTTTGAAAAAGCCGGAATTGAAAAACATCTGTTTGAAAAACCGAAAAAATATACTGTATCTGAACCGGTTTATTATTTGAACGGAAAGACTAGTTTGGTAATTTTACCTGCTGACGATTTGTACATTTCTTATGCAGTAAATTATGATCATCCTGACTTGACAAGACGCTGGGAAGCTTATAACTCAAAAACTAAACAGGAAATCATTGAGGCAAGAACTTTTGGTTTTTATAAAGATTTGAAAAAATTTCAAATGTTAGGTTTTGCGCAAGGTGTAACCTTAGAAAACACGTTGGGTTTGAAGGATGTTGGCTTTACATCAGATTTGCGCAGCAAAAACGAGCCAGTAAAACACAAAATTCTTGACCTTATAGGTGATTTGTATTTGACAGGCGTAAATCCATTAAACCTAAAATGCCAGATTTTGGTAAAAGAGGCTGGACACGCCGTTCACGTAAAAGTGGCAAAAATGTTGAAAGAAAAATTAATTGAAAGTAAATAAAGGAGAACAAAATGACAGAAGAACAACAAGTATTGCAATTTGATACAATGCAAATTATGGAAATGATACCACACCGTTACCCATTCTTACTTGTAGATAGAATTACAGAATGTGTTCCTGGTAAATACGCTAAGGGTTACAAAAATATGACAATGAACGAACAATTCTTTCAAGGTCACTTTCCTAACAACCCTATCATGCCTGGCGTATTGCAATTAGAAGCTATGGCTCAATGTTCAGCACCTATTTTAATGTCAATGCCTGAATTTAAAGGAAGATTGACACTTTATGCTGGAGTTGACGGTGTAAGATTTAAAAATATCGTAAGACCTGGTGACAGATTTGATATGGAAGTAGAAGTTCAAAAAATCAAAGGCCCTATCTGCAAAGCTCACGGTATAGGAAAAGTAGATGGAAAAGTTTGCGTAGAAGCAGATATGACTTTCGCTTTTAAATAAACTTTAAAATTTAGCGGTTATACTACAGTTAAAAAGTAAAAAAGGCTCTAAATAGAGCCTTTTTTTATTTTGTTTTTTCGTAAACTTCTATATCACTGCCGATATCCCATTTTGTTCTGCGTGCATTTATAACTTTTCCATCAGAAAATTTCGCATCCAAATTTGCCGACAATAAGTTATCAATAAGCTGATTTTGATTAAAGCTATCTAATTCAGGATTAATACTAACTTTTGCATCTTCCGGCAATGAATCAGCAAATGTTCCATGTGTTGGTTTATTCTTTTTCAAATCTATATTTTCCAATTTGCCATTGCTATCAAAATCCAATTTATAATCTTTTCTTACAACACCATTTTTATCAAAGGTTTGCATTCTTACGTTTTGTGGTAAAGAGTTTGAAGATACTGTTACATTCGATTTGAACAAAGGAGTATTGACAGACCATTCCTCTAATTTCCCGTCACGATATCTTGCATAAGTTTGTTTATTTTCAGAATTATTCCATATTTCTACAGTTTTATCTGCATTTGTTGCTTCTGGTGGGAAAGAAATTTTTTCAATTGGTTTTCCATTTTCCATATAAATATATCTATATGGTTCATGATTTTTATATTCCATTCTGGCAACTTCTTTACCGTCGCTAATATATTTTCGAACAACACTTTCATTATCATCAATTAATTTTCCATCTAAAAAGTTAGAAACTTTATTTTCATTAAAAGGAAGTTCACTTAAATTTTTATATATATTTTCAGATTTCAACTTTGGTTGTTGTGGAGGCATTACATTAAACTTTCCAACCATAGAGTTTATTTTTGACATATAAAATTGCACATCATCTCTCAATTTTTCACTATGCACTGTGCCATTTTTAAGTTTGTCTGCCAATTTATCAACATCTGCATTTTTATTTTTTAAACTATGTACAACATAAGCGCCTAGTGCTAAAGCGACTAAACCACACATTAAAGCATCTTTTCCTAATTTGGATTTCTTATTATCCTCCGGAGTTTTATTTTCATCCAAATTTGTTGCAGAATTTTGACTTTCTGCTCTAAAATTCACACTACTTGACCTAAAAGAACTTATTGGTGCTATTGCCATGACATATCCTCTTTTTCACTACAATATTATATAAACATAAACATTTTATTTTTTGCTATTTCTCCCAAATCCATAGTAATATATTTTAATATTAAAATAATATAAAAATATTGTTATACCTTGCAATTTGTACTATAATTGTATTTATAGTTAGGTATATAGAGAGAGGGTAAAAAAAATGATAGATAAAACCGCAATTATTCACCCAACGGCTAAAATCGCTGATGATGCAATCATCGGACCTTACGTTGTTATTGGTGAAAACGTAACAATCGGACACAGAACAAGAGTTATTTCAAACGCTCACATTGAGTTTGCAGAAATTGGCGATGATTGTACAATTTCTCCATTCGCAACAATCGGTTCTGAACCACAAGATTTGGGCTACAAAGGTGAAGCAACTAAAGTAGTTATCGGTGATGGCACAATTATTAAAGAAAACGTTACTATTCACAGAGGTGCAGCTTGCGGTGATTTCACAACAAGAATTGGTAAAAAATGCTTGTTAATGGTTGGTTCTCACGTCGCTCACAACTGTGTTTTGGCTGACGAAGTTATTTTGGCTAACCTTGTAACTCTAGGCGGTCACGTTCATGTTGGATTTGGCGCATTTGTTGGCGGAATGAGCGTATTCCACCAAAACATCAGAATTGGTGATATGGCTATCATCAGCGGTTTTTCAGCATCTCGCCAAGACATTCTTCCATACTCTAAAGGTGAAGGCAGACCACCTGTTCCACGTGGACTTAACGTAATTGCAATGAAACGTCGTGGAGTTTCTCAAGAAGTTAGAACAGCTACTAATGAAGCTTTCAAATTATTGATTTCAGAAGAATACAACACAACTCAAGCTATTGAAAAAATTAAAGCAGAAATTCCAATGAATGAATATATTGAAAAAATGATTGATTTTATTCAAACATCTAAACGTGGTGTGCTTTTAAAATCTCACAAAAGCGGTCATGAATCGTTAGAAGGTTAGATTAAAAAACACCTCTCAGAGGTGTTTTTTATTTTATACATAAAAAATATTTATACATCTTTCGAATAAGTTCATCATCTTTTTCCATTAGTGCCATCATTTCTTTTAACATTTGAGCGGAGTTTTGGTAATATTCAAATATGAATAATTCAAAGGGTCTAACATTTAGTGCAGTTGCGAGCTTGTATAATGTTTCGTGGTTAGGATAATTTTTTCCGTTTTCAATATTACTTAAACTTGGAATTTCTATATTTGCCATTTCAGCAAGTTTTTCTTGCGTGTATCGGCGTTTTTGCCTAAGTTCTTTTATTCTTTTGCCAAGTAAAGTTTTTATATTATCCATAGTTACATCCTTTTAGGTTTATCGTACCTTAATTTAAAATTGATGTAATAATGTATTGGCTAATAATGACTTGATTTTTTATTATAAATAATACAATATATTAATGTACTTTATAAAAAATAGTAGAAAATTTAGTATATAGGTTATAAGAAATGAAAAAAGCTTTCACACTTGCAGAGGTTCTAATTACTTTAGGTATTGTTGGAGTTGTTGCAGCCATAACAATACCTACATTAATAGCTGGTTATCAAAAAAAAGAAACGGTTACTGCTTTAAAAAAGATGTATTCTTCATTGACGCAAGCGACGAAAATGTACCAAGCTGAAAATAATATTACTTATGAAGAATTTGATACATCATTGTCAGCAGACGAATTTATGCGAACATATATTTTGCCGTATGTTAAAATAATTAAAACCTGCAATAATAAGCAAGAATGTTACGGGGAAAACAAGTTATTTGCAATTGATAGAAAACATCAAATTCGAGTGGGTAGTAAAATATATGTCTTGAGTGATGGCTCTTTTTTATGGATTGTCAAACATGCAGGAGGTATTGTTTTTTATTTTGATTTGAATGGCGCTAAAAAACCAAATTATTCAGGGAGGGATATTTTTAACTTCTTCTTAATTAATAATACCACTATGGGAGAATGGAAAGGTTGTGAAACGGATATGCGTTGGTTAAAATCCGGTTTATACCCAGGAGCATTTAGTAATTGTTTTCGTCCATTTACTATATATAAGCGAGAGGAGTTGTTGGGAACTTCTGTTCATAGAAGTTGTAATAAAAACGCTCCGCAAGTTAGTGGGGCTGTTGGAGATGCGTGTGCTGCATTGATTATGCTTGATGGTTGGGAAATTAAAAAAGATTATCCATGGTAAAATTTTTGTTTTTTGCTAAAATGAAATCAGGAGGTTATTATGCAAAAAACAATTTGGGACAAATATGCAGAAGTTTTGGTTGATTATTCAACAAATGTGCAAAAAGATGATTTAGTACAAATCAGAGCAACAAGTATTTATGCAAAAGATTTAGTTAAAGCTATTTATAAAAGAGTTATACAAAAAGGCGCACATCCGATTTTGCGCACATCTTTTGAAGATTTTTCCGATATCTTTATTAAATATGCAAATGATGAGCAATTAGATTATATTGACCCTATGATTAAACTAGAATATGAAACAGTCAACAAATTCATCTCAATTGGCGCTCCTATGAACACTAAAAATATGGCTCGTGCTGATTTATCAAAACTTGCAAAACGTTCAAAAGCATCTCAAGGTTTGTCAAAAACTTTGATGGACAGAACCACAAAAGGAGAAGCAAGTTGGGTTATTGCAGATGTTCCGACGCATGCTCTTGCGCAAGAAGCGAAAATGTCTTTTGATGAGTATTCAGAATTTTTGTTTAAATCTTGCTATCTTGATTTGGATAATCCTGTAGCAAAACTAAGAGAGCTAGACGAAAAACAGACTAAATGGGCAAATTACTTAAACAACGTTAAAAAAGTTCGCATAGTTGGCGAAAAAACAGACATTACATTCGGAGTAGAAGGTAGAAAATGGATTAGTTGCTCAGGTGTAAACAATTATCCTGATGGAGAAGTTTTCACATCTCCAGTAGAAAACAATATCAATGGTGAAATCTACTTTGATTTTCCTCAAAATTATAGAGGAAATTCTGCGACAAAAGTTCATTTGTGGATTGAAAACGGAAAAATTGTTAAATTTGATGCCGCAACCGGAAAAGATTACCTAGAAGCAATGTTCAATATGGATGAAGGTTCTAAAGGTATCGGCGAAATTGCAATCGGTACGAATGAAGAAATTCAAGAAGTTACCGGCAACATACTTTTTGACGAAAAAATCGGTGGCTCAATACACATGGCAGTAGGCGCATCTTATCCTGAAACAGGCGGCAAAAACGTGTCAGGCTTACATTGGGACATGATTAAAAACATGAAAAACGGTGGTCAAATCTACGCTGATGACAAACTAATTTATGAAAACGGCAAGTTCATAATATAGCCTACAACACTTGACAAAACATGAAAAATCGTAAATAATGAAAACGTAGGGAGAACCCTAACAAAGTCCAATTTCGTTAGAGTTCTACTTCATACCTACATTGTGATTAGTGCTAAAATTAATTTAGCTAAAAGCTCTAGTATAACTAGGGCTTTTATTATTGTTTCCAATAATGTACTCACTCTTACCACCTCCTTCCTGACCATTTCCTTCACTGTCGTGTGTCAGAGGGTGATAAGTTGTAGATACTTACCTACAGCATTAATATGCTTTTTCAAGACCACATCAAATATTACGTTTTGTCTATAAATTAATATTATAAAAAGGCAGACTAAATAATTTAGTCCGCCTTTTGGGTTTATTATTTCAAAATCTCTTACGCATTAACTAATTGTTTTGCTCTTTCTAATTGAAGTGTGCAAGTTGTTACGTCGCATACGCAAGATGGTCCAAAGTATTGGATAGCTCCTGGGAATAAATATCTGTCATTCATTGCCCAGTCTTCTCTGTTGTCTTCAAGTTGTTTGAAAACAGGTCCATCAAGTTTTACTAATGCTTTTTGGATAACCGGTTTCATTTCACCGTGACGTTTTTCCATATTCATCATCATTGTAAGAGGAATACCGCCAGCAACCCATTCAGATGCAGGAGCAGTCAAATTTCTTACTGATGACAAATAACCAGTCAAACCAAAGCTGATTAATGCAAATGCGTTAAAACCTAATGAATAGCAATAATCTGCATCAAAGTTTGAAGGGAATGCGCATCTTCCTTCATATCCAAAGAAGTGAGATTGTGCATTGAATTTACCAATAAATTCACCTTGGGATTTCAATTCTTCCAATCTTGTTGAAATCATTTCAATTAAAAGTTTTTCAGTTTCAATTTTTGAAACTTGAACGTTTCCGTGTGGGTCACGGTCAGCAAGCAATTGACCTTTAATTAAAACAGGAAGTGATGCGTAAACTTTAGCATTATTAGCTTCAAGTCTGTTTTCAACGATATCAAATTTGTCACAAATTGTAGTTGCGTTAACAAATGCTGAATCGTTTTCCAATGATGCCATAATATCGTTTAGGTTTGCAATCATTGATTTCATTTCAGGAATAAATTCAATCAATCCTTCAGGAATTACTGCAATACCAAAGTTTTTGCCCATATCAGCACGTTTAACAATAATGTCGCACATATAGTTAATAATGCTTTCCAAAGACATTTTCTTTTCTTCAACTTCTTCTGAAATCAAAGTGATATTTGGTTGAGTTTGCAAAGCAGCTTCTAGAGCTACGTGAGAAGCACTTCTACCCATGATTTTTACAAAGTGCCAATATTTTTTAGCAGAATTTGCATCACGTTCAATATTACCAATAAGTTCTGCATAAGTTTTTGTTGCAGTATCGAACCCGAAAGAAATTTCAATTTGATCATTTTTCAAATCACCATCAATTGTTTTAGGACAACCGATAACTTGAATTCCTGCATTATGTTTAACAAACCATTCAGCCAAAAGTGCTGCGTTAGTGTTTGAATCATCTCCACCAATAATTACAACGGCAGAAATGTTTAATTTTTTACAAACAGCCAATGATTTTTCGAATTGTTCTTCTGTTTCAAGTTTTGTTCTACCAGAACCGATAATATCAAAACCACCAGTGTTTCTGTAAGCGTCGATAAATTTGTCATCAAATTCAACATATTTACCATCAATAATACCTGATGGACCGCCTAAGAAACCGTATAACTTGTTAGCTGAATTAGCTTGTTTCAAAGCGTCATATAAACCGGCAATTACGTTGTGACCGCCAGGAGCTTGACCACCTGAAAGGATTACACCAACGTTTCTAATACCTGCTTCTTTAGACATTGTAGAATGTTTGAAAGTAACAACAGGTTTTCCGTAAGTATTTTTGAATAACTCTTGAATTTGTTCTTGATCTCTAACTGATTGAGTAGCAGAACCTTCAGCCATTTCCAAGCTATTAATACCTTCAGCAAGGCTAGATGGAAGTTTTGGCTGATACTTTAATCTTTCGATTTGTAACGGTGAAAGTTTTTCCATATTTTTCTTCCTTATATTAAGTAATACCATTTACAACAAACAGTTTACTATAAAAACGAGAAAAAAGAAATTTAGAAACTTTTAA
>ERZ869991.286-NODE-286-length-17574-cov-8.195919_pt1 | contig 17574 bp, 18 predicted proteins | sample MGYA00520862_ERZ869991 | MGnify/ENA primary metagenome ERZ869991 (study PRJEB32232, sample SAMN07284978) | human gut metagenome | biome: human-associated habitat; material: feces | host: Homo sapiens | place: Tanzania | collected 2014-08-11 ...
AGCAGAAGACGGCATACGAGATACGAATTCGTGACTGGAGTTCAGACGTGTGCTCTTCCGATCTAGAGCGCGCCTTCAAGGACTTCTCCTCGATAGGCGAATGTCTGAAGGAGCATGAGCGGCTCTTCCAGAAGCCGGGCTACAAGGATGCATGGCCATTCCGCAAGGATGCCTACCAGTTTGCCCGCAAGATATGCGACGGGGTGGGGTGCAAGTATGCCACAGATCCGGCATACCTCACCACTATCACCTCGATCATCAAGACCGTGAAGTCAAAATGCAGATGATAGTGTTATAGGTTTATTAGTTAATAGTCAGTAGTATTTTTGTTTAGTGTTTAGTTAGTTGTGAAGATGCAAGAAACTAGTTTTTCGAGTTTTCTTAAGGTAGTCGTGCTGGTGCTCGTTCCTCTGGCGGCAGTGATGTTGCTGCGGGAATGCCATAACTACAAAAAGTATTCTGAGCGCATCAGCAGAAATCAGGATTTACTACTCCATAACGGTGAGGTGGAGATCGGGCAGACGCAGTCAGGTAAGCCGATGGCATCAGTTTCAGCCATATTGCTGGAGCCGTCCAGCCTAAAACGTAACCCCGATTCTCTCCTCGCCGTTACCAAGAAGGAGTTGAAGATCAAGAACAGTCGGATGGTGGCAGCAATCAAGGCTCCCTCTTCTTCCTCGGTAGATATTCATGCCGCCGTTACCTCCGACTCTACAGATACCACAGCGCAACGTTCTGATATGCTTCTTTATATGCCCCCGCAGAGGATATCCTGGAGTGATCCATGGGTGAGTCTTCGGGGATCACTGGAGGCCGACAGCTTCCATGCCCATATAGAGATCAGGGATACCCTGCAGATGATCATCCACAGGGTTCCGAAGAAGTTCCTCTTCTTCAGATACGGAACCAAGGCTGTGCGCATGGAGGTGGTGAGCCAGAATCCTCATACCAGGCTCTCCTATCCGAAGCTGCTAATTTTTGCCAAATAGATGATAAAATATTAGAATCTTTGAATGATTGAGTTAGTTAGGGGAAAGATATGCTAAAATCAACTCATACGTTAAGTACGTGTAGATTTCTTTTACTAATGGTTAGAATTGAACCACAGGCGTGTGTTAATAATTCGCTCCACCCGTTTCTTATCGGGTCCGTTCTGTACGGAATAGGAACGGGATTTCAAACAAAATATTAATGTATCAATCAGCCCTGGTGCGTGATGCATCGGGGCTTTTTTCGTGCTTTTTCTGAAAATAATCAGCCAAATGTTTGATGGTTTCAAAGAAAAGTGCTATCTTTGCAGGCGTAATGATGACATAAACGATAGCTATTCGTAGGCAGGGCATGGCTTGCGCATGGCGACAGTTATAAGATGCACACTCTCACAGGTGGCTCGTGTTGAAGGAATGCCCTCCGGATACACGGGCCCTTTTTTATTGATTATGAAACCAAACTACAATGAGGATGGTTGGCCAGAGGATCCGAACAGTTATCCGGACACATCAAGCCATGGGAATAATCCCAAGAGAAGATAAGGCCAGCAGGATGACCGTAGTCATCGCACTCACTATCACCGAGGCAATGATTGCGGTCATCGCTCGTTTTACGTGGCGGTTTCTCCTGTTAAGGCAGGCGCGGTTATGCTCCGTGGCGTTAAGGGTGCGCCTGATGGATGATATCACGAGATGGTGCAGGTACTCATCGTTTGCCTTTCCTTCATCCTGCAATCCCTTATTCATGGCCACATCTACCAGGTCATCTCTCAGCATCGTGGCAGCATCATCTCCCAGCGCCATGAAGTCGTGTATCCACATCACCTTGCAGAACAGGATGAGCAGTGCCGTCCCTGTTCCTATCCATAAAGGGATAGTGATGGCCACCAGCATCAGGGTCATCTTTTCCGTGGCAAGGAAAGCCGTGAGTGCCATGAACACCGTCATGATGAAACCTGCCAGCGTATAGTTGCGGTCGGTTGACTTGCGGTACTGTTCCAGGATGCTGCCGGCTCTCAGGTCTGCCCGTTCCAGCGCATATCTGGCAAGCTCCATGCTGGCAAAGGAGGCTGCCTTGTTACTTATTATCTTTTCCATACCTTATATATATATATTAATAGGTGAAACATATCTTTTCTGCAAAGATACGCTTTTCTGAAGAATAAATGGGGATTTTGTGCCCATTAATGTTAAAGTTTAGTTAATATAGCGAAAAAGCTACCTAAATATTTGGTAGTTTGTAGCTTTTTTGCTACCTTTGCAGTGTCATTCAGACAAAGAGTTCATTGATTTTATGAAAACAAAAGATTTGATTATGAGACTGAGAGATGCGGGATGCGTCCTGTCTCGACATGGTGGAAATCACGACAAGTGGACTAATCCTAAAACGGGTGTGTCGCAGTTCGTACCAAGACATAGTGGAGAGGTTCCTACGGGACTTGCCAATAAAATCTTGAGAGACTTGGTTGGGGGTTAGCCCCAACCTTCCACCTTCAAATCCTTTTGTTTTTTATGAGGGATATGGACTCTTTTTTTTATAAGGTAACTATAAAAACATTATATTAATATGAAGGTACAGATTATAGTGGAGCAGGCATCTGATGGCAAGTTTTGGTGCTATACAGAGCAGGGTATCGGAGATGTTGGCCTGAGTGCCATTGGTGACTCTGTGGCAGCAGCAAAAGCTGACTTGATGGAGTGCTACGAGGAAGCAAGGCAGGATGCTGAGGAGAACGGCAAGACGTTTCCTGAGGTGGAGTTTGAATATAAATACGACCTTCAGTCGTTCTTCAATTACTTCTCGTTCCTCAATGTCTCGGACATCGCAAAGAGAGCGGGCATCAACCCATCGCTCATGCGGCAATATAGCAGCGGTGTCAAAAAAGCTGGAGAGAAGACATATCAGCGACTCAACGCTTGCATGAGCAATATAAAAGCGGATTTACAAGCAACCGTCTTCTGATGGTTGTGTTTTCATAAAGTAATTAAATGAACTCTTGAGCCCCTGGTGCGAGATGCATCGGGGGCTTTTTCGTTCCGATTGGTTCCGATTGATTCCGAATAATTCCCCGAATTACCCCGATTTTATGCTCTGCAGCATATTTTAGTGTTAATTTTTCGCATCGTGCGAAAATTTCCCCATTTTTATTTGGCGGTTCCGGATTTTCTTCTTACCTTTGCCAACGCAAACAAGACGATAGTATACTATCCGGCAGGGCGACCGTTTCGCCTATGGCTTCTCGCCGCAGGCTTTTTTTATGCCTAATCGGGAAAAGGATTTTTCCTAACTGTGAAAATATATTTTCCTAACTGGGGAAATAATAATTCTCATAAATGGCGGCTGCATGAACCGTAAGATTTTGATTAGTCCTCTCGGATAAGTCATCGTCTTGTTTGCAACGGGGAATGCAGCCGCCACCCTTTTGTACAATCGGCTGTTAATGCAAACAAGACGATGCGATATGCAGAATTCTATTTTGATTAGTGATGCTCAGGTGCGCCCTGCAGGCATCAGCGTAGAGGAGGGAGTGAAGGCCCTCAAGTGTGAAATCAGAAAGCTCGCCAAGACCAAGAGCGAGACCTTCTCCTACCTTTGTGAGGAGACGGTAACGTATGGCGAAGTAGCGATGACCATGGCAGGTTTCTTCTGCTTCATGGCAGTAGCTGTATTAGGTGGCTATCTTATGGGAGGGGAGGTGATGTAGTTATGGCAAAGAAAAAGAAATCAGCCGTTGAGGAACGTCTTGCCGAATACAAGATGTTCTATCCCGACACCACGATTACCCGTGTGGGCTTCGAAGACTGCAAATCTATCTCTCACAAGGATGGTCTGGAGCTGAGCAAGATGGTATGCCACATGACGCATAGCGGTCTGCTCCAGTTTCTGAAATCCGGAAACAAGATGTACATCTTCAAGTCGAGAGAGTTTCTGAAGGTATCAGAGGGTTTCAAGAAGGGAGCCAAGGTAAGATGGTACGACCCTCGCGACCCGGATGATATCATAGAGAGCACAATGCTTGCCGACGGAATGCGCTACCAGGACGGCATCCCGTTTATCTGGAACGAGAACAGCGATTCGGGCTGCTTTGCTGAGTGTAACACCTTCGCCGTATATTGGCGTCCGGTAGGGGAGGACGGGAAATAGCTGTCTTTTCCCGGTTAGAGAAAAGTGAGTAATTTTGCAGTATAAATACTATCATTTACTGATTATGGATACAGACAGGCAAAATAACTACACAAGCTATCTAGGCTATTTGTCTTCGAGTGGGGCAACCTATCGCAAGATAGGGCTTGCGGCAAAATACGTCCTCATCTTCCTTGAGGAAGCTGACGAGATAAGCCGCAGGGGCTACCGGAGATACAAGCAGGCTCACGCTTCAGAACTCTCCATCATGCCTGGTGCTACCGATGCTATCCTCGACTTTCTGTCGTTCATCGGCGTAGGCTACAGCCGGGCAAAGCGCAAGGTGAAATCGCTGGAAAAGAAAGAAGATATCTGTGCACGAAACGAGAAGAAGGTGAACGAGTTCATCGAATGGCTGGACACCGAGTCGGACGCCAGCGAACGTACCCGTGAAACCTACCGTTTTGCTATCAGGAGTTTCTTTTCTTATGCCGACGAGTTCAACCAGGAAAACGTGAAGCGGTTTCTGAAGACGCTGGAAGAGCAGAAGATGAAACCCTCCACCATCAACAACCGCATCTGTGCCCTGGTGAAATACTCCAAGTTTGCGAAAAAGCCCATTTCCGTGAAAAGGGTGAAAACCCAGCGCAAGCTCTCTACGGACAATATACCTACGGAGAAGGAGTATCAGGCGCTACTGGCTTATCTGAAGCAGAAACCCAACCAGGACCATTACTACTGGCTGAGGATCCTTGCCACTACAGGCCTTCGCCTGCATGAGTTCACGAAGCTCTCGTGGGAGGATGTGGCCAACGGCGAGGTAGTTCTGAAGGGCAAGGGCAGCAAGTTCCGCCAGGTGTTTTTTCAGAAAAGCCTTCAGCAGGAGGTGAGGGAGTATATGAAGGAGACGGGCAAGACGGGGCATCTCTGCAACGGCAAGTATGGTCCCATGACCGACAGGGGTTTCTCAGAATCCCTGAAGAGTTGGGGCAGCCATCTGGGCATCGCCAAGAGCAAGATGCACGCCCACGCCTTCCGCCACTTCTTTGCCAAGCAGTATCTCAAGAAGAACAAGGACGTGACGCAGCTTGCCGAACTCCTTGGCCATAATAGCTTAGACACAACAATGATTTATCTACAGAAAAGTCATGACGAACAAAAAAGAGACTTTAATAGAAACGTTACGTGGTAGCATAGCGAACGTTCATACAACTTGTGATTCATTCGAGGATGTGGGCATCTACGATGATACCGGCCATGTGGATTTATCCTTCCTTGAGGAGATGCTGAAATTGCTCAATGAATGGAAATATGCAGAGTTGTGTATCACCCGAAAGCTTGCCTACCTGCTTGTTGCTCCTGAATTTAGAGACGGAATCGAAGACGATTCTTCTGCTAAACAGAAAGGTAAGAAGCAGTCGGCAGAGGAAATCCTCAAGCAATGTACGTTCAAGGACAATATACTCTATCTGCCTAATGTGCAGCTGAGCAAGAAGACCTATGCCGACGTGAAGCTCTGGATAGAGGAAGCCGGCGGAAAGTGGACGGGCGGCAAGGTGCAGGGCTTCAGCTTCGACTTCGATGCTACCCGAGTGGCAGGCATACTGATGGAGGGCAAGCGTTGCAACCTGGCCAAGGACTTCCAGTTCTTCGCCACACCACCCGAGGTAGCCGACTGGCTGGTATCGCTGGCAGGTGACTTCAGTCCCGGCTGCAAGGTTCTGGAGCCTAGTGCAGGAACCGGAGCCATCATCGATGCCATCCACAGGGTGCAGCCAGACGTGGTAGTAGATTGCTACGAGCTGATGCCGGAGAATAAGGAGAAGCTTTCCAAGCTGGATCATATCCGCCTGCTAGGCGATGACTTCACCCAGGCAGAGCATCCTTCGGAGTATGACCTGATAGTGGCAAACCCTCCCTTCTCGAAGAACCAGGACATCAGGCACGTGATGCAGATGTATCAAGATCTCAAGCCCGGTGGAACCGTGGCAGCCATTACTTCAAGGCATTGGCAGCAGGCTTCGGAAAAGGTATGCAAGGATTTCCGTGCATTCCTGGAAGAAGTTTCCGCCCAGGTTTACGAGATAGAGGAAGGTGCCTTCAAGAAGAGCGGCACGGGTGTGGGAACTATCGCTATCGTGATAAACAAGCGGGACGGGAAATAGCCATACGGGGGCTATAAGTTTGTCCTTTGTGCAAAGGCAGAAATTCCGTACCTTTGCACCCAGAGAATTATTAACACATAACACATTTAATAAATTATGAATCAAGAAGAGAATACTGCTGCTCAGGCAGCACAGAACCAGGCATCAGATCATATCGGTGCACAGCAAGAAATGAATAATGAGAGTGCAGGCAAAGACGGCAAGCCGCTCACCACAGAGGGCTTCCACGCACTGCTTAAATTCAACACCATCGAGCTATCGGGTGCAAGAGCAGCTTACGCCATCAATATAGCCGACCTTCAGAAGGAGTACGATGATACCCTGGATGCCATACTGAAGAAGGAGCATCAGGCAAACCTTAAACTCCGCAAGGCACGTGATGAGTTTGAGAAGGCCAAGGAGAAATACGAACTGACCCTCAGAGATCTGAAAAGAGAGCGCAACGAGGCTGGCCGAAAGCATAATGTAGGCAAGGCCGAGGCCAAGAGCCGCTGGTCTTCCGACAACGAGGATATTCAGAGTAAGCGCCACAACATCTTCGAGCGTTACAGAAATTCTGGGGGAGAGCGTCCGAGAACCTCTGCTTATAATTCAGAAATCTTACAATCTGAAAGTTTAGCTGAAGTTTCATGCCCTGTATCCTCTAAAATTGACCCTTTTCCAGGTCGTCCGAACTCTCATATAAGTAATGATGCTTATAAACTGAAAGTTGAAAAAATGAAAACAGACGTTCTCGGACGGGCTGGGGGGAAACTTTGAGATGTTTAAAAACAATAAAGCCTGCAAGTGAAAACTTGCAAGGCTTTATCTTCTGCGCTTCAAGATGGGCTTGAACTTTAGAGGTTGAAATCTTATGAAATGTATAGAAATTGTAAGAAGCATAAAATCAGATAGTTATGATTTTTATTAAAGCTGTATATGTTTGTTAAAGTTTCAAAGATAGAATTAAAATGGGTGCTTGTTGGGTGCATTTTTGAGGCAAAAGTATTATCTTTGCACCCAACAAAATAATAGAATATATGGCACAGTTTTTCTTACGTAGTTCAAGAACATCAGGAGAGGCTCCTCTCTATACCAAGATAAGGCGTAATGGCTTTCAGCTTTATGTCTGCACTGGTATTAATGTCGATATCCAAGAATGGAATAAGTCGCAAAAGAGTATGGCTGCTCTAAAAAGGTATGAAGCGACACCTGCAGGAATGAAAGTTCATAACTTGCAGGTGGAGGTGATGAATGCTATAGATTCTCTTTATTCCGAAAAGCGAATCAAATCAAAGGAGGATAAAGAACTTGTTGAAAAGACTATTTCTTCTATAGTCAATGGTACTGTAGAAGAAATACAAGAACGTATTATGGTGAATGAGGGGGAAGAGTTGAAGTATATTCATCGCTATTATGATTATTTCTTTGCTGGTATTTCTGACGGTTCTATTCGTCATGGTAACAATGCTGTTTATTCAGAAGGTTCTGTTGGCGTTTGGAAGTGCTTTGGAGATTATCTGAAAGTATATTGTAAGAAGAATATGTTGTTTTCTCAAATAGATAAACCTTTTGCAGATCGATTCACGTTGTTTTTGGAAAGGAAAGGTTTGATGATGCATACAGTCAACAAGAATGTCTCTTGTTTCCGTAAACTTTGTAATCTTGCAGCGATGGAAGGTTATAATTCAAATGCCGTGTCCCTTCGGGTTTGGAAGGATAAAACTGTCAAAGAGGAAGAGAAACGCAAGGAAATTTATCTTACTGATGAGGAAATTGATGGCATGTATAAAATGGAACTGACAGGTATGGAGGAGAAAGTACGTGATATATTTCTGTTGGGGTATTTTAGTTGTCAAAGATATAGCGATTATAGTGAGTTGAAAAAGAAGAACTTTATTACGTACAATAAGGAACTTGGTATTATCACTTTAACGCAAAAGAAAACAGGTAGGGAAGTTTGTGTGCCAATAGTTGATGACAGGGTTTATGAGTTGTGTAATAAATATCATTATGTTTTTCCTACTGTGACAGAACAACAGTTGAATGAGAAAATCAAAGTTGTGGCACAGAAATTGTCTGCAACAATGCCATCAATGGGTGAAAAGGAGATTACTGTGCTTACTTCTAGAGAAAAAAGTGCTGAGGAAACTTATTCAAAACTCTTGAAGAAGAAAAAAGCAGGCGTAAAGTTTACCGAAAACGAACGCAAACGTTTTGGTAAATTGAATAAGGTTGCTATGCTGCATGGTGGTGAAACTCTTTATGAACGTAATAAGGATGGCGAGGTTATTCGTCCAAAATTTCAGTTGGTGTCCTCGCATACTTCTCGTAGAAGTGGAGTAACTAATATGTATAAGATGGGCATCCTGTCTAATATAGAAATGCGTAGTATAACAGGGCATCGCTCAGAGAAAGTCTTTGAAACCTATATAAAGGTAAGTAAGGCAGAACAAGCACAGCAAATTGCCCAAAAGTTGAAGGCTGCAAAAGTAAGGTAAAACTATAAGTTGACAAGTTGAAAATGATTAGGCGTTTTCAACTTTCAACATCATAAAAGTATTAAATAATGAAACTTGAAGAATTGAAAAAACAATTACCAGCTTGGAAAGAAAGCAATGCTGAGTTTTATAATAATTATGTCCATGCAATTAGAGATGGTAAAGCAACTCTTTCTGCTTATATGCATATCTATGATTATGCTATGGGCTTGATTTCAGATTTACCACAGACTGTAAAATTTGGTAGTTATGGAACGATATTCAAAAACTATCATTATAAGTTAGGATTTAATGGCTTGTTAGGAATGCTATTGCAGGTTCTTGAAAACGATAAAATGCTGTATTTCCAGGCGCAGTTAAATCGTGAAAAATTGAAGATGGCTATATTATATTGGTTCTTATTTGATGATTATCATTATAATTTGATGCTGGCAATAAAAAAATATCCAAGCCAAGAACTTAAAATGCAGTTGGAAGAATTAGAAGAGCAACTGATAGAAAACGCTCTTGTCTTGGGTATAAAAGATAGAGAATATTGGGAGGAACAGCTTGCAAAAGGCGAATTGATAATTACTGGTAATAAATTACGTAAATGCTTCTTTGCTGAATCGGAAGAAAATTTTAATGTGGAGGATTTTGAAGGAATAGATGAATTGCAAGAGAATGTTACATCAAATGATTTTGAGGACGATGAAGAAGCCAAAGATGATACAGAGGTTAATGATTCGGAACTCTTGAAGGAAAAAGTAACAACTTGTAATGATAAACCACAGTGTGGGAGAAAACCAGCTTTCTTTGGCATTGATAGTTTACAAAAATTGTTTGCTTTAAAAATGAATCAGGAGAAAGCAAGTCGAATTGTAACCATGATGGAGAATGAAGCATCGTCTAAACTATGCAATGGTATAAAAATAGTGTCCATGGTTGTTGCTTTGGAAGAGAGTGACTATATAGATTATCTGTTGAATGGTAAAGCTTCTGGTTTTTATGATTTGTTGCCAGAAAAATGTCGTCAAGTCTTGGCTAAGGATACTTTTCTTCGACATTATAGGAATATGCATCGGCATCATTTTGAGAAAATATGTTTTGGCAAAAAAATAAAAGAAGAGACAAAGGAAAACAGGGAGAAAGAAATAAAACGGTATATATTGATGTTTCAAGGAATAAAATAATAGAGATTGAACTTGATATTTAATGCCATGAAATGCCAATAAATACCAAATTAGCTGTCTATCAATTAGATGGCATTTCTTGGTATCTGTAATTTCAAAACAATTTTATAATTTTGCCCCCGAATTGATTAGCTACCAATTCTATTCGAGGGCATAAGCATGCGTGTGCCCATAAGTATTAATTTTTAATGTAGATTAGTTATGGACAGCGTAATTATACTAAACAAGGAACAGTTCCAGGATGCTATTTATAGAGCTGTGAGTCGATGCCTTGATGAAAGAAATATCGACATGATGATAAACTCTTCTAATAATGAGAAGGGTTTCTATAGCCGTGATGAGTTGTGCGATTTGCTTCATATCGCATACCCTACGTTATGGCGTATAGAGAAGAGTGGTTTGCTGAAGAGCCAAAAGGTAGGGCGTAAAAACTTGTACTTCAAGCAAGAGGTTGACCAATTGGTGAAGTCGGGTAAGCTGGCTAAGTACAATCGTTAATAATGCACAGGGGTATGGAAAATTATGTTCATGGCATTATTAACGATGTGGCTCAAAAGCAAGCTTTATTTGCAAAGCAAGCTAATCCTTTAAATGAAATTACTGGTGAGATGTTGTTAAATCGTAATGTTCAAGAGATTCCTTCTCTATTGGATCCTTTGCTGCCAAAGGTAGGGTTGGCTTGTTTAGCTGGTAGTTCTGATACAGGAAAATCTGCTTTCTTGCGTCAATTCTCTATGTGCGTAGCTGCAGGATTGCCTTCTTTCTTGGGAATGAAATTGAATGTGGAACATAGAAGTGCTATCTATGTCTCTACTGAAGATGATGAAACTGCTAATGCTTACTTGATGGTGCGACAAAACCAGCAACTTGGCTTGCAACCATCAGAGTTGGGGGGATTGCGTTTTTTGTTTGATTCGGAAAAAGTTGTGGAAGAATTGGATAAGCGTTTATCAGCTAAACCTGCAGATTTGGTGATTGTGGATTGTTTCTCTGATCTGTATATGGGAAGCATGAATGAAAGTAACCAGGTTCGCTTGTTTTTAAATCAATACTCCCAACTTGCTAGCAAGCATAAGTGTCTAATCATTTTTTTGCATCACTGTGGTAAGCGAACCGAGAATTTTATGCCATCAAAGCATAATCTCTTAGGTAGCCAGGCTTTTGAAGCGAAGATGCGATTGGTGTTAGAACTTCGTACGGACATAGAAAATGTAACTTATAAGCATCTATGTTGTGTAAAAGGCAATTATCTTTCTGCTGAATACAAAACAGAATCCATCAAGTTGAAATTCTCGGATAGTCTTACTTTCTCAGAGACAGGTGAACATGTGCCATTTGAGAACCTTTTGCCAATTTCATCGGATAATGAAACAAAGTACAATGCTATTATGCAGTTCAAGGCTGATGGCTTGACTTTGGATGAGATTGCTAAGAAGGTGGGGTATAAAGATAAGTCTGGTGTTTCTAAATTCTTGGCTAGATATGATAAAACTAAACATTAAGACTATGGATAATTATGACTATGTTGCTTTGACGAACGAAGTCGTTCGACGAGGTGCTAATCTTTTTGGGACCTTTGAAGAGTGGACGAAAGGTGCTTTTGCATTGTCTGCATTAGGGGAGAATGGGCGTGTTTTATTCAAGAACATCAGTAAGCTGAGTGATAAATATAACGAAGTTGAAAATGATAAAAAATTCACGAATGCTTTGCGTACAAACAGTCAGGTAAGTATTGCGTCATTTATCTACATGTGTCAACAGAAAGGTATAGATACCAACAAGTTCTTCTTGAAGGATGGTAAAGGAACAGGATTATCTTTAGTTGTCCCTACAATTCGTCAAGTGAAAAGTCCAGCTGCATTTGTTGACATAGATAGACATTATGTAACAGATAGTTTGGATGTGCAAATGAAATCGGATTTTGTTACGTTTTTGAAGATGTTGGTTGATGATGATGACAGAATCAGAAACATTGTGGAAACCTATAGAATAGGGGTGACAAAACAACAACATACGATTTTTTGGTATGTGGATATTGAGGACAAGGTAAGATATGGAAAAATAATGGCTTATGGGAAAGATGGACACCGAATGCATGATATTGTTCCGCAAAGCATCCCTTGTGAACTATCTAAGCAGGGTAAAATATCTAAAGACTATACCATCAAGAAAACATTGTTTGGTGAGCATCTCCTAAATGACCCTATGTATGCCGATAAGTTGATAGGTATTGTTGAAAGTGAGAAAACTGCTGTTATTTGCTCTTTATGTATCTCAGATGTGCTTTGGATGGCAACAGGCTCTCTTGGTAATTTGCAAGCAGAAAGATTGCAAGCAGTCAAGTCAAGACGTGTAATCCTTTATCCAGATGCCGATGAAATGTCACAACCATTCTGTAAATGGAAGGCTTCTGCTGATGCGTTGAATGAAAAGGGATGGCAGATTCAGGTGAGTGGTTATTTGGAGACTGTTGCTACCTTTGAGCAGAAGCAGAAAAAGATAGATATAGCAGATCTTTTGGTGGCTAATTTACAAGAATATGGTGCTGGGTAGTTAGTTTAGAATGGTTCCTTGTGGTAATCTGTAGCAAGATATGCCGAGGTATTACTTTCACTACGTTTCGTAATCCTCTGCACTCTTGCATACTTCCCACAAAGGTCGTATGAGAACTATTCGCAGGCTCACAGTTTATTATGAATGATTAAAGAAAAAATGATATGAATAATAAAGAAAATAAACAAATTTTAGAGAAGCGTAATCATGTGATAGTCGTCAAGGTTACGGATTCAGAATATAAAAAGATTAAGGCAATGGCTCAGAAATGCAGTCTTACTGTTAGTAGTTATGGACGAGCTCGTTTTGTTGGTTATGAGCCAAAGCAAGGATTGACAGAAGAGGAGTTCTATCGTCTTGGTAATTTGGCTCTTTGTCGTGTAGACATGGTGAATTTTGCCAATGCGTTGTCGGGGTTGACGCGTGAAGAAAAGCTGCAACTCTTCCGAAACCATCGCCAGATGTATGACTGGTATTGTCTTGTTGCTCCTATTACCAATGCTGTTGTAGAGTATATGCAATTTATCCAGAAGGCTAATATCTTTCTGCCTCCCTCTATGAAAGATGTAACAAAGACAGAGTAAGTATGATAGGAATAGCACATGCCGTTTCCTATGGAATCAATACTCTTAGGTATATTAAGGGCGAGTCAGAGAAGAAAAGACATCCTGAAAAAATATATCATGTTTGTAACCAGTTTCTTCCTAACGATATAGATGCTATGGGAATGTGGACAATGATGAACTTTAAAATAAATAGTCACCCAGGAATGAAGAATGGTCTGTTTCATGTAGAGTTAAGTCCAGCTAAGGAATGTACAGACAATTTTACAATGGCAGATTGGAAACGTCTTTGGAGTGATTTTGTAGAGGAGTTTGATAAACAGCAATTATATGATAAAGAAGGTAAAATGATTTCGAAGAAGACCAATCTTGCTGGTAGTATGGCTTCCGTTTGGCTTCATCAGGAATCTAAAAGTGGAATACCTCATCTTCATGCTGCTGTTTGTCGTGTAGATATGCAAGGTAATACGAATAATGATCATCGCATTGATATTCGGGTACAAAGGGCTGCGGAAATTGTCGCAGTGAAATATGGTTGGATAACAGCACGTAAGGTAAGAGATAGAAATGTTGATCTTGTAAGTCAAGCCTGTATGAATGCCCTACGACAGATGCCTCGTTGGGATTGGAATGACTATGTGGCTCGATTGGAAGCTTGTGGATATACCCCAAAGTTGAAAAGGGATAGACAGAATCAAGTAGTTAGTTATATTATTTGTAAAGGGTGGACAAAATACAAGGCTTCTGAACTGGGACGTGGACGTAAGTTGACGGTGAAAAATATTGAGAACACATGGAAGGCTTTGCATCAAGAGGTTCAAAAGATAGTTGCGCCATCCTTGAAAGAAAATCAAGAGGTGTTTGCAGATAAGCCTATCTCAGCAACGTTCAGTCATAAGTCTTGTCAATCTGGTTCTGTCAACCATTATACAGAATGGCAACCTGAGAGTAGTAGTGTGAATATAGAGTGGAATGGTGAATCTTATAGCCGTTTTGTTCCCAAGAAGGTTACTCAGGCATTTGATGAAGTCTTTGATTATCGAGTTGAGGGCAATTGGCAGTCTTTGACCAATCTTGCTTTGGCTTACTTCACAATGCTTGCTACCCCTTCCGTCACTTCTTCTGTAGGTGGAGGGGCTTCCAACAATGAAGGCTGGGGACGTAAACGAGATGAGGATGAATTAGATTGGGCATACCGTTGTGCAAAGGCTGCCATTCATGCGGTAGGTAGAAAACCGAGAAGGGGTATGCGTCGTTAGTGTATAATATATATAAGATAAACAATGAAAATTAAAACAGAGGATCTTAGAGCTGGATTGAATGACTTTTCTCCAGAACAGCAGATAGAAAAGGAGGTGAAGACAATTGATGCAAGTGCCAAGGCTTTGGCTGATGCTTCAAAAGTACTGACAGATCTCGTAAGTCAGATTGATGGCTTGACAAGTAGATTGGAAAAAGCTAATGTTATTCGTATTTCAGCTAAGACTAAAGAAGAAATGTCTTCTATGTCTGTTCAAATGGTAGCTGATGCAGCTAAAGTGTTGGATACAAAGGTTAAAGAAACTTTAATACCATTTGCTAAGGAACTAAAGTTGTTATATCAACAAGTTTCAGACAATGAACATCGAGTTTCACTACCGATTCCTGTCGCTTATTGTTTGTTGAGCGTATTTCTGTGTAGTATTATTTATTGGGGTATAGTAATTTTTGCAAATTATCAGCTTATACATTCTGCAGAATTGTGGAAATGTACTTGGCTTATGATAGGAATGTCTGTATTCCTTGTAATATTATTAGGGTATTGTGGATATCGAAAGTGGCTCTAGTAGTTTTGTAGTCTTGCTTTCTTTGTTTTCTTGTACTTTAGTTAAAATGTTGAGTTTTACATGGAAAATGTGAATTTAACAAGAGTATCTTTGTAATTTGTTATAATTTAATGATTTACAAGAAAATAGTAAACATTTCAAGAAGATTAAATCAAGTTTTCTAAATAACAAGAAAGAAGGATTATCCTTCTTTCTTGCTAGAATTTTATGATATCTTTAATGATGTCTTCTTTGACCCCAATTTCTTTCAGCATAAAAGCACGAATGATTTTTGTTAATTTATAAGCAACGTCTTCGTATTGGCTTTTATCAAAAGAATTCTCATCGTAGGAATTAGGGTGAGTAATGATGTTTCTGGTTTTTACGGCTTTAGTTGCAAAATCCTTGTTAAGTTCATCGGGTAGTAGCCCCTTGAGGTTGTCTAACAATTTGCAAAAACGAGAATCAAGTTCCTTTCCTGTAGTATGAAGAAGCCAATTCTGTAAGTCCGTCTTATCTTTTTTGTCAAGTACACTATCTGCCTTTTCTAAGATTTCTTGAACTCTTTTTGCCCGCTTACTTTTTGGGTTAACATTGCCATTCTCTCCTTTAAACTCTTTTGTTATAGAGTCTATAAAAGAAATATAGTTTCTTATTTGTGATGCAGGTGGAGAGTACCAGTTTAATGATGTTTCGTAAAAAGCATTAATAGCATCACTATACTTGTTGTATAATTCGTTCCACGCACTAAAAATTGCTAATATTTCTTCGTGTGTAAAGTCCGTCAATTCGGTCTGAGGAGAAGAGGCTTGCGGAATATCAATATACCGATAAGCATACTTTTCATTTACTTTGTAAACGAATTTTCCTTGGTTATAACAAGTGATGTTTTCAGGCATAAATGTTCTATTTGTTAATAGGAATAGTAAAAAACAATATTTGTGCATCATCTCTAAACTTTCTTCAAAAGAAGGATGTTTTCGAGGAAGTAATCGCAAAAATGCATGCTGTATAATACCTTGATTAATACTTCCTAAAGTGCGGCAAAAACAGAAATTAATATCAATGTTTATATCTTCTGATTTTAGCAAGGTATAAGGTCGTGGTGGGTAAAAATAAATGAGGTTCAAGTTCGGATCGTTGATTTCATTCTCAATTTCTTTGAATCCTGACTCCATTATATTAGCTGACCATTGATCGAGTAGGGGGGCTCCAAACCCTATAGCTCTTACGTTTTCAAATGAAAGAGTGTTGTCAAAAATGAACAACTTTTTGACTTCATATATATAATGCTTTAAATTATTACCAAAATGACTTGATTTTATACCTATTAAGCCTTGTAAAGCAATGCTCTCTGAGTATTCTTTGTCTTTTTGTTTATCATAAGAATATGCAGAACCATATAAGTAATCTAATTGCTCTGAATGGGCAATACCTTCCCCTTGAAAGCATAATTCTATAAAGATGTTTTGCTTGTCAAGGAATAAAGTTCCATAATATTGTTTGCTTGGGTTATTTGGCTGGTACCATAATCCGATGTATCGTGATTCAAACTTAAAATCAAATCTATCTATCATGTCTTTACTGAATTAAGGATTAGTATATTAAATGTACCATACCATGCTTTAGGCATAGTATGGTACATACGTCATGAATTTCTTAGATACAATATCTGTATTAGCTGCCTTGATGAGACCTGCCTCTTGTGTATCAGCAATGATTCTTGAAGCGACGGATGATTGTGTCTTTTTGAGATTAAAACGTTCTCTGACAGATTGATTGTTCATGCTCATGCCATCCTCGTTTACAAGGCAAGCATGCTGATAGCAAGCCTCAATCTTTTCTTCTTTTGTCATATCATTTAGTTCCTTGTGAGGGAACAGTGTAACTCTTGTACACATTTCCTCCTTTGCTATTCTAGCAGCAGGAAGGTGCATGTCTTCTATGGCAGCAACCGCTCTGTCTATACCACTGCCACGTCGTTCACAAAAGCCCAACAAAAACATTAGTTCTGCTAATTTCTCATTGCGAGAGTTTGGCGGCAGGTCTATCAGCCGATTGACATCGTTAAGTGGTGCACCAGGATTAGTTATGACAACACGATTTGAGAAGATCTCAATAGTTAGATTTATTCCAGAGATCCCGAAATCTTGATGTACCAAGGCATTAGCAGTGAACTCACGTATTGCAATTTGTGGGTATTCTGCAACATCTTTACGCTTGACTTCAATGCTTTCTGTTGAGATATTTTTCATGATGAAGTCTATTAACCCCTCAAATCCGACAGCATATCCATATTGTCCGAACTGTTCTCGTAGGGTGTTGCGATTGTTGGTACCCACATATTTGCGTACAATGACTTTTCGGTTGCTGATACCTTCAAAATCATTTAAGTTATTGGCGAATAAAATGGCACCAAGATTGGTGATGCTCCAATTATCCTCTTCTCCAATACAGAATCCATAGTCAGCCATTCTATGCATGATACTATCTATGGACTTGGGGGTATCTTTGTCTAATAACTCAAAGAATTTACGGAAATTCAATAGTTGTAAAACTTCATTTCTTGTCAAATCTCTTTTGGCTATTCTTTCCTCAAAACTTAATCCTTGTGAGGTGGCTATCATATTGCGTACTTGTAGTTCTGACATTTTACGAGTTTGTCCATTTGCTCTACAATATGACTCATGATAATCTTTTCCTCGAAGAAATATCGGCTTTTC
>ERZ869991.288-NODE-288-length-17541-cov-5.510421_pt1 | contig 17541 bp, 15 predicted proteins | sample MGYA00520862_ERZ869991 | MGnify/ENA primary metagenome ERZ869991 (study PRJEB32232, sample SAMN07284978) | human gut metagenome | biome: human-associated habitat; material: feces | host: Homo sapiens | place: Tanzania | collected 2014-08-11 ...
TTTTTTTCAAGCAGAAGACGGCATACGAGATACGAATTCGTGACTGGAGTTCAGACGTGTGCTCTTCCGATCTGTTATGGATTCATCCTCGTTTATGGTAACTTCGATATGCGTGCAATAGCCTGCCATTGCCTCATCGATGGAGTTGTCTACCGTTTCATTCACGAGGTGATGAAGTCCCTTCTCACTTATATCTCCGATGTACATAGCCGGACGTTTGCGCACGGCTTCCAATCCCTCCAGCACTTGAATATTGCTGGCGGAATAATTATTTTCGTTTATTTGATTTTCTGACATTACTTGGATTGTATTTTCAAGTGGCAAAGATAGCTATTTTTATTGACATCTTAAAACTTTTACGGCTAAAAGTGAATTATTCTTGTTCTACTTTAGTAGAAAGCTGCCGAAAGTCCCTACAGAAAGTAGCCATATCACTAACCGGAAAGAAAAAGCAAAGGTGCCACAATCATGTTTTGATTGTAGCACCTTTGTATACTTGTTCAATAACAACAGTTTCGTTATTACAGGCTATTGATATGAAGAGCCAAGCTTGACTTGAGGTTTGCAGCCTTATTCTTGTGAATAAGGTTTGTCTTAGCCAATTTATCAAGAAGCTTCTGTACGCTTGGATACATCTTAACTGCCTCTTCCTTATCTGTAATAGCGCGCAACTTGCGAACAGCGTTACGCATAGTCTTTGCATAATATCTGTTGTGCAAATTCTTTTTCTTGTCCTGACGGATTCTCTTAATTGATGATTTGTGATTTGCCATCTTGTTATTATTCTTTTATTTTATTTGTAGTCCCTAGGAGAGTCGAACTCCTCTTTAGAGAATGAAAATCTCTCGTCCTAACCGATAGACGAAGGGACCATGACTTGATTTTTGCGGTGCAAAGTTACGGCATTTAAATTAATTGCGCAAATATTTTCAGAAGAAAATGCATTTTTTTGTGCTTTTCCTATTGTTTTTGTGCTTTTTCCAGTGTTTTTCTGCTGTTTTTTGATACTTTTGCAGTCATTATGCGATTTTGTTCTAATGTAATAATCCTACGAGCATTCATGTTCAGCGACACGAAAATGATGGTCGACACGCTCTCTAAGGAGGAGGGCAGAATGTCGTGTGTCATGTCGGTAAGCTCGTCAAAAAAGAGTAAGGGGAAGCGGCAGATATTCCAGCCGCTTTCAATTCTCGAACTTGAGCTCGAGCGGAAAACTCCCGGACAGATTGCCACAATCAAGGATGCTCATATCGCCGTACCCTTCACGTCCATTCCGTTTCATCCATACAAACTGACGATTTCCATATTTCTTGCCGAATTTCTTTCAAACGCCACACGTTCGGAACAAGACACTGCCCTACTCTTCGATTATGTATCGGAGAGCATCCAGTGGCTTGACAATATCAAGGAAGGGTTTTCAAATTTCCATCTCGTCTTCATGATGCGACTAACGAGATTCGTCGGCTTCTACCCGAATGTCGACGACTATACCGACGGATGCTCTTTCGACTTGCAGAATGGATACTTCGTCAAGTTCGCCCCTCAGCAAAGAGGATTTCTCAGTCCGGAAGACACGAAGAAGATGCAATTAATCATGCGCATGAATTATGAGACGATGCGTTTTTTCAAAATGTCGCACACAGAGCGCAACCGGTGTCTCGATGTCATCCTCGACTTCTACCGTCTTCATGTCCCCGACTTTCGGGAAATGAAATCGCTTTCTGTTCTTCGGGATATGTTCTCATAATGCGGATATACAATTTCCAATGCCGAAGCATAGCTTTGCAAATAGTGTTTAATAGAAGCACTTTTGGTGCTTGATTGAAGCACTTTTGGTATTTGGCAGAAATACCAAAAGTGCAGAACAAGTATACTTTTATTGTCACTTTCGGAAAGTCTGTCGTTTTTATACAAACGGCACGAATAAAGCGGGTGAGGGTAAAAATTCTTACCCTCACACTATCCCTCACACTTTATCCACCTGTATATCTGTACGTTACACTGAAGTGTGAGGGTGTGAGGGTAAAATCACCCAAAATTTTTTTTATAACTTCTTCATGAATTCACCATTAGGAATACACGATAAAAGGAGTTTCACCCATATCTGCCAACACCACACTAACTATCCAAACAAGCTTTATAAAAATCTAACAGAACCTGCACAAAAAAACAGGGTTTGAAGTAGGCTCTTATCAAAAAACCGGACCATTTTTGCATTTTTGTGGAGTAAAGTGGTGGAGTGTGGGGAATTTTGTGTAACTTTGGAGCCGAAAACCCTTTAATATGTACGTATGCGATTTTTAGGAAACATAGAGGCTAAAGTTGACGCGAAAGGACGAGTGTTCCTTCCGGCAACATTCCGCAAGGTTTTACAGACTGGCGGAGAGGAAAGTCTCGTAATGAGAAAGGACGTATTCCAGCCTTGCCTCACGCTGTTTCCAGAAAGCGTATGGAACAGGCAGATGGACGAGTTGCGCTCTAAGCTCAACAGATGGAACAGCGAACACCAGCGTATATTCCGACAGTTCGTATCCGACGTGGAAGCAATAACGCTTGACGGCAACGGCAGATTCCTGATTCCAAAGCGATACATTGAAATGGCGGACATAAAACAGGGAGTCAGATTCATCGGCATGGGGGACTCTATCGAAATCTGGAGCGAAAAGAATACCGAGAAACCATTTATGGAACCGGAAGAGTTCGGAGCAGCGCTGGAAAGCATCATGGCGCAAGGCGGGACAAACTACGGCGCGGAAACCTCAGCCCCGACCCGGGAAATCGGGAAGAATGAAAGTTCACAACTGGAAAAAGAATCTGAGTTCTAAGAAACAAAAACTCTCCAATTTAGAAACAAAGAAGAAAAGATGACCAATATAATTGACACTTACCACGTACCCGTATTGCTAAAGCAAAGCGTTGACGGGCTCGACATAAAACCGGGCGGAATTTACGTCGACGTTACCTTCGGCGGCGGCGGGCACAGTCGCGAAATACTGTCGCGACTTGACAACAACGGACACCTGTACAGTTTCGACCAGGATGCCGACGCCGAGAGGAACGTGGAGCCACAAGAGAACTTCACCTTCGTCAGGAGCAATTTCAGATACTTAAAGAACTGGATGAGATACTATGGAGTGGAAGGCATCGACGGACTGTTGGCTGACCTCGGAGTGTCAAGTCACCACTTCGATGACGAAACGAGGGGATTCTCGTTCCGCTTCGACGCTCCTCTCGACATGAGAATGAACAAGCGTGGCGGCGACACGGCGGCAGACTTGCTCAACAAAATGGAAGAAGAAAAGCTTGCCGACATCTTCTACCTCTACGGCGAACTGAAAAACTCGCGACGCATTGCTGCCACAATAGTCAAGGCAAGGACTCAGAAGCCGATACTGACAACTCAAGACCTGATTGACGTAACGGAACAACTGTTTCCGAAGGAAAGGGGAAAGAAGGAAATGGCAAAGCTCTTCCAGGCACTGCGCATAGTGGTCAATCACGAGATGTCGGCTCTCAGGGAAATGCTTGAGGCTGCAACAAGCTTGCTTAAACCTGGCGGCAGACTTTCGGTTATAACATACCACAGTCTGGAAGACCGCATCGTGAAGAACATGATGAAGGCGGGAAACCCGGAGGGTAAAGTGAAGCAGGACTTCTTCGGAAGATGCGAGACACCATACAGGCTCGTGAACAACAAGGTCATAATACCCGACACAGAGGAGCAGCAGCGCAATCCGCGCAGCAGAAGCGCTAAACTCAGAATAGCCGAAAAGAAATGAAAGAAGAAGAGAAAAAAGACATAAAGGAACAGCAGGCAAGCGCTGAGGAACAAGAGCAACAGGCGGAACGCGAAGAGCTAAGGCGAATCGTTGAGGAGCAGGCAAGAGAGGACGAGCTTCCCCTCTCGGCTGAGTTTACGCTAAAGAAAATCCTCGGCGGAGAGTTCCTGAATGCCAGACTGCTCCGCAAACAGATATGGCTCGTAATGCTCATCATGGCATTCACCATAGTATACGTGTCGAACAGATACAGCTGCGACCAGCAGCGAATAGAAATATCGAAGCTGACAAAAGACCTGGAGGAGGCCAAGCTAAAATCCATGTCGAGCGCAAGCGAACTGACGGAGATGAGCCGCGAGAGCAATGTGCTTGAAATGTTGAGGATGAACAAGGACAGCGTTCTTCATATCCCGACACAACCACCTTATATAATAAATGTTCCGGAACAATGAGCAAACCATTAGACAACAAGAAAATAATATCCAGATACAAGCTCGTGGCATGGGTCATGGCTGCTATCGGAGCTATTATAATCGGAAGGATTATATATATAGGTACGGTGAGACACGACTACTGGATGAAGGTGGCTGCCCAGAAAAGGATTGAAAACGAACCTATCATTCCTGAACGCGGCAACATTCTGAGCTGCGACGGACGACTGCTGTCTGGAACGCTGCCAGAATATGAAGTGAAAATAGACTTCAGCGTGTGCAAACAGTTTCGCGACTCAATGTGGCACGCCGATTTCAACAAAATATGCGACGGACTTCACAGGATTTTTCCTGACAAGAGCATCTCGGATATTAAAGAACACCTGCAGAAAGGATACGACAAGACAAGTAAAAGCTGGGCTATCGTGAAGGGAAGGGTAACCTTCGAGCAGTTCTCGGCTATAAGAAAGCTGCCGGTTTTTAACCAAGCACCTTACAGAGGAGGTTTCAACTACGAAACGTTCTCTACAAGAAAGAAGCCCTTCGGGTCGCTCGCATCGAGAACTATCGGCGACCTCGTAACATGGAACGGTAAGCCGAAGAACGGACTTGAGCAGTGGTTTGACTCCTATCTGAGAGGTACGCCCGGAGTAAAGAACATCAAAAAGGTATTCAACAAGAATATCGCGGAAGTGGAAAAGGAACCGGTAAACGGTTCTGACATCATAACGACTCTCGACGTGGGTATGCAGGATCTCTCAGAACGGGCTCTCGTGGAGAAGCTACGCGAGATTAACGGAACGGTAGGAGTGGCTATCGTCATGGAAGTGAAAACCGGCGACATTAAGGCAATGGTGAACATGACGAAATGTGGCGACGGCAACTACTACGAAATAAAGAACAACGCCGTGTCGGACTTGCTCGAACCGGGTTCTGTATTCAAGACGGCTTCGATAATGCTCGCCCTCGACGACGGCATGTGTGATACTACCTACATGGTCGACACGGGATGCGGAGTATGGGATATGTACGGTGCAAAAATGAAAGACCACAACTGGGCAAAGGGCGGATACGGAACCATATCCTTGCCTAAGACACTGGAGGTAAGCTCTAATATCGGAGTGAGCCGCATCATCGACAGGTTCTACGGACAGCATCCGGAAAAGTTCGTGGAAGGAATAAAGAGACTCGGAATGGGAGCAGAACTCCACTTGCCTTTTGTGGGAGCGGCTAAAGCACAAATTCGCTCGCCGAAGAGGAACAAGAAGGGAAAGATTATCAACAACTGGTATGGCACTACCCTGCCATGGATGAGTATCGGATACGAAACGCAGATTCCGCCGATATATACGCTAACCTTCTATAACGCCATTGCCAACAACGGAAAGATGGTGGCACCAAGATTCGTGAAGGCGGTGATGAAAGACGGAGAAATCGTGAAGGACTTCCCGACCACCGTCATTAGAGAACGGATATGTAAAGAGAAAACGCTGAAAGAAATGCAGACTATTCTCTATCATGTCGTTAGCCAAGGACTGGGAAAGCGTGCCGGATCGCCATCGTTTAAAGTGGCGGGAAAAACCGGAACGGCACAGATATCAAAGGGTAAGGCGGGATATAAGAACGGACAGACGAACTATCTCGTCAGCTTTGCCGGCTACTTCCCTGCCGACGCTCCAAGATACAGCTGCATCGTATGCATACAGAAACCGGGACTTCCGGCATCTGGAGGACTGCAAAGCGGTGCGGTGTTCCACCAGATATCTGAAGGCATTATGGCACAAAGCTTGAAGTTGCTTGCCTCTGATGCAAGGGATTCATCGTCGATAATGATGCCTCAGGTTAAATGCGGAAACATCCTGTCGGCCGACTATGTACTGACGCATCTCAACATCAGGACAAACAAAAACTGGGGCGGCAGCTATGCAAACGGCAACCCTATATGGGGAAAGGCTGAAGACAGAAACGGCAGCGTCAGTCTCGTGAAACAACCGGTATACAGCAAATGGGTAATGCCCGACGTGACCGGGATGGGGGCACGTGATGCAGTATATATGCTGGAGACCAGAGGACTGAAAGTTACTATCTACGGACGCGGAAAGGTTTACGAACAGAGTATACACCCGGGAGTAAAGATAAGGAGAGGGCAACGCTGCTCCATCAAGCTGAACAATTAGCATTTGCAAGTTCTCTCAATTCTCCCAGAACTCCCATAAAAAGAAAAAAACAACTAAAAAAACAATACGATATGAAGTTAGAAGAACTTTTAAGAAACATAACACCTCTCGCTATTAACGGCGAGACGGACATAGACATAAAAGGCGTGAACATCGACTCACGGAAGATTGCCGACGGGCACCTGTTTATAGCACTGCGAGGCACACAAGTGGATGGGCACAGATTTATAGCCAAAGCAATAGAAATGGGAGCCAAGGCTGTTCTCTGCGAAGACATGCCGGAGGAAAAGGCGGAAGGAGTAACATACGTACAGGTGGAATCTACCGAAGACGCCGTAGGAAAAGTTGCAACCCTTTTCTACGGAGACCCGTCGAGGAAGTTGAAGCTCGTAGGCGTAACCGGCACCAACGGCAAGACGACAATCGCCACCTTATTATATAATATGTTCAGAAAATTCGGATATAAATGCGGACTGCTGTCTACCGTTTGCAATTATATCGAAGACGAGGCGATACCTGCCGACCATACTACACCGGACCCGATAGAGCTAAACTATCTGTTGCACCGCATGGTGGAAACCGGTTGCCAATATGCCTTCATGGAATGTAGCTCTCATGCCATCGCACAGAAGAGAATCGGAGGACTTAACTTTGCCGGAGGGATTTTCACCAATCTTACACGCGACCACCTCGACTACCACAAGACATTCGAGAACTACCGCAATGCCAAGAAGGCATTCTTCGACATGCTGCCTAAAACGGCTTTCGCCATCACTAATGCCGACGACAAAAACGGCATGATAATGGTGCAGAACACTAAGGCTACGATAAAGACTTACTCCATCCGAACTATGGCGGACTTCAAGGCAAAGATTCTGGAGTGCCACTTCGGAGGTATGTATCTGGAAATTGACGGACGCGAAGTGGGAGTACAGTTTATAGGTAAATTCAACGTCAGCAACCTGCTCGCCGTTTATGGAGCGGCTGTAATGTTGGGAGAGAAACCGGAAAACATTCTTCTCGTAATGAGCACACTGAAAAGCGTTAGCGGCAGACTGGAGCCTATTCAGTCGCCTGACGGATACACGGCGATTGTTGACTATGCTCACACACCGGATGCTCTGGAGAATGTTCTCAAGGCTATACATGAGGTGCTCAACGGCAAGGGACGTGTAATAACCGTTTGCGGAGCCGGCGGCAACCGCGACAAAGGCAAACGACCGCTTATGGCACAAGAGGCAGTAAAACAAAGCGATAAGGTTATCATCACAAGCGACAACCCTCGATTTGAAGAGCCGCAAGACATCATCAACGATATGCTTGCCGGACTTGACCCGCAACAGATGAAGAAGGTGGTGAGCATCGTTGACCGCAAAGAGGCTATCCGCACGGCATGTATGATGGCTCAGAAAGGTGACGTTATCCTCGTTGCAGGAAAGGGACACGAGAATTATCAGGAGATTAAAGGCGTGAAACACCATTTCGACGACAAGGAAGTGTTGAAGGAGATTATGAAATAATCCACAGTCACGAAAGGAAAGAACAACAAGAAAGTAACAACGTGAAGGAAACAGGCTGTGGAGAATTTAAATTCTTCATTCCTAATTCTTCATTCTTCATTAATAATTATGTTATACTATCTATTCAGATTCTTAGAGCAGTTTGGTATCCCGGGAAGCCACATGTGGGGATATATCTCATTCCGTGCTTTACTGGCACTCATTTTGTCGCTCATAATCTCGGCATGGTTCGGAGAGAAGTTTATCAAATACTTGAAGAGCAAACAGATCACCGAAACTCAACGTGACGCTAAGATTGACCCGTTTGGAGTTAAAAAAATCGGTGTGCCTTCTATGGGAGGCATTATTATAATCGTGGCCATCTTGCTGCCGGTTATTCTGCTTGGTAGAATGAGGAATATCTATCTCATACTGATGATTGTTACTACGGTATGGCTGGGATTCCTCGGAGGACTTGACGACTATATCAAGATTTTCAGACACAACAAGGAGGGACTTCCTGGCAGATTCAAGATTGTCGGACAGATTAGCATCGGACTTATCGTTGGACTTATCCTATGGATGAGCCCTGACGCAAAGGTTAACGAGAATGTTACGCTGAAGAAAGAGAACGGTACGGAGATTGTCGTAAAGCACCGTGCCGAACCGGTGAAGTCGCTGAAAACTACAATTCCATTTGTAAAAGGACATAACCTCGACTATGCCAACATTATGTCGTTCTGCGGAAAATACAAGGTTGCTGCAGGATGGATTCTCTTTGTCATCATGACGATACTTGTAGTAACGGCTGTATCAAATGGTGCAAACCTCAATGACGGCATGGACGGCATGTGTGCCGGAAACTCAGCAATTATAGGTGTGGCTCTCGGTATATTCGCCTACGTGAGCAGTCATATTGAATATGCTGCATATCTGAACATAATGTACATACCTGGATCTCAGGAATTGGTGGTGTTCTTATGCGCATTCGTCGGAGCTTTGATAGGCTTCCTTTGGTATAATTCCTATCCTGCTCAGGTATTTATGGGGGATACCGGTTCGCTGACTATCGGCGGCATCATCGGTGTCTGCGCCATAATAATACACAAGGAGCTGATGCTTCCTATCCTTTGCGGCATATTTTTTGTTGAGAGCCTTAGTGTTATCCTGCAAGTATATGTTGCAAAATGGGGAACGAAACACGGCAAGAAGATGCGCCTCATCAAGCGTGCTCCGCTACACGATACTTTCCGTACGACAAACGAGCAGCTTGACCCGAACATCAAATACCTGTTCAAGAAACCGAATACTGCTGTTCACGAATCTAAAATAACTATTAGGTTCTGGATTGTAACGATAATTCTTGCAGCATTGACTATCATAACATTAAAGATGAGATAATGGATTAGGGAGTAGGAAATGGGGATTAGAGATTAGAGATTAGAGAATAGGGATTAGAGATTAGCAGCTCTGTGTTCCCAATTCTCCATCATATCCAAAACAGAAATTCCATAACTCCCAGTTCTCTTATCACATAAAAACGAAAAGGAAGAAAAATGAAAAGAATTGTAATACTTGGAGCCGGCGAGAGCGGTGCCGGAGCTGCCGTACTGGCAAAGAAAGAAGGATTTGATGTATTTGTTTCCGACATGTCGTCGATTAAAGACAAATACAAAAAGCTGATGGACGACCACGGCGTTGAATGGGAGGAAGGACACCATACGGAAGAGAAGATTCTCAACGCTGACGAAATCATCAAGAGTCCTGGCATACCTAAGGAAGCTCCGATGATTCAGAAATGTATGGACAAAAACATACATATCATCAGCGAAATTGAATTTGCCGGAAGGTATACTAATTCTAAAATGATTTGTATAACTGGAAGCAACGGCAAAACTACAACAACGTCGCTTATTTACCATATCTTCAAGAATGCAGGGTATGATGCCGGACTGGCTGGCAATATCGGAAAGAGTCTGGCTCTGCAAGTGGCTGAGGATCCGCACGAATATTATATTATCGAACTGAGTTCTTTCCAGCTCGACAATATGTATGACTTCCGTGCCAATATTGCCATTCTACTTAATATCACACCAGACCACCTGGACAGATACGACTTCTGCATGCAGAATTATGTAGACGCCAAAATGAGAATCATTCAGAACCAGACGAGTGAGGACTCGTTCATCTTCTGGAACGATGACCCGGTGATAAAGAAAGAGCTTGACAAATACGACATAAAGGCTGTAAAATGTCCGTTCTCTGAACTTAAAGAGAAAGGCTCCATCGGATACATCGAGGAGGGACAGTATAAAATCGAATACCCTACCCCATTCAATATGGAGCAGGAGGAACTGTCGCTGACAGGAAAGCACAATATCTACAACTCGCTTGCGGCAGGTATTGCATCTAATATCGCCGGCATAAAGAAGGAAGATATAAGAAAGAGCCTCAGCGACTTCCCGGGTGTTGAGCACAGACTTGAGAAGGTAACTACTGTCGACGGCGTACTTTACGTCAACGACTCTAAGGCTACAAACGTGGATGCCTGCTGGTATGCCCTTGAGAGCATGAAAACTCCAACAATTCTTATCCTTGGAGGAAAAGACAAGGGTAACGACTACAACGAGATTAAGGATCTTGTAAAAAAGAAGTGTGCCGGATTGGTATACCTCGGGGCTGACAACAAGAAGTTGCATGATTTCTTCGACGGTATGGGGATTCCTGTTGCCGACACCCACAACATGAAGGACTGCGTAAAGGCTTGCCACGAAATGGCAAAGCCTGGCTATACAGTATTGCTCAGTCCGTGTTGTGCAAGTTTCGACTTGTTTAAGAATATGGAAGACAGAGGCGAACAATTCAAGAACCTCGTCAGACAACTATAATATTTACGGAGGCAAATAAATGGCTGAGGAAACAGCAACATCAAACAAAAAGCTTAAAGGAGACGGAACTATTTGGGCAGTTTTCATAATACTCTGTCTTATCAGTATCGTCGAGGTATTCAGTGCCTCGAGCAATCTGACCTACAAGACTTCCAACTATTGGGGACCGGTCATCAAACACACTCTACTCCTCGGAGTTGGAGTGGTTTTCATGGTGGCTACAATGAACATAAAATGCAAATATTTCAAGATTGTTACTCCTTTTGCATTATTGGGATCATTTTTGGCACTGATAGTTTGTTTCTTCATTGGAGCCGTAAACGACGGACACCGGTGGATTCCAATTCCCGGTACCGGACTGCAGTTTCAGCCTTCGGAAATAGCAAAGGGAGCTGTTGTTATGGCTACGGCACAGATTCTGAGTGCGATGCAGACACCCAACGGAGTTGACAAGGATGCTTTTAGGTTCATCTTTTGGATCTGTTGCGTCTTTCTCACTCTTATCGGACTTGAAAATCTGTCTACTGCCATGCTCCTTGGCATCGTTGTCGTGCTAATGATGTGGATAGGGAAAGTTCCTAAAAGACAACTTGGAAAGCTCTTCGGCGGAGTTGCAGTACTCGTTGTTCTTGCAATCAGCGCAATCATGGTTTTCGGTACTGACAAGAATGACACTGAAGCTGTAAACCCTAAAATGTCCATGGTCGACAGTTCTTTAAAGAAGGATGCAGTACAGAAAAGAGAGAGCAAAGGAATCTTCCACCGACTTGACACCTGGAAAAGCCGAATAGACAAGTTCTTGACTCACAAGCAAGTGCCACCAGAGGAATTCGACCTCAACAACGAGGCACAAGTGGGCTACTCAAATATTGCCATAGCATCATCAAACATGGTGGGCAAGGGACCGGGTAACTCTACGGCAAGAGACTATCTGCCACAGGCTTTCTCCGACTTCATCTATGCAATCATAGTTGAAGAGACAGGTGTCGTGGGAGCATTCATCGTTTGTCTGCTGTATATAATAATACTGTTCCGCACTGCAGCAATTGCCAACAGGTGTGTTAACACATTCCCTGCCCTGCTTATCATAGGCTTCTCTTTGCTGCTTGTTACACAGGCACTGTTTAACATGATGGTTGCCGTAGGGCTCGCCCCTGTTACCGGTCAGCCGCTACCTCTAATAAGTAAGGGAGGAACATCGTCTATCGTAAACTGCGTTTATATCGGAGTTATCCTGAGCGTCAGCTATTCTGCAAAGAAAAAGGACAATACTAATGATGAAAACGCACAACCAGCAAAGAAGAAAGTAACCGTTGTCGATGCGCTAAAAAAAGTAAATGAAGTCAATGACGCGAAACCTGCAACAGCAACAGTTGCAGCAAGCTGAAACAAAAACAATGAAAAGAATTAAGATAAAAATACTATAGTTATGGATAATGAACTAAGAATTATAATAAGCGGAGGCGGAACAGGCGGACATATATTTCCCGCTGTCTCTATCGCCAACGCCATCAAGGCTAAACGGCCGGATGCCAAAATTCTATTTGTTGGAGCATTGGGCAGAATGGAGATGCAACGCGTTCCTGCTGCCGGCTACGAAATAAAAGGGTTGCCTGTTAGAGGATTAATACGCCCTCTGTGGTCGCCTAAGAATATCGGAGTGCTTGTAGACTATCTGAAAAGTAAGCACATGGCAAAGAAGATAATAAAAGACTTCAAGCCTATGGCTGCTGTAGGTGTCGGCGGATATGCAAGCGGAGCTACCCTCGATGCCGCACATGCTTTGGGCGTGCCAAGCCTTATACAGGAACAGAATTCATATGCCGGAAAGACCAACAAGATGCTCTCGACTAAAGTCAACAAGATTTGTGTGGCTTACGACGGTATGGAGCGTTTCTTCCCTGCCGACAAAATTATGAAGACAGGTAATCCGGTAAGACAGAATATCGTAAACAGCGAGATTTCGCATGATGACGCTGTAAAGACATTCGGACTTGACCCTTTAAAAAAGACAATTCTTATTGTGGGTGGTAGTCTCGGAGCACGCACCGTAAACGAGAGTGTTCTCGAACATCTTGACGACATAAAGGCATCTGGAGTGCAGTTTATATGGCAGACCGGCAAATACTACAACGCAAAGATAATGCAAACGATGGAAAGCCACAAAGACATGCCAATGCTTAAAGTTCTCGACTTCATCGCTGACATGGGAGCTGCATACAAGGCTGCCGACCTCGTTATAAGCCGTGCCGGTGCAAGCAGCATCTCTGAGTTTTGCCTCATCGGCAAACCGGTAATCCTCGTGCCTTCACCTAATGTAGCAGAAGACCATCAGACGAAGAACGCTATGGCGCTCGTGAACAAGGATGCTGCTCTTATGGTTAAGGATGCCGATGCAAGGGATAAAGTAATACGATTGGCTCTCGATACAGTAAAAGACGAAAGCAAGTTGCATAGTCTTGCAGAGAACGTAAAAAAGCTCGGACTTCCAGACTCTGCCGACATCATAGCCGACGAGGTACTGAAATTAGCAGAAAGAAAATAATAAACCATATTTATAGGAACAATGGAACTAAAAGATATTAAAGCTGTATATTTCATCGGTGCCGGTGGCATCGGAATGAGTGCCATCGCACGCTATTTTATCCATCGTGGACTTGTTGTAGCAGGCTACGACAAGACGCCGTCTGCACTTACAGCACAACTTGAAAAAGAAGGCATGCTGATTCATTACGAAGAAAACGTTAACGATATTCCGCATGCATGCAAGAAACAGGAATCTACTCTTGTGGTCTATACTCCTGCTATTCCACAAGAGCACAAAGAACTTGTGTACTTCCGCGAGAATAATTTCGACGTAGAGAAAAGAGCACAAGTACTTGGAATGCTGACAAGAACTCACAAAGGACTTTGTGTTGCCGGAACTCACGGAAAGACAACAACCTCAACTATGTGCGCCCACATCATGCATCAAAGTTCGATTGACTGCAATGCCTTTCTTGGCGGCATCTCGAAGAACTACGGAACAAACTATATTCTCAGCAAGAAGAGCGACTTTGTTGTAATCGAGGCAGACGAATTCGACAGGAGTTTCCACTGGTTGCGCCCATGGATGAGCGTCATAACATCGACAGACCCTGACCACCTCGACATCTACGGCACAAAAGAAGCTTATCTTGAAAGCTTCCGCCACTATTCGTCTCTTATCCAGCCAGGCGGTGCTCTGATTATCCATACTGATCTGGAAATGAAAGCAGATGTTCAAGAAGGCGTGAAAGTATATGAGTACAGTCGTGACAAGGGTGATTTCCATGCTGAGAATATAAAAATCGAAAATGGAGAAATCACTTTCGATTTCATCTCACCTGTTGAAAGCATCAGTAACGTTCAGCTCGGACAGCCTGTTCCTATCAATATCGAAAACGCTGTAGCAGCAATGGCAATGGCACAACTCAACGGATGTACAGCCGAGGAACTGAAATACGGCATAAGCACTTATCATGGTGTTGACCGACGCTTCGACTTCAAAATCAAAACCGACAAGCTTGTGTTCATGAGCGACTACGCTCATCACCCGAAAGAGATTTATCAGAGCGCAAAAAGCATAAGAGAGCTGTATAAGGACAAGAAGATTACGGCTATCTTCCAGCCCCATCTGTATACAAGGACTCGCGACTTCTACAAAGACTTTGCAAAAAGTCTCAGTCTTCTCGACAGAGTAGTTCTCTGCGACATCTATCCGGCAAGAGAGGAACCAATCCCAGGTGTTACTTCAAAGCTCATCTACGATAATCTCGAAGACGGTGTGGAGAAGGAAATGATACACAAGGAGGACGTTCTTAACTACGTCAAGAACCACGACTTTGAAGTTCTCGTAGTCCTCGGAGCCGGCGACCTCGACAACTACGTTCCGCAAATAGAGAAGATTCTTGAGGCAAAGCTCTCAAAATAAGAGAACAACTCAGCAAACAAGAAACAGAAAAAAATACAGACATAGATGCGCCCGATATATAAAAGGCTGATAATAATAATGCTCGATTTCATACTCCTTGTGTATGTCTTCGTCGCCATGATCTCGTTCAACAAGCCGGACGAGAGCAAAAAGCTATGCTCTGAGGTGAACATACAGATTGCTGACCAAAATGCTAACGGATTCCTTAGTGCGGCGGAAGTGAAAAAAATACTCATCACAAACCGCATGTATCCGCTGAACAGCAAAATGACGGAAGTAAAGCCAAGACTTATAGAAGACTTGCTTTGCAAAAGTCCGTTCGTTAGCACGGCTCAATGCTACAAGACCCAGAACAACCACGTATGCATCAGCATTACACAACGTCTGCCTATCATACGCATCAAAAGTCAACAGGGCGACGACTATTACCTCGACGACAAGGGCGGAATAATGCCAAATTCAAAATACACATCCGACCTTATCATCGCCACAGGCAACATCAACCAGTGGTTTGCCCGCAACTACATAGCGCTGTTTGCCGATGCAATAATGGCAAATGACCTGTGGAAAAATATGTTCGAACAAATAAATGTGCTACCCAACCACGGTATTGAACTGGTACCGCGTGTCGGTAGCCACATTGTTTATCTGGGCAATCTGCCGCAGTCACCTTATTTCTCAAAGCGAAAAGAACTTATAGACGACTTCGTAAAGCGGAAGCTCACCCGTCTCGAGAAATTCTATAAATATGGTCTAAGCCAAGTGGGATGGAACAAATACCCATACATAAACCTGGAATTCGACAACCAAATTATATGCAAGAAACATAAAAAGCAACCTGAAAATATATAGTAATATGCCAGCAAAGGATTTTATAGTAGCAATTGAACTGGGCTCATCCAAGATTAGGGGAATAGCCGGAGGAAAAAATGCCGACGGCAGTATAGCAGTGTATGCCATTGCCAGCGAAGACTCCCTTGGCAATATCCGTAAGGGTATCGTCTACAATATCGAGAAGACAGTACAGAGTATTACAAACATAGTTAGAAAACTGAAGACGGCTCTCAACAGAGATATCTCACAAGTTTACGTCGGAGTCGGCGGACAGTCTATTCTCAGCGTGAAACACGAGATAACAAAAGATCTGCCAAACGATACCATCATAACCCAACAGATGGTCAACGAACTGATGGATGCAAACCGAAACAAAGCGTATGCTGACAAGGAGATTCTGGATGTGGCAATACAGGAATATAAGGTTGGCAACGACCTTCAGACAGATCCGGCAGGCATACAGGCAGACAGACTGACTGGCAATTTTCTCAATATCCTATGGAGAAAAGCCTTCTACGATCGTCTGAACGACTGCTTCGATCGTGCTAAAATCAAAATTGCCGAACTCGACATCGCACCGCTCGCCCTTGCCGACTGCATCCTCGACGACACGTCGAAACGTGCCGGATGCCTGCTCGTCGACCTTGGCTACGACACCACTACAATGCTTGTCTACCACAAGAACATCCTGCGACATATTGCCGTAATTCCACTTGGAGGCAACAATATAACAAAAGATCTCACCACTCTCAACATCGACGATGAAGTGGCAGAAAAGATGAAGCGCAAATACGGCAGTGCATACAATGAGCCGGAGGAACTGAACAAGACGATGGAATTCTCTGTTGACCTGGAGCATAAGGTATCAAGCGTTAAGTTCCAGCAAGTCGTTGAAGCAAGAATGCAGGAGATTATAGAAAACGTATGGGCTCAAGTATCACCGGAATATCAGGAAAAGCTGAACGGGGGAATCATCCTTACCGGTGGCGGGGCTAATCTGAAAAACGTAGAAACGGCTTTCCGCAAAAAGACAAAGATAGAAAAGATTACTACCGTGCAGTTCATTCCCGACAATGTGAACACAACAAACAAAAATATCAGCGTGCCTCACGACGGAACGATGAACACACTTCTCGGACTGCTGAAGAAAGGCGACATGAGCTGCGACGGCGGTGAACTTAACATTCAGCAGAACATCTTTACTACGGCTAACGGCAACAATGATGCTAAACCTGCCACGGAGACTACGCCACAAACCGAGCAAGCAGCAACTTACACTAATATGCAGACAGGTACAGGAAGAGTTCCGACACCGGGCGAGAAGATTATCCAGGAACGCCAGAACGACAAGAAAGAATGGGACAAGGCTCAGCTCGACAACACCGTAGAGGCATACGAGCGTTATATCTCCACCTCCCCTAACGGCGATTACGTCAAGGAAGCAAACGCAAAGATTGACGAGATGAAACGCAAGGAAAGCTTCGGCAGCAAATGGGGAGCATTCAAGAAAAAGCTGAAAGACCTCATCACTGAGGGCGAAGACGAATAAAACTACAGAGCACACATAAAACCGCTCTAAACAAGAAAAGAAAAATTAAAGAAATAAAGATATGGCAGACGATAAGAAGATTGGCAGAATGGCATTAGCATTCGGCGAGCCAGACAAGCCACAAAGCATAATTAAGGTTATCGGCGTTGGAGGAGGAGGAGGCAACGCAGTAAACCACATGTACCGTGAAGGCATCCACGATGTTACTTTCGTTCTTTGCAACACCGATAAAAAGGCTCTCGACGATTCTCCAGTGCCTGTTCACCTGCAGCTCGGAGAGGAAGGTCTCGGAGCCGGAAACAACCCGGAAACGGGAAAGGCCAAGGCAGAAGAGAGTGAAGGCGAAATACGCAACATGCTCAACGACGGTACGAAGATGGTATTCATCACCGCCGGAATGGGTGGCGGTACAGGAACCGGAGCCGGTCCGGA
>ERZ869991.293-NODE-293-length-17296-cov-5.403334_pt1 | contig 17296 bp, 14 predicted proteins | sample MGYA00520862_ERZ869991 | MGnify/ENA primary metagenome ERZ869991 (study PRJEB32232, sample SAMN07284978) | human gut metagenome | biome: human-associated habitat; material: feces | host: Homo sapiens | place: Tanzania | collected 2014-08-11 ...
TTTTCTTTTAAGAAAATTATACAAAATGTGCCGGTTCTTAAAATAAAATATTAAATTTGCACGCAGAAAATGTGGAAAAGCATTGTGCTTAATCTTGTAAGAATGGGAACCTAGGAAATTTTCATGTGCACGACAAGAAAGCTCGATGGTAGACACTCGTATAAGATATTGTTGTATCGGCATGTAAGTGGCGGTATGACGCAGATTATGCGTGGGTTGCTATGCAGTTATCTGTGCACAGGTTATCCTAGGACCTCCATCTTGATGCAGCATGGCAATCTCGCGCTTTTATTACCAAACACAAAAAAAGGAAGGTATGAACAGAAAAACTATCTTAGCAGCTTTGTTGGCGATGGCTTCGGCAACTGCAACTTACGGTCAGGAAATAATGTGTGGCGGACTCGTGTTCAGTCAGATTGAAGACAACACGCTGAGTCTTGTGAAGTCGAATGATGTGGCGAGAATCGTTGTTCCCGCAACAGTGGAAGTCGGTGGAGAGCGGCGCGTGGTGAGTGCCGTTGCCGGTGACGCCTTCTATTGTTCTTTCAATATCAGCGATATACGTTTGCCGGAAGGGGTGACGCAAATTGGCGAAGAGGCATTCAGTCAGTGTCGGGCACTCAAAAGCTTGCATTTGGCGACAACGACGCCACCGCAGTGCAGTGCGGGGGCATTCGACGGACTCAATTTGGAGAAGATTTCACTCTATGTGCCCGTGGGGAGTGGAGCAACTTACAGGGCAGATTCGGTATGGGGAAAATTCAATATCGTAGAAGAAAAGTAGGATAGAACAGGTGGCGGTGAAGTAGGGTTGTGCTATTATAATATGTGAAAGTTGTGTTTTCTTCGTCAGATTCGTGGCTTTTTATAAAAAATATAGTACCTTTGCAAAGATTATGCAATAAAACGGCATAATTGGGGTTCTTATATATAAAAAGTTAAGATATTACAAAGTGAACGAACAAAATAGTGTAGAGGTTAACAGCCTCAAATGCCGACATGATGCGATGGGAAGTGTGCAGAGAGCAGTAAAAAGGCTCTTTGATATCGTGTTCTCCCTGCTCGGAATGCTCGTGGCATCTCCGGTATGCCTGGTAATAGCGATAATGTTGAAACGACAGAAAAACGGTCCTGTGATTTTCTCTCAGGAGCGTATCGGCTATAAGGGCAAACCGTTTGTTATTTACAAGTTTCGCACGATGAGTGAACCGGAAAAGGAACCTCAGCTTGTGGCGAAATGCATTGAAGGTCAGTCTACTAAGACAGAACGCTTCTTGCGTGAGCATCATCTCGACGAACTGCCACAGTTGTGGAATGTGCTGAAGGGAGATATGTCGTTCGTGGGTCCTCGCCCGGAGCGAAAATATTATATCGACAAGATTATGGAGTACGACCCGAACTATGTTCTTATATACGAGATGAGGCCGGGGCTCACATCCGAGGCTACACTATACAACGGATATACAGATACTATGGAAAAGATGCTTGTAAGACTACGTATGGATACCGACTACCTGAAAAGGCGGTCGTTGGCTCTTGATGCCTCAATCGTGGCAAAGACATTCTTCAGTATCGTGAGTGGAAAGAAATTCTAATAATAACAAAACCGAAAAATAATTTCAACATGAAAAGATATATCATTGCATTGTTGCTTTCTGTGCTTTTTCCTATGGGAATGATGGCACAGTCGTCAATGACCGACGACCAGGTTATGAAGTTTGTCATTAAAGAGCATAATGCCGGAACATCACAGTCGCAAATCGTGACAAAACTGATGCAGAACGGTGTTAATATAGAGCAAATCAGACGCGTCAGAAAGAAATATGAACGCGCCACTAAAGATCAGGGACTCGGACATGTTTCTGGAGCTACGGGCAGTAAAAACGATACTCGCCTGAGAACTGGAAAGAACAAGAAAACCAACAGTGATGAGCTTGATGACAAGCGCTCAGAGTATGATTCGCAATATAGAGTGAAGGATGGAAGAAAGGAACTCAACCAGCGCTCGAATGTATATAATGAGACTAATGAGGATTGGGCAGACATGCGTGACGAACTTGATGAGTTCGTGCCGGATACTGCTGCATTGCTCAACAAACTGATGATGGAGAAGACTAAGAAGAAAGTCTTCGGACGTAATATCTTCAACAACAAGAACCTTTCTTTTGAACCGAATATGAATATTGCCACACCGCAGAATTACCGTCTCGGTCCGGGCGATGCCGTATATATCGACATCTATGGAGCTTCGCAGAAGACGGTAGAGAGCACCGTGTCGCCAGACGGATTCGTTACCATCGAGGGATACGGACCGGTGCAGGTTAGCGGACTCACAGTGGAGCAGGCAAACGCAAGACTGCGCTCCACACTGGGCTCCAGATACAGCAGTTCGCAGATAAAGCTCACAGTAGGTGAGACACGTTCAATCATGGTAAACGTGATGGGAGAGGTGAAGGCTCCTGGTACATACACGCTGTCGGCTTTCGCCACCGTGTTCCATGCACTGTATATGGCTGGAGGAACAAACGAACTCGGAACTTTGCGTAATATCAAGGTATATAGAAACAACCGCCTCGTATCGGTAGTGGATATCTACGACTATATGCTCAACGGAAAACTAACAGGAAACGTGCGCCTCGCCGACAATGATGTTATCGTGGTCGGACCGTATGATTGTCTTGTCAATATCACGGGTAAGGTGAAACGCCCTATGTGGTATGAGATGAAGAAGAACGAGAGCGTGGGCACAATACTGAAATATGCCGGCGGATTTACCGGCGATGCCTATACAAAGTCGGTAAGGCTCGTGCGTAAGACGGGTAAGGAATATTCCGTGTTCAATGTTGATGAATTTGACATGAGTTCGTTCCATCTCGCTGATGAGGATTCTATCAGTGTAGACTCTATCTTGCCTCGCTATTCAAATATGGTGGAGATAAAGGGAAGCGTGTTCCGTCCGGGTATGTATCAGGTGGGCAGCGACATAAACAGTGTGCGCACCTTGATTGAGCATGCCGAGGGATTAAAAGAGGAGGCATTTACTGCTCGTGCCGTGATGCACCGCATGAAGGCTGACCGCACTCTTGAGGTTATACCGGTGGATATTGACGGTATCCTTTCGGGAAAAGTGGCTGATATGCCGCTGCAGCCTAATGATGTTCTCTTCATCCCAACGAAACAGGAGATGATGGAGGAGCAGACGATTACTATTCATGGTGAGGTGAACTATCCGGGTATTTACAAATATGCTTCTAACGAGACACTTGAAGACTTCGTGTTGCAGGCTGGAGGATTGAAGAATTCGGCTTCTACCGTTAAAGTGGACGTGGCACGTCGCATCGTTAATCCTAAGGCTCTCTCAACAGACTCTATCACGGCTTATACGTATAGCTTCGCCTTAAAAGACGGCTTTGTGATTGACGGAAAGCCAGGCTTTAAGCTAATGCCTTTTGATGAGGTGTATGTGCGCAAGAGTCCGGGATTCTCTAAGCAGCAGAATATTACGGTTGACGGAGAGGTTATGTTTAGCGGTACTTACACTCTTGCCAAGAACAATACCCGCTTGAGTGATGTTATAAAGGCAGCGGGAGGTGTGAACGACCGTGGATATGCTGCCGGAGCTACTCTCGTAAGACGTATAAACGAAAGTGAACGCAAGCGTCTGGAGGCTGCTCGAAGAATGGCTCTCGAACAGTATGAACAGGTGGCTGCCGAGGAGGCTGCAAAGACAGGACAGAAGGTAGACCTTTCCAACAGCGAAAGGTTGAGGAAGTTCCAGATTGAGGATACTTACTCTGTTGGTATAGAGCTCGACAAGGCTATTGCTCATCCGGGAGGCGACGAGGATATCGTGCTTCGCGAGGGCGACCGAATCGTTGTTCCGCAGTATACCGGTACGGTGAAGATTAACGGCGAGGTGATGTATCCTAACACCGTTGGCTTCGTCAAAGGCAAGAAGGCAAGCTATTATATCGACCAGGCAGGTGGATTCAGCAACAAGGCAAAGAAACGTCAGTCTTACATTATATATATGAACGGTACTGTGGCAAAGGTTTCTCACAATGCCAAACCACTGCCAGGTTGCGAAATCGTTGTTCCTGCCAAGGCTACAACTAAGATGAGCATTGCCGAGACAATGACTATCGGAACATCTGTTGCTTCTATTGCTACGATGATTGCGACGCTTGCCAATATATTATAATAAGGTATAGGGGAGGACGGAATATGAAATATCCTATTGGAATACAGAATTTCGATGAAGTAAGAAATGGTGGATTTACCTATGTGGATAAAACCCGCATGGTTTACAAGTTGGCTGACGAAGGTAAATACTATTTTCTCAGCCGACCGCGTAGATTCGGAAAAAGTCTGCTGATTTCAACTATTGAAGCTTATTTTAAGGGGCAGAAAGAACTCTTTGATGGACTTGCCATCTATGACATGGAGCAGAATTGGTATAAATACCCTGTATTTCATATAGATTTGAATACAGCTAACTTCAGAGAGCGTGGTAGCTTGTTTTCCATACTCAACGACTATCTATGCACTTGGGAGAAAGAATATGGCAAGTCGGAATCTGAAACAACTCTCGCCCTACGTTTCAAAGGAATCGTGGAGAGGGCTGCAAAAAAAGAAGGAAGGAATGTTGTTATTCTTGTTGACGAATACGACAAACCTATTCTCCAGACTTTCCATGATGCGGAATTGCAGGAGAACTATCGTAATGAGCTGAAAGCTTTCTATTCTGTATTGAAGACACAGGACAGATACATCAAGTTCGCTTTCCTGACAGGAGTTACAAAGTTCGGAAAGGTCAGCGTATTCAGCGACCTCAACAATCTTATGGATATTTCCATGGACAACCGCTATATAAGCATCTGCGGAATAACTGAGAAAGAGTTGAAAGCGAACTTCAAGGAAGGTATTGCGGAACTGAGCGAAGCTACAGGAAAGACTGAAGAGGAAACTCTCGAAGAGCTGCGTCTTCGTTATGACGGATATCATTTCAAGCCGGGTAGCGTTGGTATTTACAATCCGTTCAGTGTGCTTAATACTTTGGCAAGATTGGAATATGGCGACTATTGGTTTGAAACAGGCACACCGACTTTCCTTGTGGATTTGCTGAAACTTCATCACTACGAATTGCAGGATCTCACCAAGGAACAAATCTCTGACGATGTTATCAATAGCGTGGACTCGATGTCTACTAATCCTATCCCCGTGATTTACCAGAGCGGTTATCTCACGATAAAGGGGTATGACGAGCGTTTCAAGAAATATAAGCTTGGATTCCCGAATCAAGAAGTGGAACAGGGATTCTTGAATTTTCTCTTGCCACGCTACAGCTCGGCAGGCGACAAATCTCCTTATTTCATAGTGGAGTTTGTCAAGGATATAGAGGCTGGTAATCCGGAACGTTTCATGCAGCGATTGTCAACGATGCTTGCCGATACCGACTATAAGGTAGTGGGCAATGCCGAGCTGTATTTCCAAAACGTGATGTATCTTATCTTCAAGATTATGGGATTCTATATCCAAGTGGAGCGTCCCGTGAGCGACGGACGGATTGATGCTGTAATCCAGACCGATGACTACATCTATATAATAGAGTGCAAGCTCGACAAATCGGCTGACGAGGCTCTGCAGCAGATTGAGGACAGCAACTATGCCGCTCCGTTCCAGATGGACAAGAGAAAACTCTATAAGATAGGATTGAACTTCTCTACCGAGACGAGGGGAGTGGAGGAGTATAAGATAAAATGATTATAACATGACTTTTAGAAAGATAAAGAACATATTTAAGACTGATGATGCGCGCAGCGGAAACGTGCGTATCAATATCTTGTATTCTGCAATCTTGAAGATTGTAGGACTGAGCTGTTCTTTATTTATTGTGCCAGTTACTTTGGGATATCTAAATAATGAGGTTTATGGTATCTGGCTTACAATGTCGTCAATATTGTTTTGGTTTACGTTCTTTGATGTCGGACTTGGCAATGGTATGCGTAATTATCTTGCAGAGGCTTTTTCCTTGAAAGATTATGATAAGGCTCGCTCGTATATATCAACGACTTTTATTATGCTTCTGGGACTTGCTCTAATCATTGCTGTTATTGCTATCGTGCCGGTGTCGTTGCTTGACATGAACTCTGTTTTCAATACTAATGCTATATCGGGCATAGAATTGAGAAAGGTTCTTATAGTAGCTTTGATTTTTACTTTCGCCTTATTTGTCGTTAAAAATATCGGACTTGTCTTCGTGGCGATGCAGAGATATGCTGTAAATGATTTGTTGAGCGTTTCCGGAAGTGTCTTGGCTTTGCTCGTTGTATATGTCTTGACAAAAGTAACAGAAGGCAATCTTATGTATGTTGTACTTGCTTTTACAGGGATACCTGTGGCTGTATATGTCTTGGCGGCAATACCTGTATTCAGTAAGTATAAGTATCTTCGCCCGTCTATATCGAGCCTTGACTATAAACTCGGCAAGAAAATTGTGGGTAAGGGACTTGGCTTCTTTTTTATACAGATTACGAGTTGTCTTGTAATATACGGCTCCTCAAATCTCTTTATTACGCAGTTCTGCGGACCCGCGGACGTTACGGTATATAATATTGCATATAAGTTCTTCAATATGTTGGCTATTGCATATACGATAGTTATATCGCCAATGTGGAACGCTTATACAGATGCCTATGTAAAAGGAGATATGTTGTGGATAAGCAAAACATTTAAAAAGGCAATGAAATTATGGGCTCTTTCTGTTGTAGGTGGTGTCTTGATGCTCATGACTTGTAATTTCTTCTATGCTATATGGGTAGGTGATGCAGTTACTGTACCTTTGTCGGTTTCTGTTGTAGTGTTCCTATATATAAGCATGTTTAACTTGAATAACTGCGTAACGTATCTTTTGAACGGACTGAATAAAATTAGAGTGCAGATATATACTTCTGTATTTTTTACTGCTGCATATTTGGTTATTGTCAATATCTTCGGCGGCAGTTCGGGAATCATTGGTATTGTGGCGTGTATGGCTATATGTTATGCCCTTATGGCTGCGATTCATTTTTACCAGTGTTGCATTCTGATAAAAGAGAAGGCTAAGGGAATATGGAATAAATAAAAGAAAGGAACGAAATGCCAAACAAGATAAGTGTTATTACTGTCGTTTACAACGATGTTAAGAATATTCGTGCCACGATGGAGAGCTTCTTCTCTCAAACGTGGGAGGATAAGGAATACATTGTTATAGATGGTGGAAGTACGGATGGAACAGCAGATATAATAAAAGAATATGCCGATCGCCTGGCTTATTGGTGCTCGGAGAAGGATAAAGGATTGTTTGATGCAATGAATAAGGGCCTTAGCAAGGCTACAGGCAATTGGGTTAATATTCTGAATTGTGGTGACTATTATTGTTCGGTAAATTCGTTGAGAAACTTGGTTGAACAATGTGAGGATCTTGATAAGGCAGATGTTGTTTTTGGAAATGCAATAGCTGTTTCTGATGATGAAGACATACATGTTGAGGCAGGAAATGATTTGTCTGAATTAGAGTCGCATGCTATTTATAGACATGGTTGCTCTTTGGTTCGGCTTGCAACTCACAGAAAATATCTTTTTGCATTGGATAAAAAAGAATATGGATTTGCTTTGGATTATGATGTGATTTACAGAATGTATCACGATGGCTGCAAATTTATAAAAGTTCCGGTTGACGTACAGAAATATGAGGTTGAAGGAACTTCTAATAATGTGTACAAAAGTATTAAATATAATTATAGAATAGTTACGCAATATGGTAAAACTCCACGCAAGTATTTTAAATATTTAAATAACTTATTGTCTACTTATATTAGGCGGAGTTATGCTTTTAGATTACTGCGTGATTTTATATTTGAGTATTTTTTGAATGATGTTTTGCCTTGTGTTGCATCATGGAAGGTTCGTAGATTTTTTTTACAGCATATGGGTATAAGCATCGGAAATGATACTTTTATATCAAAAAATGTGTATTTCATGACACCAAGATTGTTTAAAATAGGATGTGGTTCTGATGTAAACAGAGGATGTCTGCTTGATGCACGTGGAGGAATAACTATTGGAAACAATGTTTCAATATCACATGATGTTAAAATCGTTACTGGCGGACACCATCTGAACTCACCATCGTTTAAAGGAAAATACATGCCTATAGAGATATGTGATTATGTATGGCTTGGCATCGGATGTACTATTTTGCAAGGTGTAAAGATTGGAAAAGGTGCTGTTGTATGTGCTGGCGCTGTTGTAACGTCTGATGTAGAACCTTATAGTGTAGTAGCTGGAATTCCGGCAAGAAAAATTAAAGAGCGTATACACAGTCTTGACTATAAATGTAGGTGGAATATATTATTTACATAAATCATCAATAAAAATGAAACCTTCAAAGGAAATTGATATTATGGCTATTGTTGGACAGATTTTCAAACATCCAAAGTCTTTGGCTGTTTGTGTAACATCTTCTGTCCTTTTGGGAATTATTGTTGCTTTGACTACTCCAAAGGTATATACAGCCTCAGTAGTACTTGCTCCTGAAATGTCGGCCGGCGGATTAGGCCTAAGTGGAGGCTTGGCTGATATGGCATCAAATTTTGGTGTTGATCTTAATTCTGCCGGAAAGGGAATGGATGCTATTTATCCTGAGATATATCCTGAATTATTTACTTCATATGATTTCATTCATAGTCTTTTTTCTGTTCCGGTAAGGACCGAAAAAAGTAATAAGACTTGCGACTATGCTTATCATTTGACAAAACAGACAAAAAATTCTCTGTTGCAATATCCGAAAGTTTGGTTGTCAAGTTTAATGAAAAAAACAGTAAAAGCTGGCAGTGGCAAGGCTGACCCTTTTAAAATGTCGAGGGATGAAGCCGAACTTTGTGATGGTATTTCAGGGAATATAATGTGTATGGTAGACAAGAAAACAAGTGTTATTACGATCTCTGTGAAAGATCAGGATCCGCTTGTCGCTGCTATTCTTGCTGATACATTACAAAGAAGACTTCAGACATATATAACAGATTATAGAACCAAGAAAGCTCGTACTGATTATGGCTATTATAAAAAGTTATATTCTGAGGCAAAAGCAAAATATACAAAAGTTCAACAAAAATACGCTGCTTATTGTGATGCAAACCAGGATATTGTGCTTGAAAGTTTTCAGACGAAGCGGGATGAGCTGGAGAATAATATGCAATTGGCTTTTAATACAATGAGCCAATTGAACACGCAACTGCAGAATGCCGAGGCTAAAATACAGGAGCGCACTCCTGCGTTTACTATATTATCTGAGGCAAAAATGCCATATAAGGCTTCAAGTACGCCTAGATCTTTTGTCGTAATTATTTTTGCTATGCTCGGTGTGGTTATTGATGTTTTATGGCTAATATGTACAAATCGCCGGAAGAAGAATTACGAAGAAGAAAGCGAATTACAAAACAAACTTGAAAGCGAGACAGGAAACGAAACGGAAAAATAAAAATAAGGAATTGTGACATATTCAATACCATATATTTTTGTGCTTATCATATTTAGCATTTGTGCCTTCTACTATGATCATGTTGACGATGATAATAGTAAGAAGTGGGTGAATATTGTTTCTTCTTTCGTATTTTTTGTTTTCTTTGCATTCCGTGGATATGTATATACCGATTGGCTTAGCTATACGGAATATCTTGACAGAATTGATTGGGATGAGTTGTTGAATTGGGATCCTCTGAACTCAAAATCTTTTGAGCCGGGGTTTGCCTTGCTTACGTTAGTGTGCAAGACAGTTCTCAATGATTACTCATTTCTTGTATTTGTTTGTACTTTGATAGACTCTGTCTTATTTTTCCGTTTTCTGAGGTATCGTAAGGTTGACAATATGGCATTGGCATTTATGCTGTTCTTCACTTTTGAAGGACTGGTTATTATGTTTAACCTTTTGAGAAATGCAATAAGTATGTTCATATTTATGAATGCGCTTCAATATATAGAGAAGCGTATGCCGTTGAAATATTTCTCTTTATGTTTCCTTGCATTGATGTTTCACATGTCTGCGGTAATTTTTTTCCCTCTTTATTTCTTCTTACATAAGAAACTTAACAGATGGGCTTTCTTGGGAGTAGCAATGACTTGTGTACTTTTCTTTTTGAGTCACATATCCATAGTTACCATGATTGTTCGTGTATTAGGATTAGAGGGACTATTCGGCGGTAAAGTTGAAGTATATACAGAATACATTACTTCATCTCGAGAGTTGTCAATTACTGGATTGCTTGAAAATTTGGGAATTGTAGCTTTCGTTTTTATGTATTATGATGAAATTCTCGAGAAACATGAAAATCATGTAATTATTATCAATAGTCTATTGATGTTTCTTGTCATGTATTTTGTTTTTGCGGAGTTCAAAACTTTAAGTTCGCGTCTATCCATATTGTTCTATTATTCTTATTGGATTCTTTGGGTGGATGTCGTTCATGTCTTGTATTTGAAAAACAACAGAATATTGCTTTCTGTATTACTTTTTTTATATTGTTCTTTTATTACAATACGCAATATTGGTACACCATGCCAGGAATACGACAATATTCTTTTTGGAAGCAAAAGCTATCAAGAGAGAGTTACAATTTTACGTAGAACCTATCAAGAAGACGAATAACTATGAATATTTTATTTGACCAGACAGAGGCGCAGGCACTATTCTTTAATGGTGCTGCAGAATATGCACAGGCTGTATTTGTCAAGATGCTTTCAGTGCTTGATTCATATCCTGATGTAAATATATATAGTCTTTATTCATCAGACAAGACATTTAGGTATGAAAAAATGTCTTGTGAGAATCTCAGTGGCATAAATCGTGTGACATGTGTGGATTACAAAGGCAAGACATTGAGAGAAATTGTAGATGAATATAATATAGACATTTTGTTTGTCACTTGTATGCAAGCTTTTTGCGATTTGCCTTTAGGCAATCTTGACAGACTAAATTGCAAGGTCGTTGGAGTGATTCACGATCTTACGGATGAAGAACTTTCAAGATCTCATGTCTTTTTGCTGAAGCATTTAGGGCATCCGTATAAGTTGATTCGTTCGTATTTGTCGAAATTAAAGGCCCGTATTGTCGTCGGAAATGTTAGCAGTCGGCGTAAACAGATGATATCTATGCTCAATAGAAATGATGCTGATATTGTCACTGTTTCCGACTATACGCGTAATTCTATAAAATACAATTATAGAGAATTGAAGAATCGTATCCATGTTTTTTATGCGCCAGAAAAGGATGTTCCCGATATAAAGGATGATATAAGCTGTAAGGAACTTGATAATGTTATAAAAAGTCAAGTCCCGTATTTTCTTATCGTTTCAGCTGACAGACTGATGAAGAATGCTTTAAGTATGGTTAATGCTTTTAAGGCCTTTGTGGATGCCGGCAACCGGGGGTATCGTATCGTGACAGTTGGTTCTATGCCTAAAATGTTCGAAAATCATGTACCCGTACCACATCTAACTTCTTCTGATTTAGAACATGCATATATGCATTGCCATGCATTGTTGTATCCTTCTCTTTTTGAAGGTTTTGGCTATCCTCCGTTGGAAGCTATGAAATATAGAAAGCCTGTTATATGTTCAAATGTTTGCTCTATGCCCGCCGTGCTTGAGAATTCTCCAATATATTTCTCTCCAATATATGAAACAGATATGTATGGAGCATTACTTAGATTTTGTGAATCTCAGTATGACTCTTTATGTGCAAGAAGCTTGGAACAATACAGAAAGGTTCACCTTCGTCAAAACCAAGATTTGGATAAATTGGTTAAGATGCTTTTTGATGGTAGTTTTATAAAAGACTAAATTATGAAAATTGCTTATTTGGGTAAAATACAGCTCTCGGATGTGGATCTGTCATATTTGCATGAAGCTCAGAAAATTTCAGATATTACTTATTTTCTGGAGGTAACACCCCGTTTTACAAAGGGACCAGGCTTTTGCGTTTCAAAGATGTCAAAAAAAATGGGAATCTTTAAGGCTACAGAGCTATATCCGGATTTTTCAAAGTATGATGACTACATTGATACTGAAAAATTTTATGTAGTAAATACTCCAGGGAAACTATGGCAGATAAAGGCTTTTTGGACAAACCTGTTGTTGCTGTTCTTTTTATTGCGTAAAGGCTTTGGAGTTATACATGTGGCATGGCCTTTGAATGTCTATGAATTCGTATTGTATGTTTTAAGTAAGCGAATGATTTTGACAGTACATGATCCTTTTCCACATACTGGACTTGATACGTTTATAGTGAGGCTTCGCAGAAAAGTTGCTTTTGCTTTGGTTCCAAAGCTTATAGTCTTGAATAAAGCCCAAGTGTCACAGTTCGTGGACTATTATAAAATTGATAGTAGCAGGGTCGTGGAGAGCCGTTTAAGTTGCTACACGTATCTCCGTACAGTCTCAGAAATGAAAAATGATTCAAGAATGAGATATATCCTGTTTGCCGGTAAAATATCGAGGTATAAGGGACTTGACTATTTGTTGCCGGCAATGTTGAGAGTACATGAACTTGTTCCTGATATAAAATTGGTCGTTGCCGGTGGTGGTGAGTATCATTTTGACATATCTGAATTTAAGGCAAAGGATTATATCGATATACGAAATCGTTTTATTCCGGATAATGAGCTGGTGTCTTTGATAAAGGGGGCGGAATTTGTGGTATGCCCATATACTGATGCAACACAGAGTGGAGTTGTTATGTCGGCATTTGCTTTTGAGAAACCTGTTATGGTAACAAACGTAGGTGGTTTACCGGAAATGGTAGGAAATGGACGCTATGGCTGTATTGTGAAAGAGAAAGACATAGATTCCCTTGTGGAAAATATTGTCCGTCTGTTGTCGTGTCCAAAATTATTGAAATATTATCACGACAATATAAAATCAGATTACGGAACAGGTTATTTATCTTGGTCTGCAATTGCAGATGAATTGAATAAAGAATATAATTATATAGCAAAATAATAATGAATACATTTTTGTCTTTTGTAATTGTGGAATACTTCTCAGAGGATGAAGTAAAAAAATGCTTGAATTCTATTGCTTGTAATTTGCATATACCTTTTGAGATTATAGTTTCATCAAATTCTTGTTATGATAAAGCAAAACAACATAGGTTGCTTGATTGTGACAAGCGTGTACGCTGGATTTTTAATGATAGAAACGGAGGTTTTGCTTATGCTATGAACCGAGGCTTAAAGGAGGCTAAGGGTAATTATCTTATTATAATGAATCCTGATTGTACAATTGATTCTGATCTTGGTGAAATGGTTATTTTTTTGCAAAATCATCCTGATGTTGGTGCAGTTGCTCCTATGATACATGATTATGCTGGTAGTGTTCAGGATACAGCTCGTCCGTATGTCTCGTTGCCGCGTTTCTTGTCAAGACAGTTTAGACGCATTATTTTTCATAAGGAAAGTGTTCTTGATACAAGTATGGACTATACAAAAATCCAAACAGTAGATTGGGTTATTGGTGCTTTTATTATGGTTACGAGAAAGGCGTATGAGATGACCGGAGGACTTGACGACAGCTTTTTTATGTATGCAGAAGATTTGGACTGGTGTACACGAATACGCCAAAAGGGATTAGAGATAGTCTATTATCCACATTGCCAAATAACTTATAAAGGTACACGCCGAGCTCGTAAAAATAAAAAATATGCGCGGATTTTTCTGCACAGTCATTTCTTGTATTGGAAGAAAACTGGTTTTTTCTGTGGGTATCCAAAGCGTAAGAAGATTTTCTACGACGAATGATGCATATGTATTTTTACCTTTTTAAATAAAGGAAAAGTTGTCATTATCATAGAGTATATCGCTTTTCCTATATTCGTTTTATAGAAGAGAGGCTTGACTGTATCGGCCAAGTCTTTTTTCTCTATGTATTCAGAGTAGTGGAATATAAGTCTGAACATATAATAGTATGTATCACTCTTTGTTATTCCTTTAAAATTGTCATTACACCAAATTAAGAAACAAGAATCAGCACACAGCTTTCTTCTTATTTTTTCGGGGGTCATGTCTGGAGTAATGTTTTTATTGCTCTGTCTCCATAATATATCCGCCCCACAAATAGTCTTTATGCCTTTTCTCCTGCTTAATTTTGCCCATGTCGCTATATCTGTTCCCCATGCCATATCAAAGTGTTCAAAGCCACCATTGCTGAAAAATGTTTCTCTTTTAAAAATGTATTCTACAACAAAACTTTCAATCTTTGCTGTACATTTTGCTTTTAGAAAGTCTGTTGCATAAAGAACGTCAGGGTAATGTTTAGGTAGTCTTACAACATTATTCTTTTCATCTATAACTTTCACATTGAAGTGGTATAAGTCATATATACTGTCGTTCTTGTTTATTTCGTTGTAAAACAATTCAACACAACGCTCCTCTACCATATCATCATCTGAGAAAAGCATAATCCATTCTTCTCCTTGAATAATGTCAAGACAGCGTTCCCATTGGGCAACAAGGTCTTTACCGCCTAAATTGTTTTCAAATCTTTTGTATTTTATATTCAGTGTCTGATTGTATTTATCTATGATTGCTTCAAAGTCACTGTCACTGGCATCAATACCGATATAGACATTGAAATTCTTGCAAGTCTGTTTTTCAAGGCTTGACATCATATTCTCAAAAAAATCTATTTTGTATGCAGGTATTACTATTGCAAGCTTATTCATTTATTTCTTATATATTTAATATGTTGATATTTTTTGCGCTAAGTTAATCTTTTTTTTTCAAATAAGATATGAATTCATGAAAATATCAATATAATAGGTATATATTTAGTATATTATTATGTAGATTTGTTGATTTTTTATGTAATAAAATTTGATTGTATCATATCTTTTAGTATATTTGCGCTGTAAATATAAAGAAATAATATCATAATCTTTATGAAAGTAAATGCAGCTGATAGTTTGCAAGAAAAATTACTAACCTAAATATACATTTTTATGAAAAAAACTCTTTATGCCATGCCGATAATGGCTCTAATGGCCGTATTGTCATTTCTTTCGTGTTCAAAAGACGCTGATGGATATTCCGGAGATGTTGAGCTTGGAAGCAATAAGCTTACGATACGTACAAAGGCTGTTTCTGCCGGAACCACAACGATGACCGTTGCTACACCTATTAATATATATGTATTCGACAGCCAGGACAAATGTATTGCACAGAAGACTCTTGAGGCTGAAACGGATAAAGCCGACATGAAGTTACAGGCTGGAAAATATAAGGTGTATGCCGTGGCAGGAGCCGGTTCCGCAGACTATTCTTTACCAAAGAAAGATGATGCCACTCCGCAAAGTATCATAGCCTTGAACGGAGGCAAACAACATTCTGATCTGATGACCGCAACAAGTGATGTAACTCTCGTTGATGGCGAAGATTCTGATCTTACGCTCTTGATGCAACGTAAAGTATTGATGCTTACAGCTGTAAATATTACCGATGTTCCGGATGATGTTACAGGGATATCTGCAACCCTCAGTCCGCTATATGAAAATATAACGCTCTCTGGTGACTATTCCGGTGAGCAGGCTTCGCAGACAATAAATCTCTCAAAACAAGATGGCGGTACGACATGGACTGCAGATTGCAATCTCTTCCTCCTTCCGAGTGTAGGCAATCCATCGGTGAAGTTTGTGTTCACAACTGCCGACGGCAAGAAAAAGACCTTTACTTATGCAAGTCAGAAACCGCTCGTTGCCAATTATAAAGTATCGATAAACGTGAATTACCTGAAGGTAAAAGAGCCTACACTGAAATGCAGCATAAATGGAGTAGACTGGGCGGGCAACGATATTTGGTCGTTTGATGCTGACGAACGCAATTTTACTGTTGATGGTGGTGGCGATGAGCCTGGAGGTGGCACCGTTGTTGAGGGGACTGTTCCGCATGTTGGAACATTATACAAAGGCTGTTATGTATTGAAGACAGAGCAGATTGGAGCATCGACCAATGTAACGGTAATCGCCCCGGAGCAATACAATGAATGGAAATATACAAAAGGTGATCAAAGCGGAATGAAGTCAGAAACAGATGCTATCCTCGACAAACTAAATGTAAACGGCATCGTAGACTGGAGATTACCTTCATTATCAGAGATAACTTACGTGAAAGACAATATTACAACGATAAATGATAATCTTACGGCATTGGGAATGCAGACAATGTCGGTTGGCACTTCCAGTTCTATGAGGCTCTATCTTTTCAACAATGGCTCTGGAAAAATATACGGGATGTACCTAAAGAACGGATCAATAAACGAAGCTCCTGGAAATGGAGTTTCCGTATTCCTACGTCCTTTCACAACACTTCTGTTTACAGACTAGTCCTTATTTTTATCAGCTCCCTCCCCCTTGGGGGAGCTGGAGGGGACTGTTTTATATATATACCTCGCCAGTCCGTATATATACCTTCTGAATCCAGGCTTGTAATCAAGAATTCTGTCAAACCATCCGAGATGCTTTGCCACAGCCTTGACAACCATGCCCACATAGAACATGGCAAACAGGGTGCCTATGCCCACGATATGCCATATCCACTCGCCGAAGAAACCATAGCAGGCTATAATACCGAGGGTCACGAGCGTTGTGTCTACACAGATTTTTACTTTCGGAAACTCCACTCCGCTCACACGACTGATAGCTACGGGGAATCCTTCGCCCGGCATCGTTACGCTGCCACATCTTACTTCAAGGGCTATTCCCATGCCGAGAATTGTGCACCCTGCCACCTGTGCTACAATCTTCTGCCACAAAAAATCGGGAGAAAGCCATTCTGTGAGCAGCATGTTCAAGTCGATTAGCGAACCGAATACGAAACCTACCAAAAGCTGGAATAGCTGTACGGGCTCAAACTTGCGTCGCAATACAAGAATCTGACCTACAACGAGCAGAGCATTCATGATGTAAGTATACTGTCCGATAGTAAGCTGTGGAACCATCGCTTCCTTTCCTGCACTTTCAAAAACATAGGGCAAAACGCTGATTACGCTCGAGCCGAGCATCGACCTTACGCAAACGGCAACGCCTGCCGTCATAATCCACAATGAAACGAGCAGCAGCAAATGCTGCCAGCAAAACATAACAATCCTATCCTTCATACAAAATGTCTAATCAAAAAAATCAATGCAAAAGTACATAAAAAAGCGTAATCTTGCGAGATAATGGACAAATTAAATTATCTTTGTACCCCATAAAACAACTAAATAAAAA
>ERZ869991.294-NODE-294-length-17271-cov-24.560137_pt1 | contig 17271 bp, 15 predicted proteins | sample MGYA00520862_ERZ869991 | MGnify/ENA primary metagenome ERZ869991 (study PRJEB32232, sample SAMN07284978) | human gut metagenome | biome: human-associated habitat; material: feces | host: Homo sapiens | place: Tanzania | collected 2014-08-11 ...
CACAGAGGGAACATCTGATGAACTGAAAAAGTAGACATATAGTTGCTCTCCTAAACTGGAATACTAGACATATTCAGAATAGTGAAACGGGAATGAATACCTCTTTAGTTTTATCAAATCGTAACGATAAATTTCTGGAAAGATTAGCTGTTAGTGAAGTCAATCTCTTCAGAGAAGTGTTCGAACTCAACGTCTTTATATCCGTATCTGGCAAAGAGCTGTTTGATATATTTCTGCTGTTCCGGGAGGAGTTTCAGTTGTCCCAGTTTGTAACGGTAGTATTGTCCTTTGCTACCGAGGTAGTCTCTCATTTCTGCGCGCAGTGCAGGTGCGTCTTTCACTTTCATTTCGGCAAATAGTTTGTCGAATCCCCATGCCATTTTCACGACACGCAGCGGAGCGAAGTACTCGCATTTCCCGTTTTTCAGGGCATTTGGGAAGATGGCGTCTCCTCTATCCGTCTTCTCGTTTTTGTAGAGACCGGATAGATAGTGGATACACTTGTCTTTCATCGGACATGGTTCGGTGAAGCAATAGGTGATGAGGCTAGGTACGTTTCCGTATTCGAAAGCCTTTTTCAAAAGTTCCTTTTCATTCATATAGGTTATATTTTTAATGAAAAATTTCTATTATAACGAGAAAATAGGGTATTTATTGCCCGAAAACAGCACTTTTTTATATATTTTTGTAGCTTATTTCCGCTTATTATTAGCATTTTTCTGCTTCTTATTAGCGTTTTTATGATGCATTTCCATAAAATTATGATACTTCCATGATACTTCTTTCGCCATTTTTCGAGAAGTCTCATTCGATAAAAGATTCTGAGTGTTAGATATATAACCTTCATTTTTCATTGAATAATGAGACTTTGATACTTTTTTTTGAGAAAAAACATTTATACGTATGCGCGCGATGAATCCTTTGCGTTACCTACCATTCTGCTTGATGCAAAAACGTTGCTTACTCATAAAGGTCATCCAAAAACATATAAAAAGTACGAAATCTTTTGTGAGTTTCATGCTTTTTGTTTATCTTTGCACAAAATAGTGTGCCTGAGACAGAATGAAGCATGATATTGGCTATATCTGATAGCTTTCTGTCGTAACCACTTACTTAATTAGAAAAGGAGCAATCATGAAGCAGAATGTGAAACGTTTGCCTTACGGCATCAATGACTTTGAGGCTGTTATAGAACAGAATCAATATTATGTGGATAAGACGATGTATTTGCCTTTGTTGGAAAACCAGCCAAGCAACATCTTCTTCATTCGTCCACGTCGGTTTGGTAAGAGCATATTCCTGAGTATGCTCCATGCTTACTATGACTGTAGCAAGAAAGAGAAATTCCAAACTCTTTTCGGTGATTTATGGGTAGGCAAGCATCCTACTCCTTTACAGGGGAGGTATCAGGTTCTTCACCTTGATTTCTCGTATGTAGGTGGTAGTATCGAAAAGTTGGAGGAAAACTTCAATATGTATCTGCGTGTCAAATTAGACGGCTTCATGCGAGTTTATCAAGAGTTTTATCTGGCAGATTTTAAGGAGAAGTTCTTTAAGTCTGATTCTGCTGCGGAGAAACTGGCTTTGCTTCAAGATGAAACTGCGACCAAGGGCATTCCTCTCTATCTGATCATCGATGAATATGACAATTTCACCAATACTGTGCTCAATGAGCAGGGGGAGAAAGTATATTGGGCAATCACCCATGCCGATGGTTTCTATCGTGATGTCTTCAAGAAGTTCAAGGGCATGTTTGAGCGTATCTTCATCACAGGTGTCAGTCCTGTTACCTTGGACGATGTGACGAGTGGATTCAATATCGGCTGGCATATCTCCACCAAGCCGGAGTTCAACCAAATGCTGGGCTTCTCCCAGGAGGAAGTACGCAAGATGTTTGCTTATTATAAAGAGGTTGGGGGCATTCCTGCAACAAGTGATATCGAGGTGATGATAGACGAGATGAAGCCTTGGTATGATAACTATTGTTTCTCAGAGGATGCTCTGCGTACTCAGAGTAAGGTGTTCAATTGTGATATGGTAATCTACTATCTCCGAAACTACATGGATAGAGGCGAGGCTCCAAAGGAGATGATAGACCCAAACACAAAGACTGACTACAGCAAGATGAAGAAACTTCTTCAGTTGGATAAGTTGGATGGCGATCGCAAGGGTGTCATTCGCACGATAGCCGAGACGGGGCAGATTGTGGCTCCTTTGACAGAAGCCTTCTCTGCATATAGTTTGACGGATCCTCAGATATTCACCAGTCTGCTGTTTTATTATGGTATGTTGACCATCAAGGGAACTCGTGGCGATAAGATGATATTGGGCATTCCAAACAACAATGTCCGTAAGCAATACTATGGCTATTTGAAGGACTTGTATGAGGAAAAGGCATACGTCGATACCAACCAACTTACTGATTATTATTATGATATGGCGTACGAAGGTAGGTGGCGTGAAGGATTACAGTTTATGGCAGATGCCTATTCCAAGGTTTCATCCGTTCGTGACGGTATCGAGTCGGAGCGCAATCTTCAAGGTTTCTTCATGGCATATCTGAATTTGAACAATTACTATTATACCGCTCCAGAGCTAGAGTTGAACCATGGTTATTGTGACTTTTTTCTTTTGCCAAACCTTACCCATTACGCTACCAAACATAGTTATATCTTGGAACTGAAGGTATTGTCGAAGAAAGATTATGAGGCAAAGCCTGAGGATGGCAAACTTTCCAAGGCAGAAGTACAATGGCAAGAGGCTGAGGAACAAATCAAGCGATATGCCGTGGCTCCAAGGGTTGAGGCTCTGCGCCAGGGTACAACACTTCATAAAATCATCATGCAGTTTGTCGCTGGCAAGTTGGTGAGAATGGAGGAAGTGGTGTGTTGATTGTAGCATTCTTTTATGGATATTTTCGATAATTTTAAAAGCGTAGAGCCCTGCTGGCAATGATGCCAGTAGGACTCTACGCTTTCCCTATTAATTCTCTTAAATATGTCGTCTGCAAAATGAACTCAATTGAATCCTATTGTATTTCTATTGAATTCTTATTCAGCATTTGTCTGCTGCTCAGTCTCTGTAGCCTCCTGCTGCTGAGTTGTCTCCTGCTGCTGAGTTGTCTCCTGTTGAGTAGAATCCTCAGTGGTAGCCTGTGGCTGGATAGGAGTGCCAACTTCTGCTGTATCTGAAGGAGCATCTGGGGCTACGGTATCAACTGGTGCTACCTCTGCGTTACCTACCATTCTGCTTGATGCAAAAACGTTGCTTACTGAAACCATAACCATAGCTGCGATAGCTGCAAACATAAACTTCTTCATAATCGTATATTTTTAAAATTGTTACTATTTTATGTTACTTACTTTCTTACTTCCTTTCTTTGTGGATTCATTATCGAACCCGCTATTCATAGTCACAATCTGCGTGCCAAAAATATGGGTAAAAATGATATAGATTGATAATCAGGAGCTTATGCTTTGTGTGCCAAAAGTAGATGGTGGGGAATATGAGGAAAGCATGTGGAAACATTCCCCAAAAATCTGGGGAATGTAAGCGCTGTTTCCATTAGTAGGATAGTTCTCTATAGTTGCTTCAAACAATTTTAGAAGCTTTTATACGTGCGCATGTTGTTGTTTTTACAACGACCGATAGCTAAGGATAATGCCTAAACATTTTCTATCATTTCAGACTGTGGGAATCTTGGTGTCATCCTCCTATATTTTAGTATTAATAGCAATGAGAAAGCACTGTTTTTACAAAGTGTGTGCCCAAACATAAAATTTCTCAAAGATTTTTAGCTAAAAATTTTGTAGATTCGATAATAATTGTTACTTTTGTGGTGTCATATCCTTGCTGGAAGCTCCAACTGGGCAAAGGTGGGGTGGACATATATACATAAAGGCGTAACTGTACGCTTTGGTTTTGACGTATCTGAATCTCGCAAATTCAATCTATCTGTCAAAAACAAAGCAACGGGAACGCCTCATGGGGTGTATCATTATATACAACCCTTATTAGCTTGTGGCATCTTTGCAATGAGCTGAGGGGGTGTACTATATACTTACATCGGCGTGGGGCTTTCAGCGTTGCTCGTTTCGGCAGATAGGGCAATGCGAGAGCCTAGATACGTGGAACGAGCGGCAGATTGGCTCCACGTTTTTTTTGTATATGTAACCTACTAATATAAACTTACCAAAATGGGGTCTTTTGGATAAAAATGATATTTATGCAAAATAAGGCTAAGATTATAATACCTTTAGTTGTATTAGTGATTGTCATTGTTGCTATAGTAACATGTACGGGAAATAGTAGTATTTTCGTGCAATGGGAACCTGTTGCTATTCAAAAAAGCAATAATTCTGTAAAATTGAAAGTTTACATAGAGAATTCTGGTAGTATGGATGGATATATGAGACAAAAATCAGAGTTCAAAGATGCTGTGAAAAGTTATGTAAATGCTCTTGACTTGCAAGTGGATACTACAGAACTATATTATGTCAATACGCAGATTTCTTCATTTAAAGCAGATATTGCTAATTTAGAGGAGGCTTTAAATCCTGCGAGTTTTGCAAAATGTGCAGGTAGTAGAAGTAATTCTGATATTGCAGATATGTTAAGCAATATTGTAATGCAAACAGGGGATAATAGTGTATCTATGTTTATTTCTGATTGTATATTAGATGTGCCTCAAGGTGATGCTGTTAATTTCTTTGGGGTAAAACAGACAAACGTAACTCGAGCTTTTACTAAAGCTTTACGTAAACATCCAAAGTTAGGAGTAGAAATCATTAGGTTGTTTTCTTCTTATCAAGGTATGTATTATTATGCTAAGGGATGTGAACCTATTGATTCAAAACGACCTTATTATATTTGGATGATAGGTAATAAAGAATTGTTGGGTAAACTTAACAAGAAGGTTGCTTTGACTACTATACAGCATGGTTATGATAATTATGTTGCATTTTCTTCAATAACTAATGTGCCTTTCGATATCGCAACTTCATTAAAGAAACACCTGATAAAGGGTAATCTTAATGTCAAAGGTCAGTATGTCTTTGAATTTATGGTTGATATGTCAGAAACTCTTCAAGAAGAAGCTACATTGATGTCTTCGAGGAATTATGTTTCCAGAACAGGTAGAAATGTTAGTGTAAGTGGTGTAGAGAAAGTTAGTCAGGGCTCTGGATACACTCACATTTTGACATTGGCAATATCAAAAAATACTAAGCCATGTTCTGAAACCATTTCTTTTGCACCTCCAGCTATGCCAACTTGGATAGATGAAGTAAATGATGATAGTGGTAGCGATATTCGTAAAAATATGAATAAAACAACAGGCATCAAATACTTGATAAAGGGAGTAAGTGATGCTTACAAGGATTATACAAGCTTGGCTACAATCGATTTTAGAATTAAAAACAATTAAAACTTTTATATTATGGGAGAATTCTTTGGCAGTGTTTATTGCTGGTTCGAAGATGTGTTCGGACTTGAATTGGCTAATTACCTATGGGGTAATGTGTCTCCAGATCAACAGACAAACATGTATGTGCCTATAGGCTTTACTATGTTGGGTGTTTCGTTGTTGGTTTGTGTTTTGTATTATTATATTATTGACCATCCTAAATTGGCAAAATGGTGGGGCTGGCTGATATTTTTAGTTAGCAATGCTGTTGTTAATTTCTTGATAGGATGGCAATGGGTACTTCGCCATTACTATCTCGGTTATATGGTAGGTATAGATTCTTCTACTAAAAAGGATTACGATTTAAATATCTCTTATGGGGATATGTTGTGTTTTGGCTTTGCCAATATGTTGTTGGCAATTTTGGTATTTGGTATATTATCTTTATTAATGAAATGGTGGAGTAAGAATTCTTCTAATTCCCCATTCTAATCGATTTTGGTATGGCAAAATTATTTATATTTGGTATAGGTGGAACGGGAGCACGAGTGCTCCGTTCCTTGACAATGATGTTGGCTTCAGGTGTACAACTTGGGCAAGACGAGATTGTGCCAATTTTTATTGACCCAGATGAGTCGAATGCTGATTTGTCAAGAACTGTGGATTTAATGAATCTATATTCACGAATTAGACAAGATCTAACATTTGCCTCTTCCAATAATAATAAATTCTTTAGAACTTCTATCAATCAGGAACTTCCTGGCTTTAGATTGCAGATTAAAGATACAGATGATAAGAGCTTCCAAAAGTTTATGGATGTTTCTACAATGAGTAGAGAGAACCAAGCTATGGTGAAGTTGCTCTTTTCTGAAAAGAATCTCAAATCGAAGATGGATGTTGGTTTTAAGGGAAACCCAAATATTGGAAGTGTTGTCCTAAATCAGATTGTTAACTCTGACGATTTTGATACTTTTGCAAATGGTTTTTCTGCAGGTGATAAAATATTTATTATTAGCTCTATTTTTGGAGGTACAGGAGCAAGTGGATTTCCGCTCTTGTTGAAAACATTGAGAACTGGTAATTCTTTTCCGAATTTTCAGACAATCAATGATGCGGAGATTGGAGCGGTAACAATATTGCCTTACTTTAAGCTTAAGCCAAGTGATGAAAGCGAGATAGATTCTTCAACTTTTATTTCTAAGACAAAGTCTGCTTTGGCTTATTATGAGGATAATATTAGTAAGAATAATCAGATAAATGCTCTTTATTATTTGGGTGATGATGTTCAAAACATTTATGAAAATTATGAGGGTGGAGTAGAACAGAAGAATGATGCTCATCTAATAGAGTTTTTGGCAGCAACTGCTATTGTTGATTTTAGTAAGAATTCATATCCAACAACGGTAAACAAGGAATTGGGCATAAAAGAAGAAGGTGATGCTGTATCTTTTACTTCTTTCTATGAAGGAATTACTGAAATGCTAAGATGCCCATTGACTCAATTTGTGTTAATGTCAAATTGTTTCGAGCATAGCTGGAATACAATTAGTACAAGTGAATTGGCTGCAAATGGAAAAGTTTCTGGTTTTAACGAGGATTTGTATCGTTCTCAGTTTGTTGGTAGCTTGAAGGAATTTCAGGGAAGATTCTTGGCTTGGCTCACTGAAATGAAGGACAATAAGAGATCATTAGACTTGTTTAACTTGAATTGTGGAGACAAGCCATTTGATGTTGTGACAAACGTCACTCCTCGTAAAGTTAAAAGCTTGAAGTCCAACTACAGTTTGTTTATTGACCGAATCAATGGGCAAGTTGGTAAACTGGGAAGTAAGGATGTCAAGGATAAGCTTCTCGAGATTTATTATTTAGCAACAAAGCAATTAGCAAAAGAAAAATTTGATTTTTAGTTATGTCAAAGGTTTTTAGATTATATAAAAATGGTGATAATACTTTCACCGATTGGCATGAGAGTGCTTCTTTTCCATACAATTCAGAGAATCGTGATGGTAAGAATGGTATAGATGATCCTGCTGGTGCATCTGCAAAGAATGAGATTACCTCTATTCCTTCTCCATTTGCTCGAATTGACTTGGTGAAGACTGCTTTTGTGCGTGTTTGTCAACCAGATGTAGAGACCAAGAAAGTTAATCTTGATGGAAATACAATTTTTCATAAGATGGTGTCTGACACGCTTGATGTTGGCGAAATTTTCTTTAATATAAGTAAATATTCTGATAAAATTGAAATTATAAAATGGGATGCTTCTGCTATGATTCCTTTATTGGAGAATTCCGATAAAGAAGGTCATTGCTATTTGGCTGATGCGTTGCGAAAGTACATGATGTCTGATGCTAAGGCTTATAATTTTAACCAATTACAGGATATCTATATCTTGAATTATAAGAATGGTTTGAATGAATTGGATATAATTGGTGCAACATCGCCAAGAACCATATTCTTTAGCACGGCCAATAGACTTGAGGATGTGTCCAAAGAAATTAATTTTGGACAGGATCGACCATTTGACTCTGATTTTCAGCCATTATATAAGCGTGACAAAGACTATATTAAAGCTTGGTTTGTTCTGGCAAAATCAATCCCTGATTTTGCAGACTTGTTTCCTGAAGTGTATGAATACCTTCAGATGACATTGAAAATGTTGGATGTGAACTTCAGAAATGAGTTAAAGGGGGTAACTAATTCTGATCCGTTGGCAAGTAGTAATATTCAAGTTTCAATCAATCAGCAGACAAATATAGTTGAGGTTTTGGGATATCCAATACTTAAGAAGTTGGACCAGCCAATAAAGGGTAGTGACTTTGAAATCGTTTCAACAGCGCAGTTGTCGCATATGCCTTTAGTGCTTCCGGTAGAGTCTGGTAACATGTATGCAAATCTCCATTACACCACAGCATTGTGGGGTAAGGAAAATCGTGCAGAATATTTTGATGTGCAGGATGATTTGTCACAAAGAAGTTTACCGAATGATGGTACTTTGTATCCTTATTTGACGATAGGTGATTTCCTTGAAGATACTATTATTCAGGTGCCTCATACTTTGAATAAAAGTAGTTTCTTTAATGGTAATTATGATGGTCCGTCTAATGCAAAGACAAGCTATCTGTTGCCATTGAAAAGGAGATTCTTTGAGTTCTTCTCAACGGAGGAACTTCTAACTCCATTTGCTGATGGTTCTTCCATGATTAAGATGGAGAACATCAATGATATGAGTGTCAAGGTATATTTGCGTGTTCCTATCAAGGGAAAAGGTAATGTGAAATTTGTGGAGTATACCAGAATCTACTATGGTGGAGGCAATGCTGTTGATTCTTCGCGTAATCAAGGAGCAATAGTAGATGTGGATTTTACAGGTTTTATTATGCCAAATGTTAAGTTCTCAGAACCAAAGGATGCAATATATAAGGTTGGTTGTGTTAGTACATTTAAACGTAAATATCAATTTTCGTTCTATAAGGGAGTAACGGCTCTTGATGTAACTAGTGAATGTCGTAACAAAAATGGTGAGTCTACTTATAAAGCGCAGACTTATACCTTGGAAAAAGATAATTTTGATTACATAGTATTTACTGACGCAAATGATCATCGAGGTGTCTTGATACCAGTGTTTGACAAGCAGCGAAGCACAGAACAATTTAAATTTGCTGTTGATTTGGGTACGTCAAACACTCATGTTGAAGTTCTTAAAAATGGTGTGCTAGAACCGCATGCCTTAACTTATGGAGAAAAGGATTGCCCTCTGACTAAGATGTTTATAATAGATTCTACTTCTATTATTAAGACAGATTTGTTGGAGCAGGATGATTTGGAAGAATATGATTTTCTTCCATTTGTCCTAGGTGAAGATTCTATGTTTAAATTTCCAACACGAACCGTGCTGTCTCATGCAAAGGGGGTTGATTGGAACAATGTAATCTTGCCTTATGAATTGGTGAATATTCCTTTTGCTTATAATAAGCGTGTGAATTTGGAATACAACGACACTCCTAAGGATAATATCAAATGGGGTAAAGGCCAGGAGCAACGCTATATTTCTGTATTTATTGATTGCTTGATGTTGCTGTTGCGTAATAAGGTTATCATGAATGGTGGTAATTTGCAGCAAACAGATATTACTTGGTTTTATCCAATCAGTATGTCTCCAAAGCGAGTGAATTTGATTAGAACAACTTGGAATGCTGCTTATCGTAAGTATTTTGGAAATGGTGCGACAAACTCTATGACCGAATCTGCTGCACCGATTCAATATTTCTTCCGTCAAAATGCAACGGCTACTAGTCTTGTTAGTATAGATATAGGTGGAGGTACTACTGATATTGCTTTTGCCAAGGATGGAGATTTGCAAAATGTTACATCGTTTAAGTTCGCTTCTAATGACCTTTTTGAAAGTTCGTTGGATGCCAGTCTTCATAATGGAATTATTGACTATTTCAAGAAGATTGTAGAAGACAAGATTAAGGATATAGGTGAATTGAAGAAGATTTTAGATTCCAATACTAAGCCTTCTAATATTGCATCTTTTTTCTTCTCTTTGCCGGAAAATCCAGCTGCTGCAAACTTGGATAGAAGTGTGATAGATTTTGATTCGTTGTTAAGTGAAGATGAAAATTTCAAGATAGTATTCATCATATTCTATACAGCCATCATATATCACATTGCTCAGATCTTGAATCTGAAGGGTATGCCTATGCCACGTCATATTTCATTTAGCGGTAATGGTAGTAAAATCTTGCGTGTCATTACTCCAGATGATAGGTTGTTGGCTAAGTTTACTTGTAAGATCTTCCAACTGCTGAATGTTGACAGAACAGATGGCAAGTTAGAAATCTTAGGTCTGGGCGATAATGCTTCTTCTCCTAAGCAAGCTACTTGTAAGGGAGCGTTGGTAACAAATCATCCATTGGATGAGGATAGAGATAAGGTCGTAATCTTGAAAGGTGATGGAACATCTTTTGTGGATAGTGATGATACTTATGACTCTATTGATGCCAATTATATAAGCAAGACTAAGGTTGCAGTAGAAAAATTCTTTGAGTTTACTTTGGGCAAGTTAAACAAGGAATTTAACTTTGATGAAAACTTTGGCGTTACACCAGAGTCTTTGGCTTTGGCAAAAGAAGTTTATGCAGATGATCTGGATACGTTCATCAGTAGAGGTTTGACATTGGCAAAGGAAGATTCAAATGGGCAGGAAAGAATAAGCGAGACCTTGTTCTTCTATCCTATTAAGGGCGTGATGAGCGTTCTTTCTGGAGCTATAAATAACAGTTTAACAAACGAGTGAAATTGATATAGACAATGAAGAAGATATTATTGATAATAATTGCGGTTGTTGCTTTATGTGCATGTGGAGATAATCGTAGAGAGCAGCCTTCCGATCAAGCGGGAGTGTCTTCAGAACAGCAAGATAGTGACACTTTACCTAAAGATTTGGCAGCCTTACAGGTGGCCTTTATAGAGTCGGATAAATCAATACGAGACAATAGTTCTCGTATTGATTCGGTGAAGCTATCTTTACAGAGCGTAAATGAAAAGTTGGATAACAAGGTTGATCTCTTGGTCGTTTATGTTTTGTTAGGTCTTTGTGTGCTGTTATTGATATTAGTAGTTGTTGCTTTGATTGGCATTTATAAATTGCAGAAAAGCAAGGATAAGATTAAAAAGGCATTGGAATCTCATAAAGTTTCTATTGATAAAATGACGAACGATGTTCTTGCTATAGGCAATAAATCTGGCCGTTCTTCGTATGATTATCGAGAAGATATAGTTTACTTGGGCAGGCAGTTAGAAGAACTGAAAGCGAAATTAGATAGAAGTAGTACTATAAGCAAAGGTACGAAGACTTCTGTGTCTGTAGGAGGTAAAAAAGATGCAACATTATCTTCTAATGATGTAAAAGGTGGCTATTTCGGAGTAAATGACGAAAGAGGTATCATTGGTAAAGTATATACATCAGCAACGGAAGAAGCTGTATTTCAGTATTATGTAGGGTCTGGTAACCTTGTCGATTTTGAGCCTCTTTCTTTAAAGCGTATCAGGTCAATTTCTACGATTCGTACTGCTGTTAATGTCGTTGAGGGATCACTCCAGGATGCTACAGAAATGAAAGTAACAAAGCGTGGACAGGCAATTCAACGAGAGCTAAGTGGTCAAAAATATTGGGAAATTTTGTATCCAGCAGAAGTTAAATTAAAATAGTTGATAAATATGAAATTTATAGTTCCTATAATTGTTTTAGGTATAATTATGCTTCAGTTCTATTTCTATGTAAAGAATTTGAAGCGTATGCATCAGTTCCGAGACATCTTTATGCAAAAGGGTACTTGGGGCATATCACATGACGGAGAGTCTGGGTTTGTCAAAGGAATTTATGGCAAAGGAAATATAATATTCTCTTCAATTAAGAATTCCATTAACAAATATCTGAATAATAGTGTTGGTTCTGTTATTGACTATAACTTGCTGAAGGATGCAGTTGATAGACATTGTGAAACTGTAGAAGAAGATATATCTACCCAGACACCTGTACCTTTGTATTGTGGACTTGCTGGTACCATGTTAGGTGTCATCATTGGTCTTGGATCATTGTTGTTTACTGATAGTATAACATCTTTGATGACAAATTCCACTGCCCAACAATCTGCTTTTTATTCAGCAGCAGATGGTGTGAGTGACTTGCTTACAGGTGTAGCTTGGGCTATGGTTGCAAGTATCTGTGGTATCGGTCTTACAACTTTAAATTCCTTGCAATTCAAGAAGTGTAAACTGCAAGAAGAAAGCGGGAAAAATGAATTCTTAGCATGGATGCAATCAATGTTGTTGCCGGAGTTACCATCCGATACTTCTGATGCATTGAATAAATTGGTGAAGAATCTGAACCAATTTAATAAAACTTTCTCTTCAAACACTCAAGAATTGGGAGGAACTCTTTCTAAGGTAAATGAATCCTATAAGGTACAAGCTTCTATCATTCAGGCTGTTCATGATATGGATGTTATGAAAATGGCTACAGCGAATGTCAATGTATTGAAGGAACTGAAGGGATGTACTGAAAAATTGGAGGATTTCCAGTATTATCTGAATAGTGTGAAAGGATATACTACTGCTATAGAAAAGTTTAATGAGCAATTCTTTGCTGAAAGTGATCGTTTGCATGTCCTTGAGGAAATAAGAGATTTCTTTACTCGAAATAAGGCAGAGATTGCAAAGAATCTGACGGATGAGACTGATGCTTTAAAGACGGCTCTTAAAACTTTGCAGAATACTTCTGTAACCAATATGGCTGAATTGGAAAAGGTCTTGACTGATGAGGTTGATACTTTTAAAACGATTAATAAGCAGTTGCTTGATCAATTCACTAGTCAGCTGGAGGCCTTCCCAAAGATGAATAAGAATTTGGAAGCTATTTCGCAGATACCTTCTGCTTTGACAACTTTAGCTAGCAAAATTGAGAAAAATAACTCGATAGCAATAGAGAAGATAAATAAAAAGGTAGAGAGAATAGAATTCTTGGCGACGACAACACCTGATGGAAGTCGTAAAGAAGACAGCTTCCCTGTATGGGGTAAGTTGTTATTGGTAATGTGTGCTATTATGTTCTTTATCTCTTCTTTATTCATGGGGTATTGTTCTTATAGAATCATGAGTGATACAAGTGTCATCAGAAATGCTAATTCTGTTGATGAAGAAATGGTTGATTCTGTTTCTGATTCTTTGTCGCATGCGGTAAAGCAGGAGCCTGTGGATACAGTGGCTCTGCTGAAACAAAATCTAGTAAACGATAGAAAGGGTAATGTAGAATGAAGCAAAAAGAGTCTTTCTTCTGGACAAGTTACTCTGATTTGATGACTAGCTTGTTCTTCATCATGTTGGTCCTTTTTGTTTTAGTGATCGTATTGTTACATAAACGAATGGAAGCAACAGAGCGAGAATTGGCAGAAATCAAACTTGTTCAGAAATCGACAGAGGATTTGAGTAAGCAGTACTTTGAGTATAATCCTTTTTATAAGAAATATGTGCTTAAGGTTCATTGTTTTTTCGAAGAATTGCATTATGATATAGAAGAGTTGCCGGATGATACAAAACAGCAATTAGGGGCTGCTGGTGTTGAGATTCAAAAGTTCTTATCTAAACATAATGATAATAAGTATCTGTTAATCATTGAAGGACAAGCATCGAAAAACTCAGAGGCTTGGACTGATCGTAATTATGATTTGAGTTTTGAGAGAGCTTATTCCTTAATGAAGTATTGGAAGGATGTATGTGGTATTAATTTTGGAAAAAACTGTGAGGTTCAAATTGCTGGTAGTGGAGATGGAAGATATAATATTGAAACAATGCGTGATAAAATGTATGAAGTCAACAATCAGCGTTTTTTGATTCACATTATTCCTAAAAATATTATTGAAGATGAAAAAAAGTAAGTTACTTATAGTACTTATAATGTGTTTATTTGTCTCTTGTGCTCACAAATCTGGGCATAAGAGACTTAATAGAAGTGCAGAGTCTGTAACAGAAAGGGAATCTGCAAGAACTCCAGATTCTGAAGATGGCGTAACTCCTGCTACAGCAGAATATGGAGATAATAATGAAATTCTGAATGGAAAAACTATATTTAACAGATATGGAAATGCTGTGTTCATGGTCTTTACTACAGATGGTACAAATACCTATCAAGGTTCCGGCTTTTTCATAAACTCTCATGGATTGGCTGTTAGTAATTATCATGTTTTTAAGGGTACTGCTATTGGTGCTGAGCAGATAAAACTGGTAGGGAGTGATACTGCATATAAGGTTACGAAAGTTGTTAAGTCCGATGAAGAGGAAGACTTTATACTGTTCTTCGTCAATGTTGATGATGTTCCTTATATACCTTTAGCTAAAGAAAAGCCAAGTGTTGGCGATAAGGTTTATGCTATAGGTAGTCCTAGAGGACTAGAAAATACATTCTCTTCAGGAGAAGTATCGCAATGGCGTGATACCAATTTGATGCAAATTAATGCATTGATAGATCATGGAAGTAGTGGTGGTGCTTTAATCAATGAGTATGGTGAAGTTGTAGGGGTTACATCTGGAACATTTTATGATGGTTCGCAAGCAAATTTAAATTATGCTTGGAGTATTGATGCAATCAAACCTTATCTGCGATAGTTATGGTACATTCTATTTTTCAAATAATATTGGGGTATCTGCTTTGGAAGTATTTCCCTTCTTGGCTTAGGCTGAGAGATTCTAAAACAATAGATCATTATATTATTGTCGGCTTGTCTTTAGTTGGCATTTTGATGATAATTCTTGGTGTATTCCATTTGGTTAGACTCTTTTTTACATGATAATGATTATCCTTGCTTCGCTTATAGAAGTAAGGATAATTATATTTTGGTATGGTAACTTTTGCCATCACATTCAGAAATATGCAATAATCATTTAATCTGTAGTAATGAAAAGAACTGGTATTCTTATAATGTTGACCAAGGTAAAAGCTTGTGCTAATTTCTTGGTTCCTTTGATTGGTGTGGTGGCATCTTTTCTGTTTATGGGGTGTTCTTCCAAGAATCCCCCAAAAACTTCTGATGCCCCAATGGATACTGCGATGATTTATGAAGATATGCTGCAGGGAACTTCTGTTTCAAAAGTTGGCATAGATTCTTCTCAATCCACACTTGTCGCTCCGCAAACTCATGATGCCGCTTCTGCTCTTGATCTTAGCATCAATCCATACTATGATGCAGGATATGATCAGGGGCAGGAGGATGGGTATCATGATGGTATCGAAAATATACGAGGCGATTCTTACGACGATGCTTGCCGATATAAGGGAAAGAAAAGGAAGGAATATGAGCTGGGGTACGAAGAAGGATATGATGCCGGTTTTGATGATGGATTCGCTGATAGTGACTGTGATTCAGAGGAGGAAGAATAGCGGCTTTATATAATCCTTCTTGCCAGATTTTGTAAGAAATGCTATTGAACAAAATGGATTCCGAAAGTTTTTTCGCAATTATGTGTTGTGCCAAGGTATGGTAAACTTCAACATGAAAGATACGATAGGGTGAGGAATTCGTTCTTTGGTATTGTGTAGTAGCTACTAGGTCCTTGTTGGGAAAAAACTGTATTCAAAATGAATATTTTTGTGACTTCTGATGTCATTTTTTACAAATTAAGTAGGTTATTTGAAAAAAAAGTAGTAAGTTTGCAGACGAAATAGTGTTAATGTAAATACTAGGCAATGAAGAATTGTCTGTGATATGTGTAACAACAGAATCTTAATTATAAAAATTGAAATTATGAAACAGCTAAAAAATTTCTTTTTGTCGCTATTTGCTATAGTTAGCTTAGTGGCATGTGACAGTGCTAAGACATCAGATGAGATTCTTACAGAATGTGGTTCTGGTGTTGTGATGGTTGCTAACCAGTTTTATTATAAAGTGACTTTGCCAACAGGGAAAGTCTGGTATTTTACGGGCTTTGACAAAGACGGAGACTTTGAAAATTGGACAATGGATTTGGAAGAAATCCAAAAGAATAAGAAAATGCTTACGGGTACAGGCTTCTTGATTTCCAAAGATGGTAAGATTTTGACTAACAGACACGTAGCAGCTCCTACCATTGATTTATCTGATACCAAAAAGTCAGTTAGAGCTTTGTTGAATGGTATGGCAGAGATGGTAAGAGCGGAAATGCAATCTATGTCAGAGAAATATGATGAGTTGGAAAATGCCAAAAGATCATGTTATTCATATAATGAATATGATGGTAATATTTATGTAGATAATGAAAAAATGCAGCAAATTGAGCAGGAACAGGCTGAGTTGAAAGAGGCATATGATGGAGATTCTGAAATCCAAAATAGTCTTAAAACTATTGATTTGAGTGAGTTGAAAGTGGAATCTGTTTGTGAATTGGGTATTGCCTATAATAATACTTTTGTTACTAAAATTACAGATTTCATTCCTTGTGTTATGACTTCTGTTTCTGATAAGGAGAATGTGGATCTGGCAATGTTGCAGTTGAAGAGTAAGCAAACGCCAGATGGCAAACATGTATTTGCTGTTTCTGATAACGATGAAGAGCAAGGCTTTACTGACAAGGTTAAGAATCTGTTTGCTTCTTCTGATAATGATGAGTTGCAAACAGAACAGAAACTTTATATGATAGGTTTTAATGCAGGATTTACATTATCTAATACATCACAAGGTATCAAAGCTCAGATTACAAGTGGTACTATATCTCAAAAGCCTGATAATGATAAGATTATGTACACAATTCCTAGTCTGCCTGGTTCCAGTGGTAGCCCTGTGGTGAACGAGTATGGAAAGTTAGTAGCTGTGAATTTTGCAGGCATGACAGGTACACAGAGTTTTAACTATGGTATCCAAAGCAAGAGAATACAACAGTTTGTTAATCATGATTGAGAAGAGAAGGTTTTTCATACTGTTGTTGATTAAAAAGCGTAGAATCCTGCTGGCAGTGATGCCAGCAGGATTCTACGCTTTCCCTATTATTCTTAATATGTCGTCTGAAAATAGAACTCTATAGAACTCTACAGAACTCTCTTGTGAGTTCTTATTCAGCATTTGTCTACTGTTCTGTCTCTGCAGACTCCTGCTGCTGAGTTGTCTCCTCCTGGGAATTCTCCTGTGGAGTCTCCTGAACAGTAGCTGGCTGCTCTGCCTGGGTGTTCTCTTCTGTTGCTACAGGAGTATCTGTAGTAGTTTCGGCTGGTGTCTCCTGCTGAGTAGAATCCTCAGTGGTAGCCTGTGGCTGGATAGGAGTGCCAACTTCTGTTGTATCTGAAGGAGCATCTGGAGCCACGGTATCAACTGGTGCTACCTCTGCGTTACCTACCA